>TARA_R110000868_G_scaffold388407_1_pt1 | contig 18712 bp, 14 predicted proteins | sample TARA_R110000868 | Tara Oceans TARA_R110000868 (sample SAMEA4397489) | marine metagenome | biome: Polar Biome; feature: [SRF] surface water layer (ENVO:00010504); material: water (ENVO:00002006), including particulate matter (ENVO:01000060) such as... | depth 5 m | reverse complement strand
AGGCCCACGGTCCGCGCATGTGGAAGCCTGTCCGCGCGGAGCGTCAGACGTTCGCCGAAACATATACCCACACGGTCTCCGGGCGGACGCCCGGCGCTCCGTCCATGCCCCCATAGCCGCGGCCGGACCGGCGCGCGGGGCTCCGGTGTGCGCGGTACGCGGCGGCCCGTAGGCCCCGGTCCCGAAATCCCCGTATCCGCTCGCTTTTGCTGCGCGAATTCCTATATAAACACAGGACGGGAACGGCCGGAATCGGTCGCCTTCCGAATGCATGAAACAGCGGGCCGGGTCCGCCCTACCAGACCCCCAGCCGCCCGCGTCTCCGGACGATTGAATGACCGACCAGAACGATACGGCGCGCAACGAAGACACCGCCGAAGAAGCCGCCTACGGCGCTGAATCCATCAAGGTTCTCAAGGGCCTGGATGCCGTCCGCAAACGGCCGGGCATGTATATCGGCGACACTGACGACGGGTCGGGTCTGCACCACATGGTCTATGAGGTGGTCGACAACGCCATCGACGAGGCCCTGGCCGGTCACGCCGACCTGGTCCAGGTCATCCTCAATGCCGACGGCTCGGTCACCGTGACCGACAACGGTCGCGGCATCCCGACCGACATTCACGAGGGCGAAGGCGTCTCGGCGGCCGAGGTCATCATGACCCAGCTGCACGCCGGCGGGAAGTTCGACCAGAATTCCTACAAGGTGTCCGGCGGCCTGCACGGCGTCGGCGTCTCGGTGGTCAACGCCCTGTCCGACTGGCTGGAACTGAAGATCTACCGCAACGGCAAGGCCCACCAGATGCGCTTCGAGCGCGGTGACACCGTCACGCCCCTGCGCGTCGTCGGCGACGCCCCGATGCGCGACAACGGCAAGGTGCTGTCCGGCACCGAGGTCAGCTTCTATCCGTCGGTCACCACCTTCTCGCACATCGATTTCGACCTGAAGACGCTGGAACACCGGCTGCGCGAACTGGCCTTCCTCAACTCGGGCGTGGTCATCCGCCTCGCCGACCATCGCGGTGTCGAACCGGTCGAACAGACCCTGCATTACGAGGGCGGGGTCGAGGCCTTCGTGCGCCACCTGGACAAGTCCAAGACGCCGATCCTCAAGGACGTCATCGTCATCCGGGGCAAGAAGGAAAACATCGAGATCGACCTCGCCCTGTGGTGGAACGATTCCTACCACGAGACGATGCTGTGCTTCACCAACAACATCCCCCAGCGCGACGGCGGCACCCATTTGTCGGCCTTCCGCGCCTCCCTGACCCGGGTCATGGGGGCCTATATCGAGAGCTCCGGCGCGGGCAAGCGCGAGAAGGTTTCCGTCACCGGCGAGGACGCCCGCGAGGGCCTGACCTGTGTGCTCTCGGTCAAGGTGCCGGATCCCAAATTCTCGTCCCAGACCAAGGACAAGCTGGTCTCGTCCGAGGTCCGTCCGGCGGTCGAGGGCCTGTGCACCGAGGGCCTGTCGCAGTGGTTCGAGGAACACCCGCTCGAGGCCAAGCAGATCGTCGGCAAGATCATCGAGGCCGCCTCGGCCCGCGAGGCCGCGCGCAAGGCCCGCGACCTGACCCGGCGCAAGTCGGCGCTGGAAATCAGCTCCCTGCCGGGCAAGCTGGCGGACTGCCAGGAGCGCGATCCGGCCAAGTCCGAACTGTTCATCGTCGAGGGCGATTCCGCCGGCGGCTCGGCCAAACAGGCCCGCAACCGCGAGAACCAGGCCGTGCTGCCGCTGCGCGGCAAGATCCTCAATGTCGAGCGCGCCCGCTTCGACCGGATGCTGTCGTCAGAGCTGATCGGCACCCTGATCCTGGCGCTCGGCACCGGTATCGGCCGTGACGATTTCAACGCCGACAAGCTGCGCTATCACAAGATCATCCTGATGGCCGACGCCGACGTCGACGGGGCCCACATCCGCACCCTGCTGCTGACCTTCTTCTATCGTCAGATGCCGGAACTGATCACCCGCGGTCACGTCTACATCGCCCAGCCGCCGCTTTATAAGGTCTCCAAGGGCAAGCAGAGCCGCTACCTGAAGGACCAGGCCGAGATGGACTCCTACCTCATCGAGGAAGGCTCATCCGAGGCCGAGCTGGACCTGCCGACCGGCGAGCGTCGCACCGGCCTCGACCTGCAGTCGCTGGTGCGCGAGGCCAAGGCCTTCAAGGCCGGTGTCGACCGTCTCAGCCAGCGCGCCCCGGTGTTCGCGATCGAACAGTCGGCCCTGGCCGGCCTGTTCACCGACGACGGCACGGACATGGCCACCAAGGCCGCCGCCGCCGCCGCGCGTCTCGATCTCTATGCCGAAGAAGGCGACGGCAGCTGGTCGGGCGTGCCCGGCGAACAGGGGGCCGTGGTGTTCGAACGCGTCCGTCGCGCCGTGTCCGAACGGGTGGTGCTGGAAGAAGCCCTGATCCGTTCGCTGGACGCCCGCCGTCTGGCCGAACGGGCCACGGCCTTCGAGGGCCTGTTCGACGCCCCGGCCGTCTACCGCCGCAAGGACAAGTCGACCACGATCCGCGGACCGCTCGACCTGCTGACCGCCGTGCTCGAGGCCGGCAAGAAGGGCCTGGCCATCCAGCGGTACAAGGGTCTGGGCGAGATGAACCCGGAACAGCTGTGGGAGACCACGCTCGACGCCAACGCCCGCACCCTGCTCAAGGTCGAGGTCGAGCACGAGGAAGACGCCAACGACCTGTTCGCCAAGCTGATGGGCGATGTGGTCGAGCCGCGCCGAGAGTTCATCCAGGAAAACGCCCTCGACGCCGCCGTCGACGTCTAGGGCGAAACCGGAACCGCTGTCCTAGCGGCGGCGGCTGTCCACATAGGCGGCGATCGACGGCCATGAGCCCTCGCTCGAGCGTTCACCGTCGCAGGCGATGGCCTTGAGGAAGTCGAGATAGCTGTCGCGGACCAGCGGGTCCCACGGAGCCTCGGCATCATCGAACCGGCCGGTCTCGGTGCCGTCAGGGCCATAGTCGACCGACAGGATCGACCGCACCTGGCGGGCCCCGCAGCGGAAGGTGAAGGTGTCGACCGAATGGGTATAGTCGCCGGCGGCACCGGACTGCGGCACCTTGGCGGCGTGGATGGCGGTCACCTCGCCCTCCACGCTGATGCTGTCGACGTCGGCCAGGTAGGCGATCCGGCTGCTGTACGAGAATTTGTGCCAGTTTTCGGCGGCCGCCGGACCGGCGGCCAGCGTCACGGCAGCGAGCGCCAGCGATAGCAGCGTTTTCATCACAGTCTCCCCAAACGATGTTCCGCCCATGATCGCCTTCGGCGGGAAATTGGCAAGGGGTTACGGCCCGACCCGGACGCTAGCCGCCGAGAGCCTGCAACACGGCCGTGCCGTAGCGATCCAGCTTGGTCTGGCCGACCCCCGAGATATGGCCCAGGGCGTCGAGACTGCCCGGCTCGGCCAGGGCGATCTCCAGCAGGGTCTTGTCCTGGAAGATGACGTAGGGCGGCACCTTCTGCTCCGCTGCCCGCTCGCGCCGCCAGACCCGCAGCCGTTCGAACCGGGCCCGGACGTCGGCGTCCATGGCCTCGACCGCGGCATTGCGACCGGTGCGGGTCCGCTCCCGGGGGGCGCTGGCCCGCGCCGGTCCCTGCCGCACCTCGATGACCCGCTCGCCGCGATAGACGCCGCGCACCGCCTCTGCCTCGCCCAGCCGGATCAGCGGCTTGCCCTCGTTGGGATCCTCGACCAGCAGCCCCTCGAACAGCAGGTGGTCGATCACATCGCGCCAGCCGGGTCGCGACAGGTCGGCCCCGATGGCCCAGGTCGACAGGGCCGTCTCCCACGGCTGCGGGTCTTTCGTCCCGCCCAGCAGATGGTCGATGACCCGGTTGCGCCCGAACCGTTCGCCGAGCCGCTGCACCGCTGCCAGCGCCTTCTGGGCCGGGACGGTGGCGTCGACCAGGGCCGGCGGATCGCCGCAGATGTCACAGACCCCGCACGGCCCGGCGTCGCTCTCGCCGAAATAGCGGCGCACGGCCTGGGGCCGGCACACGGCCCCGTCCAGCATGGCGAACAGCTGGCGTGCCTTGCGTACCTGCACCGCCTTGACCGCCTCGTCCATCGGCCGGCTGTCCAGCCGCTTCAGCGTCCAGGCGATGTCCGACGGGCCGTACAGGGTGATGCCCTCGGCCGGTTCGCCGTCACGCCCGGCCCGGCCGATCTCCTGCCAGTAAGCCTCCAGCGACCCGGGCGGATCGGCATGGATGACGAAGCGGACGTCGGCCTTGTCGACCCCCATGCCGAAGGCGATGGTCGCCACCATCACCGCCCCGTCCTCGGCCAGGAACCGGGCCAGCAGCCGGTCGCGCTCCCGGGCGTCCATCCCGGCGTGATAGGCGATGGCATTGGTGCCGGCGTCGCGCAGCGCCCCGGCCACCCGTTCGCAGCCGTCGCGCGAACCGCAATAGACCACCCCCGACTTGCCGCGCCGCTCGCGCACCAGGGCGATGACATGGGCGTCGGTCCGGGCCCGCGAGGCCGACTCCTTGCGTTCGGCCGACAGCTGCAGATTGGGGCGGGCGAAACTGTCGACGAAGACCCGGGCGTCGTCGAGCCGCAGCGACTTGACGATATCCTCGCGGGTCCGGGCGTCGGCGGTGGCGGTGACGGCGATGCGCGGCACCCCGGGGAACAGCTCGGCCAGACGACCCAGGGTCCGGTAGTCGGGGCGGAAGTCATGACCCCACTGGCTGACGCAGTGGGCCTCGTCGATGGCGATCAGGCTCAGCGGCAGTTCGTGCAGCCGGTCGATCAGATGCGGCTGGGCCAGCCCCTCGGGCGACACATAGAGCAGGTCCAGTTCCCCGGCGCGGGCCTGACGCCAGATCTCGGACCGGTCGTCCATGGAGACACCGGAATCCAGCCGCGCCGCGGCCACGCCCTGCTGTTTCAGCGCCTCGACCTGGTCGGTCATCAGCGCGATCAGCGGCGACACCACCAGACCCAGGCCGGGACGCAGCATGGCCGGAATCTGGTAGCAGACGCTCTTGCCGCCGCCGGTCGGCAGCACCGCAAGCACGTCGCGTCCGGCCATGATCTCGGCCACGACCTCGGCCTGCAGGCCGCGGAAACCGGCATGGCCCCACACCTTCTCCAGCGTCGCGCGGGCGGTCTCGAGCAGGGCGGAGTCCGAGGCAGGGGTGGTCACGGGCGAGTCGGCGAGCATGGCCGGGTTGTGCCCGATCTGTTCCGGGCTGTCACACGCCTTCTGACCGGCTTCCCCTAGATCGGTGCAGGGCCGTAGCGGTTCGGCGCGGGGCGGCCCTTGCGCAAGCCGATCTCGATGAAACCCCACACATACAAGGCAAAACCCGCCAGCACCGCGATCGCCGTGGCGATGAAACCGGGTGACGACGGGTCCGCGTCAAGGCCTCCCGTCCGGACGAACAGGACACCGGAGAAGGCCAGCGGCGATGCGTAGATCACCAACCACCAGCCGCTCCGGTTGCGATCATGCAGGCGGCGAACGCCGAGGGCGATGGTCGCGATATAGACGAACAGGATCGGGATCAGCCCGATCAGGGCGGTCCAATTGGGCAGGGGGCTCAATAGAAGCGTCATCGAGATGACGGGGCCCAGGAGCAGGATCAGCGCCAGGGGCCGTTGTGCCCGCCAATAGGTGATCACCCCGGTGCGTCCGGTGAAATCGAGTGATCTGGTGACATAACCGCCCATGGTGATCTCCATGGCGGAGACCATCATAGGTGGTGTGTGCCGTCAATCCCGCAGCAACTCATTGACCCCGGTCTTGGCCCGGGTCTGGGCGTCCACCCGCTTGACGATCACGGCGCAGTAGAGCGACGGCCCGCCCTTGGGATCCGGCATCGCTCCGGGCACCACCACGGAATAGGCCGGCACCTCGCCGCGGAACACTTCGCCGGTCGCCCGGTCGATGATCTTCGTCGAGCCCGACAGATAGACGCCCATGGCCAGCACGGCTCCCTCGCGGACGATGACGCCCTCGGCCACCTCGGCCCGGGCCCCGATGAAACAGCCGTCCTCGATGATCGTCGGATTGGCCTGCAGCGGCTCCAGCACCCCGCCGATCCCGGCCCCGCCGGACAGGTGCACATTCTTGCCGATCTGGGCGCAGGATCCGACCGTGGCCCAGGCGTCAACCATCGAGCCCTCGCCGACATAGGCCCCGATATTCACGAAACTGGGCATCAGCACGACGTTGCGGCCGATGAAGGCCCCCTGGCGCACGATCGCCCCGGGCACGGCGCGGAAGCCGGCGCTCCGGAAATCGGCCGCGCCCCACTCGCCGAACTTGCTCGGCACCTTGTCCCAGAACGGGCCGATGCCCGGGGCATGATCGGACGACAGCGGACTGGCCGGGCCGCGGTCGCCGGCCCGCATGATCCGGTTGTCATTGAGCCGGAAGGACAGCAGCACCGCCTTTTTCAGCCACTGGCGCGTGGTCCAGATCCCGTCCGCGCCGCGCGAAGCCACGCGGGCCTGGCCGGAATCCAGCAGGGCCAGGGCGGTGTCGACGGCCTGGCGCACCTCGCCCTGGGTGGCCGGCGAGGCCTGGGCCCGGGCCTCCCAGGCGGCTTCGATGACGGCTTCCAGATGGGCGCGATCGGTCAGGTCGGTCATGGTGTGATGTCTCCCGGCGTCAGGACGGCTGTGGCGAGAAAGGTGTCGAGGGTCGCTGTGCGATGGTCGACATAGTCGGCCTCGACGTCGAAGGCGTGGGCGCCGACCAGCACCGTGGTCATGCCGACCGCCTTGGCCGGGGCCAGGTTTCTGACCGTGTCCTCGAAGAAGGCGGCCCCGGTCGGATCGACCCCGAACCGTTCGGTCATCCGCGCAAAGGTGCGGGGGTCCGGCTTCGGAATCAGGTCGGCGTCCTCGAGGGCGAACAGGCCGTGGAACAGGTCGGTCAGCTCCAGCCGCGCCAGCACCCGCTCGGCATGGGCCAGCGAGCCGTTGGTGAAGATCAGGCGGGGACCTTCAAGCCGCTCCAGTCCGGCGCGCAGTCCGGGGTCGGGTTTCAGAGCGTCCAGTGGCACGTCATGGACCTCGGCGAGAAAGTCGTGCGGGTCGACCCGGTAGTTGGCCATCAGCCCGGCCAGCGAGGTTCCGTAGTCGCGCAGATAGCCCTTCTGAACGACCATCGCGGCGTCCGACGCCATGCCGGACGTGCGCACCACATACTGGTTGATGCGCTTTTCGACCAGTTTCATGAACTGGGTCTCAGGGGGATAGAGGGTGTTGTCGAGATCGAAGATCCAGCTGCGGATATGGCTCAGGTCCACGCCGATCCCGGGCGATGACCCGGCCTGCCGGGCCACGCCTGTCGTCACGCGCTCACCAGGGTCCCGGCCCCGTGCTCGGTAAACAGCTCGACCAGCATGGCGTGGGGGCGTCGGCCGTCCAGAATGACCACGGCCTCGACCCCGGCCCGAACCGCCGCGACGGCGGTCTCCAGCTTGGGGATCATGCCGCCGGTTGCTGTGCCGTCCCGGATCAGGCCCTCGGCTTCGGCGATATTCATCTGCCGGATGATCTGGCCGTCCTTGCCCTTCACGCCGGGCACATCCGTCAGCAGCAGCATGCGCTTGGCGTTCAGCGATCCGGCGATCGCGCCCGCCACCGTGTCGGCGTTGACGTTGTAGGTCTGGCCGTCCTCGGCCACGCCGATCGGGGCGATGACCGGCACCCAGTCGGCATCGCTGTCGATCAATCGCACGATCAGCTTGGCATCGACCTTGGTCGGTTCGCCAACAAAGCCGAGGTCGACCTCATGCTCGATCATGCTGTCCGGGTCGCGGCGGGTCCGTTTGGTCCGCTCGACGGTCAGCAGGCCGGCGTCCTTGCCGGACAGGCCGATACCGCGCACGTCGGCCTCCTTGCCGGCGACCGTGATCCAGTGGGCGATCTCCTTGTTGACCGCGCCGGACAGGACCATCTCGGCAACCTGCATCGTGTCCTTGTCGGTCACCCGCAGGCCGTCGACGAAGCTGGACTTGACCCCGGCCTTTTCGAGCATGGCGCTGATCTGCGGTCCACCGCCGTGCACCACGACCGGGTTCACGCCCATCAGCTTCAGCAGCACCACATCAGCCGCGAACTGGCGCGCCACCGCGCTCTCGCCCATGGCGTGGCCGCCGTATTTGATGACCACGGTCTCGCGGTCATAGACCTGAATATAGGGCAGGGCCTCGGCGAGGGTCTTCGCCGTGTCCCAGCCGCGGTCTTCGGATTGGCGTTCGGTCTCGTCCATGATGGCGGCTCGATAGCGGTCGGGGCGGGCGCTGTCACGATCAAACCCTGTATCGCCGGGTGTCGAGGGTTTGCGCCACGATTGCCACGGCATCGTGAGCGGGCCCGAACGGCAGAAACCCTTGTCGTTTCGCTGCGGCGCGCTAGGGTGAAGGCTGTATTGTATCGACCGGGAACATCACAATGCTGGACAGAGTCGGCGAGCCCTTTGCGGGCGGTGGTGCAGGATTTGTCGATGACGACACGGCCGTCTCCGGTTCCGACGACACGGCCGTCTCCTATTTCGGGGAAATTTCCAGCTATGCGCCCTGCGGCTGCTGCGGCCGCTTTCATGCCGTTTCGGATGGCACGGGTGACGGTCAGGGCGTTCTGCTGAACGGCGACGACCGGGGTGGCTTCGGATCCAACGGCAAGCCGTCGTTCTCGGTCACCGATGCGGGGGCCCAGCTGACGCGCAACAGCAGCGGCTGGTCCGGCGTGGTCGGTGGGTCCGCCACCGTCACCTATGCCTTCCGCAGCACGGCTCCGGGCACCATGCCCAGCGATACAGGCGGATTTTCCCAGTTCACCAGCCTGCAGATCACCGCGACCCTGCTGGCCCTGACGGCCTGGTCGGATGTCGCCAACGTCACCTTCCTGCGCGTCGACGACGGTGCCGGCTATTCAAACAACGCCACCATTCTGTTCAGCAACTATTCGACGGGCTCGGATGGCGCGGCGGCCTTCGCCTATACGCCGGGAAACGCGGCCACCTCGTCCAACTCCGGCGACGTCTGGATCAACAATACGCTGAGCTACAATGCGACACCGGTGATCCTGGGCTACGGCCAGCAGGTGCTGCTGCACGAGATCGGCCATGCCATCGGGCTCAGCCATCCGGCCGCCTATAACGCCAGCGCCGGCGGCACCGTCACCTACACCAATGACGCGATCTATTTCGAGGATTCCCGCCAGTATTCGGTGATGAGCTATTTCAGCGAAACCAATACCGGGGCGGATTACCGGACCGGCGGCGGCACCCGGCAATATGCCGCCGCGCCGATGCTCGATGACATCGCCGGGGCCCAGCGTCTTTACGGGGCCAATATGAGCACCCGGGCCGGCGACACGGTCTACGGCTTCAACTCGACGGCGGTTCAGCCGTGGTTCAATGCCAGCACGACATCGGCCCTGATCTTTGCGGTCTGGGACGCCGGCGGTACCGATACGCTCGACTTCTCCGGCTATGCGATGGCCCAGACGATCGACCTGCGCCAGGGAGCCTTCTCCAGTGTCGGCGGGCTGGTTGGCAACGTCGCCATCGCCCTCGGGGCGGTAATCGAAAATGTCGTCGGCGGCACGGGAGCGGACACGATCCGCGGTAACTCGGCGGCCAACCGGATCAACGGCAACGGCGGCAATGACGTCATTGATGGCGGCCTCGGCATCGACACAGTCGTCTTCAGCGGCCCGCGATCCGCCTATACGGTTACCTGGTCCGGTCAGGTCGGCACGGTCGCCGGCGGGGGGGCCACCGTCACCCTGACCAACGTGGAATTCCTCGCCTTCTCCGACATCACCATTGCCGCCGCCCCGACCGGCGGGATCACGGTCGCCGGCGATGTCACGAGCGAGACCATCACCGGCAGCGCCTTCGCCGACACCATCGGTGGCCTCGGCGGCGACGATGTCATCCACGGGCTCGCCGGCAATGACTATCTCGACGGTGGATCCGGCAACGACACCCTGAACGGCGGTGACGGCGACGACACCCTGATCGGCGGTCTGGGCGATGACAGCCTTAACGGCGGCAACGGCTGGGACATTGCCGACTATTCCGGAGCCGCGGCCGCGGTCACCGTCAGCCTCGTCTCGGGGACCGCCTCGGGCGGTGCCGGCAACGATACCCTGGCGTGGATCGAGGAGATCCGGGGATCAACCTACAACGACGTTCTGACCGGCGACGGCAACGCCAACACCCTGCGCGGCGGCGGCGGCATCGACACCCTGTTCGGCGGCGCCGGCGACGATATCCTCTATGCCGGCGCTCCCGGACTGACCGGTGGCGCGCCCGACATCATCAAGGGGCCGGGCGTGGCCAACGCCAGCATCGCTGCGGCCGTCTCGCTCACCGGCGGCTTCGACCTGCTGGCCCGGCCCGATGTGGCCAATTCGACGACCATCCCGCATGCGACCGTGGTGGCGACCACCCACGGCGGCGTCGAATACTACGCCTTCACCGTACAGGCGGGTGACACGGTCACCTTCGATATCGATGCCGCCAGCTTTGACACCACCCTGCGCCTGTTCACGTCCGCCGGGTCTGAACTCGCCAATAACGATGACGGCGGGTCCGACAACACCGGCACCGATTCAGCCCTGACCCACACCTTTGCGTCCGCCGGAACCTATTACATCCAGGTCGCCCAATGGATCGCCAACGGCGGTGGCACCTTCACCAGTGGTGCGCCCGGCCCGGGCGAACGCTACACGCTGCACGTCTCCATTCCGAGCGCGACCGTGGTGCCGCTCACCCAGGTGGGTTCGACCCTGTACGGCGAGGACGGGAACGACACCCTGCACGGGGGAGCCGGCCCGGACACCCTCAGCGGCGGGGCGGGCAACGACCATTATGTCGTCAGCTCCCAGGCGGCGATCATCGTCGAGAGCCCCGGCGGCGGGTATGATTCGGTAACGGCGTCGGCCAGCTTCTACCTCTACGACAATGTGGAGGATCTCACCCTGGCGGCCGGCGCGGGCAACATCTACGGCGTGGGGAATGCCCTCGCCAATGTGATCGTCGGCAACGAGGGCCAGAACCTGCTGATCGGCGGTGCCGGCAACGACACGATCTCGGGCGGTGCGGGCAATGATGCCCTGTTCGGCGAGAGCGGCGACGACATCCTGAATGGTGACGCCGGGATCGACTACCTGGTTGGGGGTGCCGGAAACGACACGCTGAACGGCGGAACCGGCGCCGACGCCCTGTACGGCGAGGACGGTGACGACCTGCTGATCGGCGGCCCCGATTTCGTGACGGACATTCTCGTCGGGGGGGCCGGGAACGACACTCTCCGCGGCGACTCCGGGCTCGGTGATTACGATTTGATGGACGGCGGTTCCGGTGACGACATCTATTGGGTGGACACCGGGGATGACCTGACCTTCGAAGCGGCGAACGGGGGCATCGATACGGTTCACGCCGATGTTCGCGTCCCCAACGGCGGTGTCTATCTCTACGCCAATGTCGAGAACCTGGTTCTGGAGGGCACCACGGCGTTCGGCGTCGGCAATGAGCTCGACAACAGCCTGATCGGCAATGCGAGCAACAACTACCTGCTGGGCGGTGCCGGAAATGACCGTCTCAACGGCAAGGGTGGATCCGATGTCCTGTTCGGTCAGGGCGGTGCCGACATCTTCGTGTTCGAGATCGGCACGGGGGGCGATGTCATCGCCGATTTCGAGATCGGCGTTGACCGGATCGACCTGACCGGCTTCGGCTTTGCCAACTTCAGTCAGCTGGCGGTCAATTTCAGCCAGGTCGGTGCCGACGGCGCCATCAACCTGGGTGGCGGCGACTTCATCGTCCTGCACAGCGTTACGATGGCCAGCCTGACCGCCGCAGACTTCATCTTCCCGGGTGGCGCGGGCGCGTCTCCGCTCGCCTCGCCCCAGTCGGCTCCGATGCTGTCCGGAACCGCCGGTTCGAAATCGTCCGGAGACCTGCCGTTCGTCCTTCCGGGTCTGAACGGGGACGGCAATGACGCCTTCGTTGACGGGGTCTCGCTGGGCGGCCTCGCCGGGCCAGAATCCGACAAGAGCGCGGACCTGCAACCGCTGGTGCTGCCGGCCCTGACGGACGACCCCTTCCTGTCCGGAATCGTCGATCAGGACTGGGGTGCCGTTCAGGCGATACTGACGGCCGAGGCGAATGCAGGTCACATGATCACGGAAGCCGTGCCGGGGCTTGAGCATTGGCAGACTGCGGCGATCCCCCAGGGCGATCCGCTTCTGGCGGTGCCCGGTGGCCATGAAACGGTCCCCCCCTGGATCGAGGATGGCTATATGGGCAGCTGGGCGTTCTAGCGGGGAGGGCGCGTGCCGATCGCCCGCCCGGTGAATGCCGGGCCGACCGGAGTCAGGCCTGGGCCACGACAAGGCCGGCCGGTGCCGCCCGGGCCATGACGACGTCACAGGCCGGGAGGGCCGGCATGTCACCGGCCGCTATACTGAGCAAGGTGGAGTCGTGCTGGATCCTCCAGTAGCGGAAACCGAGGCTGGACAGCCATTCGACCAGCTCCGGGACATCGGCGCGAGCCGACATCTGCACCACGTCCCACTCCATGCAGACAACAATGTCCGGACTTTGCAGCAACCGCGCCGCACCGCGCAGGATCAGGGGTTCCGACCCTTCGGCGTCCATGCGGATGACCCGCACGTCGTCAGGGGCGACGGAATCGAGCGTGACGGTCTCGACAGTCACCAGGACGCTGTCCGGTCCCAGGGCTCCCGGTGTCGTGGAGATGGTTCCGCCGCCGGCATTGCGGCGTGAGGTGGCGAAACTCAGGGTGCCGGCCCGGTCAGACGCCGCCATGGCGACCACTTCCACCGTCGCGCGATACCCGTTGAAATTGACGGAACGCCGGACCAGTTCGGCCAGTCCGGGATTGGCCTCGAAGGCGAGGATCAACCCTTCCGGCCCGGCCAGTCGGGCCATGGCCACCGTATAGTAGCCGAAATTGGCACCGACCTCGATGATCCGGTCCCCGGGGCGGACCAGGGCGCATACGACCTTGTGTATCCAGTTCTCCCAATAGCCGCGGGCAATCAGATGGGCACCGACCGCCTCGTCCATGGGGTCGACGTAGAGATAGTGTCCGTCCTGGATCTGGGCGATTCCCAGGTCCTGCCCCAGCGTGAAATAACGCTGCGACCCGGCGGTCGCGTCCGGCACGCCAGAGCCTCCGGCCGTCGCACGCGTGCGAACGGCGATGGCATCCTTCCGAACCGCTGCCGGAAGCCGCAGACGCCGTCGCCGCGCGATTCTCGAGGGACGGCGTCGGCCCAGCTGCAAACGGGTCGCCTCCGCGGTCGGCGGCGGGTTCGGCAATCTGGAACGCTGCGCCGGCGGAGTGATCCCGGCGATCCCGGAGTCGGGGCGGATACCGCGTTGGGCCAGGGTTCGCAGCTCGGCGACGGCATCCGTCAGGGTGGGGGCCACGCGAACGGCCCGGCCGAAGGCGTTGGCGGCCTCGGTCCACCTTTCGGTCTGTTTCAACAGGTGGCCCAGCTGCAGATGCGGATCCGCGATATCGGGAGTCTGCTCACTTGCCGCGACATAGGCGGCCTCTGCCCCGACCCAATCGCCGGTTTCCTTCAGGGCATGGCCCAGTTGCACCCACAGATCCGCCCGTGAATCGTCGAGGGCCAATGACGACCGGTAGCGTCGAATCGCTGTCGGCCAGTCACCCCGGTCACGCGCAGCATCGCCGGATTTCGCGAAATGGCGCGCCGATTTGATCCGGTAGAGGGCGAAACCGAAGATTTCCATGGGGCTAATGGCTAAGGCCGGGTCGCGCCTAAATCAACGGCCTTGACCGCAGGCCGGCCCCGCTGCGCACCGGAGCCATCGCGACAACCGCCAGCCGATCCGTGCCGTCGGTTGCGTGTCCGGTTATTGTCGGGGCAGATGCGCAGACCTGCCGCCGGAAAGTCGCGTTGATGCCCACCCTGCCGCTAGCTGAACTGAATCTGATCGGCGAGAATGAGCTGGTGTCTCTCGACCGGTGGGCGCTGGAGCGACGCAGCCGGGCCCTGGCCCAGGCCATCTATCTCGGCGAAGGCGTGGCGCTGTGCCGCGCGCTCGGTCGCTACAAGGTTTACGTCGCCTCCGATGATGTCGGCTTCGGTGCCCATCTGATGCTCGACGGTGCCTGGGAGACCTGGCTCACCGTTTTCATGGCCCGTCGCCTGCGGCCGGGCATGCGGGTCGTCGATGTCGGGGCCAACCACGGATACTATACCGTCCTGTTCGCAGATCTCGTCGGGCCGACGGGCCGGGTGGCGGCGATCGAACCGGGCCCGCGAACCGCTTCCCTGCTACGACGGACCGTGGCGGTGAACGGGTTTGACGGTCGCGTGACCGTGTTCGAGGTGGCGGCGACGGAGTCGGATGGTGCAGGTCTCGTCCTGGCCAGTCCGTCCCATGAGCCCAAGAACGCCCGCATCGTCGGCGATGACCAGGCCGGGATGCCGGACACGGTGGCGATCATCGGCGCGCGCCTGGACACCCTGCTGCACGACTGGCCGAAGGTCGATTTCATCAAGGTCGACGTCGAGGGGGCGGAGGAGGCCATGCTGGCCGGAGCCTGGCCCTTGCTGAGGCGTGATCGTCCGGCCCTGTTGCTGGAGTTCAATGCCGGCCGCTGTCGGGACCCGGGCGGGCTTCTGGACCGGCTGGTCCTGCTCTACGGGCGGCTCCGCGCCGTGTCGTTTGACAGTGAGGCGGAACCGGTCTCCCGCGCGGCCCTGCTCGACGGGGGGCGGCAGGACGACTGGCTGCTGTGGTTCGAGGGGCGCTGAAGCCAGCGGCTTTCCACGCGTCAGAGCCGCTCCACCTGGACTTCAAGCAGGCCCAGCCGACCGCCGAAGGCCGCCTGCTCGAGCCAGAGTCTCACTTCCGCAGCCCCCTGGGCCCGCCAGCGCTGCTCCAGCGCGATGGCGTAGTGGCCGGGCTCCCCGATCGTGACGCTGGCCGTGGTCATGTCGGCAGCCGGTCCCCATTCGAGGCGAAGCCGGATGTGTCCCCCTTCCGGATCCGCCCCGATCCGCACCGTGGCGCGCCAATCGCCGGCCGGCAGGACAATGTGGGGACCATAGACGAGCGCCCTGGGGCGGCCGGTCAGGTCAACCTGAAGCGGCGCGGCGGTCGCGCGACCGGCCGGATAGGTGAACAGATCCGCCGGCCAGAGGGCGGTGGCCCCCGAAACGGGGGGCACTGCCCGATAGACATCCAGGGCCGTCGTCGGGATCGGGGTGACCGCGACGGCGTCCTCGCGATCAACCCGGCCAAGGTGGGGCAGGTCCAGGGTGCGCGACGGCGCATCCACGACCCTGGCCCCGCCCGAAGCCAAGGATGACGCCGCGGCGAACCGCTGCGCCGTATGCCAGATCGCGGCCAACGGGGCTCCACCGGCGATGTCCATGCCGGCGGCGGCAACACTGGCGGCCAGGGCGGCAGACGGCCTGTCGGCGATGATCAGCCAGTCGGCGGCGGACCAGACGGCCATCGCCGTCTCGCAGGTCGCGAGCCTGAGGGCCCCCTGGCCCTTCCCGGGTGCCACCGCCACCGGCGAGGCACCCTCGATGACCTGCCAGCCTGCCGCCGTCGCGGCGGCGATCAGGGCCGCCCGCCAGGCCGCCTCGAACGGAGTCGGGGTGAAGAAGACTCCGAGGCGAGGCCCGTCCGTCACGCGGCCCGCAGCCAGGTGTAGATCTCGACCGCCTCGTGAACGTCGTCAAACAGCTTGGCCTTGCCGCCCTCGATCACCAGGGCCTTGCGGCAGTGGGCCGCGACGAGGTGGACGTCGTGCGAGGCCATGATGAAGGCGCGATCTGCACGCTGCGCGAACAATTCCTCCTGGCATTTCTGCTGGAATCGGGCGTCGCCGACGGCGACCAGTTCATCGATCAGGTAGCAGTCGAACTCGATGGCCAGGGACAGGCCAAAGGCCAGGCGCGCCCGCATGCCGGAGGAATAGTGTTTGACCGGCCCGGTCAGCTGGTGGCCCAGCTCGGCGAAGGCGTCGACCCGGTCCCGCAGTTCGGCGAAATTCCGGTCGTAGAGCCGGGCCAGAAAGCGGATGTTGTCCAGTCCCGACAGGCTGCCCTGGAAGCCGCCCCCGAAGCCGATGGGCCAGGAGGCCGTCATGCCCCAGTCGACCCGGCCGGTGCTGGCCGGCAGGACGCCGCCGAGGATCTTGATCAGGGTGGACTTGCCCTGGCCGTTGCGCCCGAGGATCGCCAGCCGCCCCGAGCGACCGAGCTCGAAGGCCAGGTCCGCAAAGACCGGGCGACGGGCCTGCCGCCAGGTCTTGCCGAGTCCCTCGACCACCAGGCCCTTCGGTGTCGCCGGCAGCATCAGCCCTGACCGTGTTCGCGCACCCCGGCCCAGATCATCCAGCCGATGCCATAGACCAGCAGGGCGCTGGCCAGGACGGTCAGCAGGGACAGCCAGCGCCGTGGCTCGAGGGCTTCGTCCGGGCGACTCGGATTGACGACCCGCTCCAGATAGAGGCTCTGCCGCCGGGACTCCTGCCGGGCCAGCACCAGGGCGGCGGCGGCTTCCGTCAGCTGCTCGCCGGCGAATTCGCGTTCCTGGACCAGGTCTTCATAGGCGCTGACCTGCGGAGCCAGCGAGCCCGCGTCGCCGGCGATCTTGGCGCGCTCGAGCGCGATCTGCCGCTCGAAGGCGGCGATCCGGCTGTCGAGTCCGGGCAGGCGGGGGCTCTGGGGGGCCTCGGCGGCCAGTTGGGAGCGGTCAGCCTTCAGGCCGGCGACCGTCGCCATCAGATCGCCGATCAGCTTGCCGCCTTCGGCCGCGGTCCGGGCGGGATCGATAAACCGTTCCCGGTTGCGAAAGGCGATCAGCCGCTGCTGGGCCGTGTCCAGTCGGGTGCGGGCCTCGGCCTGGGCCTGTTCGGCGGCGGCGACGGCGTCGGTGGCCGCGCGGACGTTGAGCCGGTTGACCAGCCTCTCGCCGCCCTGCAGCAGCGCCTCGGCCATGCCCGCGGCCTCCTCGGGCGCAAAGGCCTCGACGCGCAGGGTGCTGATGCCGGTGGTGGAGTCGTATCCAACGGTGACGAAGCGCTGATAGCCGCGATGCAGACCCTCGAAGGTCCGGCTGTCCCAGGGACGCGGATAGCGGGACAGGATGTCGGCCCCCGGCCGGCCGAGCACGGCGGCGACATCGTAGCGCCTGCCCAGATCGCTGAGCCCGTCGCGCGAGCGGATATATTCATGCACGGCAAAGGCGTCGGTCTGGGCCCCGGGCAGGCCCACGCCCTGCAGGGCCACGCCGAGGGCCGAGGGCTGGGTCTGGGCCGGGGCGCGCACGATGAAGCGGGCCTCCGATACATAGCGGGGCGAGGCGATCAGCAGATAATAGATCGCGGCCAGCAGGGTCGGAAGGATGACCACCAGCACAAACGGCCATGGCAACCCGCCCAGCCGTTGGACCAGCGAAACGGGCGCGCGCGGTTCCGGGCCGGGCAGGGGGCCGAGATAGTCGAGGCGCGGTTCGGTCATGTCAGGCGCGCATCCCGCAGCTCGGTCTATTCGGCATCGATACGGTCCTTGGCCCCGGCCAGCAGGATCAGCCCGGCGAAATTGAACACGGCACTCCATCCCAGGGCATAGAGCGCATCATAACGGGTAGCCACGAATTCCCCGAATACGCCAGCCCGGATCATTTCGATCGGATGAGGGAAGGGCAGCAGAAGATAGACATCCTGATAGGGGGGCGGAATCCATGAAACCATGAAGAACACGCCGGAAACCGGGATCAGCGCATAGGTTAGCAGGGGGATGACCCGCTCCATGACATCGGAGCGCAGGGCCAGGGCGCTGAGCATGATGGCCAGTCCCATCGACATCCACCCCAGCAGCAGCCAGCCGCCATACAGCAGCAGCCAGTCATGCGGGGCCGAGACCTGGCCCAGGCCCGCCAGAAAGGCGTAAACGATCACGAAGGCCCCGGTGGCCCCGCCGAATTCCAGGAGGTTGCGCGCGAGATAGAGGTGCAGGACGGTGACCCGTCGGTGGTGCAGCAGCCCGATGTTCGCCTGGATCGCGGACAGGCTGTAGGAAATCTGGTGCCGCATCAACAGCAGCGCCATATAGCCGGTCATCACAAAGGGGCCGAGGCGCACGCCATGCTCATAATCGGGCTTGATGATGTGCCACATCAGCAGCACGCCGAGGCAGAACATCAGGGGCTCGCCGATGAGCCAGAGGAAACCCAGCCCTTCCCGGCCGTAGCGCGTGATCAGTTCGCGCATCATCAATGCGCCGACGATCCGGCCGTGCTGCGGAAAGAAACCGACGCTCATTTCGCCAGTCTATCATGATCCCGGCGCAATCCGCGACGTCCGGCCGGCGGTTGCCGGTCGATATCATCCGGCGTGCCCGGACGGGCCGGTGTCCCCCGGGCGGGGCCTGAACAGGGGTGAATTCCCCTGTATCTTCAGCACCACGACTCGCCGGGAAAGGCGGGGTCCACCGTGTGGTTCCTCGACGTTGTAGACTTTAGGTGGTAGCGGTTCGGTCGGGCGGCGTGTCCGCTTGGACTCAACATTTCCTGCCTGCGGAGGGCTTCACCTATGCGCATAAAGACATTTATCCTCGCATCCAGCGCAGCGGCGGCACTCGCCCTGTCCGCCGGTGCTGCGGCGGCTGAGCCGAACGGTTGGTACGGTGCGA
>TARA_R110000868_G_scaffold131332_2_pt1 | contig 18724 bp, 23 predicted proteins | sample TARA_R110000868 | Tara Oceans TARA_R110000868 (sample SAMEA4397489) | marine metagenome | biome: Polar Biome; feature: [SRF] surface water layer (ENVO:00010504); material: water (ENVO:00002006), including particulate matter (ENVO:01000060) such as... | depth 5 m | reverse complement strand
AACTATGTTAGATTAATCTAAGAGGTGTATATCCGGGAAATTTATCATACTTCTTATGTAGTTCTTCATAATATTCTAAGGGGTCGTCTGGTTTATATCCAAGTTTATTTTTATATAGATTTTGATAATATTCTAAATTCTTTACTACCTTCTCATTAAAAGTAATGAATTTAATTTGTCTCGCATACTTTGCTCTACTAATCGCAGTATATAAAGTCCTCTTATGTAATAACATTCTTGTATCAATATATAGATTTTGATAATCTTTTAAAGTTTCTCCTTGAATACTACAAATCGTATAACAGTATCTTATTTCATAATTACTTGATGCTGTTTTCGGTTCGTCGTGTAATACTACATCTCCTACATAATATCCATTTCCACTTTTTATTATACTCCACTTAGGGTCTAACTTATTACCAATTTTAGTATTCAAATCATCTTTATTATTATGACTTGTTGATAATACAACATCTTCATACGCAACCTTATGTATAAATTCAGTTTCGCTTACGGTTCCATATTGATTAATACAATAATTCATAACATCGTTCATAGTAAGTCTATCGTCCATCATTTTTCTTACAACTTCACAGGTTTCAGTTTGTTTTTGACAATTCATAAATCTCCAAACTTTTTCACCTAATTCTAATCTAGGTAATGTAATGACTTCATCAAATTTACTTTTAATAATAGATGGTGTATAACATATATCTTTAACTGGACTACATTGATGAGTAATATCACCCATAAATATTAATGGAATTCCGGGGGTTAATCGTTTCATTTTATCAATCATACTACTAGTAATAGTAGATGCTTCATCTATTAATAAGCAATTACATCTAAGCACAATACCCAATAATTCATAATTATCAAGTATTAACCAGTGATATGGTGCTGCTAATTTTAACAATTTGTCAAACTCATTACTTACTCCTCTACATAGTTTATTTGAATGTGCTAAAAATCCAAGTCTAAATTTATTATACCTTTTAATATTTAAAGTAGTTTTTCCCGTTCCACCTGCTCCCGCATATAATACCATCTTTTGTGGTTTTTCATAATCTATAAATTCACTTCTTAATAGACTATCATTTTTCTTAACATCATTATAAGATATATAGTCTTCTCCCGCATAATTTAATTTTAATACCGAAGGGTCAAAGATAAAGGTTGATATTAATTTAATTCCACTTTTATTAAATTTCTCAGTTAATAAGTTAATAGTTTCAATATTAATTGCTAAATCATTTAAAGTATCGTCAATCATTTCATAAGTATCTACTATAATACCAGCATCTAATGGATTTATATTTGCCGGTCCTATACTATTATAAGGTATAACTGATTGTTCTATTAATACTTGTTGTGGAACTGTTTGACAAACTACTTCTTCTAATTCCTCATCTAATTTGAAGTATATACCATCAGTCACAACTCTAATAATATTTTCTACTTTAAATTCAAGAAGTTGTAGTATAGTAGCAGTTCGTTGATATCCTGTAATATATGAAGTAATATGACTTCTATGACTATATTTATCTTTTTTATATACTATTTTTGCTTCTCCAAGTTTAGACCAAAATATATCAGTAGTTGGTGATTTACTTTGGATTAAGTCTGCTTTTAGTGTTTGTAAGAAGGGTTTATTATTTTTAATATAATAACAACTATGTGTAGCAATTGAATTTTGTAATCCAACCCAATTGGAATATAATTTAGACGCATTATCATATACTTCTTCACCATCTACAAATTTTCTAAGGCAATCTTCATTAAATTTAAATTTCATATTAAGACCATATACACCTTCTAATACATCAAATTTTACACCTAATGAAGTAAGTAATTTTAAATCAATATGTGGATATACACCTCTATTAACATATACTTGTCCTAACTTAGCAAATATTTTCTTAGTATTATTCAGGCAAGCACTAAAATTTATATTATCTATTCTATAAAATCCAACTTGTGAAGAAGCAATTGCTTGACTAATATTATTACTATAATAACTACATCTTGCTAAAAATGCTTGTTCTTCATCGTATAGTGGATTTTTATCAAAATTATAATATGCTTGTTTCATATCTATATGGTATTGGACTGTTTCTGTATCTAATTCATCTTCTTCATCATCACTATCATCTATAAGGCAAACTTGATGGAAGTATTTTCTAATTCCTGATTTATCTGGAACAATCTTAGTAATCTTCGGTTTGGTATCTTTAAAATCTACGCAACAATTATAATGGACGCTTTCCAATACAAAATCACTAAATTCATCATCATTCCAAATCACATTACTACATAAATTATTATCTTGTTCTAATGCTTTGATTATTGCTTGTTGGTCTTTACAATCTAATATATAATTAATGTTAGTAGTATATATTTTACAAATAGTTCCATTTCTAGTTCTTCTATATGGATAATATTCATCCTCGTTTTGTAGTTCATTCCATTTCTTATATAATGCTTTTTTACTCAATACAACTTCTTCTAAATTATCATTCATAATAATTTTCAAATGGTCGTTGCGTGTATTTACATATTTAAATACTTTCTTAGGGTATTCTACTGCTTTGAATGAATATATTGGTTTTTTGGTATTTTCATAAAGACTTAATGGACTAAATATTTTGATTTCAATTGGTAAGTGCTTTACTAATTCTTCTAAATCTTCAAGATATAATCCATCTTTATATTTATTAATAAATCCAATATTATTAACTTTAGTTTCTTTGCCCTTTCCCTTATAATTATTTCCAATTAATTTATTAAGTATAGTTTGATATTTCTTTTTTCCACTTACTGATGATACACCATCTTGTAAGTCAGTATAATATTTGATGATTGGCGTTAATACACAATGATAAGATAATCCATCTAAGTATCTTTGTTTAGTATTAACTGGAACAATTGGTGTATATTCAATCATCTTTATTGTGCCTCCTACATTTGGTTCAAATCCGGTTGCTTCCTCATAATCTTCATTAAATAATCCCGCTTCTATAACCCATAATCTTCCACCCTCTGATTGTCCTATTTGTATCATAGTAAGTAATGATTTTGGAATAACATCGCCAATAATTCCACTCCAGTAATTAAATTCCCCTCCGATCGTCGTGGATAATGTAATCCTGATTTGTTTATTTCTTGGAGCGTTTGCTTTTAACCAATTATACCACCACGCAAACACTTCGGTGCCTTGTGGAATACTATCAGGTGGAACATCATAAGACCCTATATTTTGTTTGATAATAGTTTTAACAGTAATATTTTCCATAATCAAGTTCTTATATTTAGTATGAAACAAGACCATTCCGGCGTCTTTGTATTTTTTTAATAATGTATTTTTTGAATATCCCGTCTTAACTAACCAAGTCATTTTATCTACCAATCTTTTACTTTTAGTATTATAAATCATATCTTTGGGAAACGGTGCTAGTCCATTTTTAGACTTTATGAATTTCTTATATCTATTGCTTAATACTCCCTGTTGGTTGATAGCAACCCCTTTATATCCTGCTTCTAATGCTTTTTCATTTATATAATTCATATAATTATATAACATATTTTAATTTTTGAATTTCAAACATATTAAAAAAAATAATACTCAATTTTATTTTAATATATTTTTATTAAATTAATAATTAATTAAAAAGTGGTTTTCCTTATGTTTTATATAATTCCATTTTTTCATTTCGCTTAGTATCGTAATAGTTCTTTTGTGTTTGTCGGCATCTAGTAATTACTATATTTGGTCCATATAATCGTCGCTTTACTCTACCTCCTTTAATATCTGCTACCTGTGCGTAAGTTAAATTAAGGTCTTCGGCAACTTCTTGAAGGGTGGCGTAGTCTTGATTTTTATACTCTGTTAAATCAATATTGGTAATAGTTACATTCCAACACTTTTTAATAGTTTTTGAATTTGTTAATCTCATTTATTATATAATAATATATTAATTTAAGTAATTTAACACATTCAATTTTATTTTAAAGATAAATAATAATCTTTTAAAAATAATCCCCAACTCCACCACCTGCTTTTGCGTATCCCTTTGCTTGTTGTGTTTGTTTTAATTTTCCACCTGGCACATATTTTGCTATATCTTCGGGGTCTAAATCCTCCCACCATAACGGTGCTTTCATAGATGATGATTTACCCATTTTTTTCATCACGGCAAATTGTGCTGTTCTTAGTTCATATAATCTTCTACTACCAGGGGCATCACCAAATACTTGACGGGCATCTCTTCCAAATCCAACTAAATTTTTAATATTACTTGATGCTTCTTTAATTGGATAATTCCTTGATTGTTCGGCAAGGTCTCTCTTTATTTCTGCTTCTTCATTTCTCAATGCTAAGTCTTGTTCTGCTCTTAATTTCCCAACTGCTGCTCCAGCAAATTTATCTGCTAACTCTTTTTTTTCTCTTTCTGCTTTACTTAACGGGTCTTCATCTGCTTTAACTTGTATTTCTCCAACCCCTATTGGTGAATTTGGTCGTCCTCCTGCTCCACCGTATCTTTCCTTATCTCTAGCTATCCGTCCATCTAAATCATTTTCCATCATACCATATCTATCATTTGCTTGTGTTGCTTCTTGTCGGGCATCATCTCTTTCGGTTTTATATGCTCCATCATTTTGTGCTAATCTATCTGCTAAACCTAAATTTTCTTGTTGTAATGCGTGTCTATCACCTGTAATAAAATCTACATCTGCTTGTAATCCACTAATCTCTTCACCTGAAGTTGCTATCTGGTCGCTTAATGTCGCATCAAGATGATTAATTGTATCACCATATTCCTGTGCGTCTTCTTGTGCTTCTAATACTTTATGTTGTTCTGCTTCTAATTGTAATTGATGATGTTCTGCTTGTGCTTGTAATTGTTGTGCGTTTGCTCTTTCTCTTGATTGTGCTTGTTCTTGATTATTAAATGCGTCATTTAATATTCGTTCATTTCCCCTAACTAATTCATCATTTCTTGCTTCTACTCTATTTCTTGCTGCTTCTGCTAATTGAACTGCTATATTTGCTCCTAATGCTGGTCGTACTTCCACATTTGCTTGAACTGGTGCTTCTCTTACTGGTGCTTCGCCTACTGCTTCTACTGGTGCTCCTCTTACAGGTGGATTTACTACTCCCACTGGTGCTGGTCTTTGTGGTTGTAGATTTGGATTAATTGCTTGTCCTTGATTACCATATATATATTGTATTGGTATTCTATTACCTTGACCCATTTGCGGTCTTGGGTTCATAGCAGGGTCGTATAATACTTGTTGTGGTCTTGCTGATTGTGGTGGTGGTGGTGGTGGTGGTGGTTGTTGTATTGGTTGTGATGGATTACCTCTTGATTTTCCTTTAGTTCTCTTACTTGGTTTTGTATATATATTAACAGTTTGATTTACATTTTGTTGCTGTTTTTGTTTTTGTTTCTGCTTAGTCTTAGTTCCTTTTTTTGCTTTAGACTTTTGCTTCATTACTATTACTACTATTTTTTTTTAATGCTATATCAAAATCACTAGACCCTTTTGCTTCGCTTACCGTTTCTACCGTTTCAATTGGAATGTCTTTTTCACATTCAATCAACTTACAAACACTAACCTTTTTACAATTAGATGCTTTAATTACTCCGCCCATCGCCCCTAATATACCAACTACTGCTATTGATAATTCCATTATTGTCATAGTAGATATTATTACCATATTACTATTTATAGAAATTATTTAAATCGTGTCGGTTCATTCCTAATCCAGTTCCATCATATGTAGTTGTTCCACCGTCGCCTACCAATCTATCCATTAAAGATAAGGGGTCTCTACTAATTCGGTGTCTAGTAGTTTTACCGCACCCTTTAGGTCTTAGTGATTTTGGTAATTTACATAATGCTCTATCTGCTAATGAAGTTCCATCTACTCCTCGCCCTGTATTAAATACTTGTGAAGATGCTCCTGTTTGGTCGCTTACATAATTACTAATTGACCCGCCTAAACTGTGTCCCGAAACACCTACCTCACCACCATATTTATTTTTTATTTTATTATATTTTTCTAATGATGCTTTATATCTATCACTTTTTCGCTGTGTTCCTGCTACAATATTTCCAGTCTTAGCAGTTAAATCTAATTTTAAATCATTAGTATCTTTAGGGTCTGTGCCTCTGTATCCTATATAGCTATGTCCTGTTTTACTATTATGATATACCGCATTATGTAAGTCACTATCCTCTCTTTGATATTTATAATCTCCAATATCCTTCCGGTCATCTGCTTTTTCATATGCTTGTGCTGCCGCATCAAGACCTAATTTAGCGTTATCATCTAATTTATCATATACCTTTTTCTTTTCTACTGGTTTGACCTGTCCTACTGGTGCTCCACCTTTTTGTTTTATACCCAATAATTTCTTTGCGGCATTACCTATACTTCCTAATACTCCCATTTATAAATTACTTATATTATTTACTTCAGTATATTTTGTCTATAATCTTGATGTTGGAATACACCCATACCACCAAGTTTTTGTGCGATACTTCTATGCCAGTCGTGTTCTTGTTTTGGTTCATATCTACCTGAATTAACCATTGCGTGAATGCCTAAGTTTCCAATTCTATTATTATCTTCTTTATGTGCTAAATTACCAACACCATCATACAAACCAGGGTGTCTTGTTGGATTAGGTGCTCTAACTAAGTGTGGTTTTGATATACCTAATGTATTCAAGTTGTTAAATCTATCAATACCAGTTCCACCAGTTAAATGACTATTGTGCTTGTGTCCTGTTTGATTAAAAAATCGTCCTCCTCTGTTTTCATTCATTTATATATTATTATATTATATATAAATCAAAGAAATTATTTATTTTTTACCTTTTTTCTTCCGTCTTTTAGTTTTATCAACTCTAACAATTTTTCCCTTAGCAGTGACTGTTGATTTAGTAGATGGTGCTTTTCTAGCTACTGCCCCCGCTGGAACAACTAACTCACCCTTATGAAGTTTGTATAGACCTGTTTTTTGTATCTTTCCGCCTTTTTCAAGACCAATCCAATTCATAAATGAATTTGCTCCTTTACCTGCTACGGCACTTGCTATCCCTGCTCCAATTGCTGGTAATGCGAACATATTCTTTGTATAAATAAAAATGATATTTTAATATTGAAGTTTTACTATTTATATATTACCTCTTGAAGTAATTTAACAGGTATAAAGGCATATCCATCATCTATATATTCATCATTAGTTCTATCATTTCTTCCACCTCTAAGATTTAATCCAATATCAGTTATTGAAGTTTCATTTAAATTAAAATAATATAATCCATCTGTGAATTTGAAGGCAAGTATTATTTTAGTTTGGGGTATATCCTTTATCATTTTCCTAAATTTATTTATTTTATTCATACCTATCATTGTAGTTGGATATAGATTTTTAGTATTCCGTCTTGTTTTTAGTTCAATTATTAAATCCTTTGTCTTATTTTCAAAATCCCAACTACAATACTTAGAAGTTTTTATTAAATCACAATCAAAAAATTTCTCTAAATTATTTAATACTGTGTTTTCACTATATAGTCCAAATTTTAAATCTTTTAATTCTGTCATTTCCTTACATTTTAATAAGATATTAATTAGGTTCAACCGAACTTAAAATCCTTTAACTTCGGTTTTTTTAATCTTTTATCTTTTGATAATTTTGTAAGTTCTCCCTTTACCTGTTTCTTTTTAAGTTTTATTAAATTACTCATTAAATTTCCACCAAGATAGAACATTTTATATATTAAAATATTTTAATCTGTAGCAATTATTCTGCTATTTTAGTTATATTAGTATTATGAACTGTATTTGATACTAATTTACATTCTAGTTCTAATCCCCACATCGCATTACCAAATCCACCGGTTGGTGCTCCTGCTGGGGTAGTTTTACCAAAATCCCAACCTCTAATAGATACACCAAATTCACTTAGACTAGGTAATGGTGATGCTATATATATCCATCTATCAGTATCTATTAATCCACCTGTTCCAACAAATCCTTCTAATACTGGAAATATTCCCAAACAAACTCTATTTTGTATTGGTCGCCTAGTATTACTTTCTACATCTTCAGTTGCTCCACCATTATGTTCCCAACCAGTAGTATCAAATATATTAGGGGCACTAACACCTTCTAAATAAATTTTAACAAATGGATAATCTAAATTATATACTTTTTGATTAAGTTGTAATGCCCCGATCACGCCAGTTGGTTCATCTTCTGTAGAAGTTATTATTGGTGCTACTACAGGTTCTTCTTCTACTACTATTGGAATTGGTTGGTTATATTTAGCGTAACTTATTACTGTATTATTGGAGGTATCTAAAATATAAATTGTATCTACAATACTAACATAGACTAATCCAGTAGTTGTATTATTCCAGCAACTGTCCGGTATTTTGGTATTAGGTAAGGTTGGATATATTAGAGTTCCCGCGCCGTAAGGTTCATAAATCCCGGTATTACCATTCACATCTACCTTCATAATACCATTATCATTTTTGAACCATAATTTCCAACCCTCGCCTCTTGGACCAACATCAACCATCCAAGGGTGACTACCAGTTGCTACAAATGTATATATAGTTGGATTTGCTGTATTTGCTTCATATTTCCAGTATGTGCCCGCATTATCATAAAAATATAATTGCCAAAATGTATTTGGATTGGTTCCCGCAACTGAATTCCTATAAACCGATGAAACTGTATTAGTTCCAATTTCTGGAAACATTGCTAATCTACTATCTGTTCTTACTAATATCTCATTAGTGAAAAATTGAACTACATCACCTTTGAATGCCATAATAGTCGTTTCGTCCATCGGTTCATAGCAAACACAATCTAAATCAAAGTTCATATCTATATATCCTCCGGTCGGGGGTTCTGGTGCTGGTGGTGTTGGTGGTAGATTAATAATTACTTTTTGTGTATTATTCGTAGCAACTATATCTATTGTGAATGAACCATTAGCAACATCTAGGTCTTTTTTATCTGCTCCCGAATTACTATGAAGTGATATTGCTAATACCTCATCAGTGGAAGTTTCATCTAATTGATATACTGTTTCTACTAATCCCGTATCTAATGTTGTTCCTAGTGGAGGGTCAAGATTAAATGTATATTTATCCTTATACCAATTAGGTGCTACGGCGGGTCCCGTATATACATTATAGAAAATCTCTCCTGCTGGTAATATAAGATTATTTTTCATATTGACTGATAAAGTTTTTAATTCATTTAGATTAAAGGGTGTAGCGTCAGGGTGTGCTGAATGATATAAATACAATTCCATCTTGTTAGCAGTAGCGTCATCTTTCCAAAAATTCCAACCATATTCATTTTGCTTTACATAATTTTCATCAGTAGCAAATAGTCCAAAATCTTTAGGTGCTTCATAAGTAAGACTAATATCAGGTAATGGCGATGGTTCTGGTTCTATTGGTATTATTGGGTCGGCAGCGACTACACCTAATGCTTCGTGAAAAAAGTTATTCACCTTAACCATACAACCTTGATACTGCGGGTCTAATGATTTTGGATTATTATTATAAAATGAGGTTTTACCATTATTAACTATACCCGTTTTACCCTGTAATATAAAATTATAATGTGTCTTTGCTTTTTCAGTTGTTAATTGAATACTCATTTATATTATAATTTGATATTATTTATAAAAATGGAATTTTAATAAAGATTTTACTTTCTATCTAAATCAACTATTAATTTATTAAAATTTCTGTGGAATACTTCATCATATGGTTTTTCTAAATCTAGATACATAAAATCAAATTTATCTTTATAGCAATACTTACATATATTTTCAAACTGTTTTTTATCAGTTAATATATGTTCTTCCCATAAACTATCAAGTTCTCTCTTTTGCTTAATATCCATTAGTATCATATGTGAAAAGGTTTTCCTTATCGCACAAGGTATTTTATTATATACTTGACTAGTAATTATCACACTAATACCACCTCCATATCCAGCTATGTGTCTTCTATTCATCAATAATTTACATAATTGTCTTTGAAGTTCCGCATTTTTATTCATATCATTTACTACATCGTCCATTATAATTAAAATGCGTTCTTCACTATCAGTAATATCGGCAACTACTTGTTCTAATGTATCAATAGTTAATTCACTAAATAATTGTTCTGGTGGTAATTTGTCAAACGGGCAATCGTCCATACTTTTTAATGATGGTGAAAAGACTATTACTTTGTCAAACTTTTTATTATACAATTTTCCCCTTTTACATACTAAATTCATCAATAGACTAGATTTACCTGACCCCGCTCGTCCTATAATCGCCATACAAAATCTTAATACATTTGGTAATGGTTCTGGAATACCATCTGTTTTTTCGTCACAACTAAATTTCCATTTTTTCATTGTAATCTTTTCTTCAGGTTCAACTTCTTGAATTAACATATTAATATATACAAATATTATTTAAATAATAGTGGAAACTGTTTATGAATTAATTTCATATTTGCTTCAATACTAATTGGTTCATTCCACAGTATCCACCTAGACCAAAATCCTGCTGATGAGGGGTCATTCCAATTTTCAGTTGGTTTGTGTCTTGCTATATAAGATGCTTTCCGTTTAGGGTCTTTATGAATTGTATAATCGCTATATCCTTTTGCTCCAAAATGTATTTTTTTATTTTTATATTCCACCATATATTTCTTGTCTTTTCTTGTGGATTTATATATCTTCATTAATAATTAACAATATATTTATCCAAATTTATATGCTGATAATGCTGAATAATCTTGTTGTGTATTATGATTAAAAGTTTCAGTATAATTAGGTTCATCATTATTAGATACCTGAACTTCGTCATCACTGCTTTCATCATCACTTACAAATACAATCTTTTTTTTTTTAGTTCTTTTTTTAAATGGAATTTTCTTTTTACCTAATTTGGTCTTACATTTAGATTTATATACATATTCTACGGAACTATCACTATCATTATCTTCACCACCATCTTCACTACTAACATCACTACTAGACGGGGTTGGTGGAAGTTTTACTTTCTTAACTTTTTTCAAATCTTTCTTTTCCTTGGATAATAATTTCTGTGCTTTCTTTAATGCTAAGTCTTTTTGATGCTTTTGATATATCTTTTCTTTCTCATCTTGCTCTACACCTTTACTTAATTTTCTTAGTTCTAAATTTTTGCGTCGGGTTTCTCTTGCTAATTCTAATGCTGCTATTTGCTTTTCGCTTCGTGGTTTTTTATCTTTTTTAGGTTTTTCTATTGTTTCTACAACTCCTTCAGTATCTTCAGTATCTTCCAGTATTTCACTAGTTTTGTTAATTTGTTCTTCAATGTCACTCATTACTATAGATTATTGTAAGATTTAAATTTCAAATTTAAAATGTTATATAATTTAAATGGCGAACTTATCCGGTGGAAATATTATTGATGTTAATATTTTAAATATAATAGAAGGAGGTCAAATTACAATAGAAGGTGATGCTCCACCTAGTCGGGTATTAGCAACTGATTTATTGGGAACTTTAATATGGAGTGAAAATGATTTTGCTGAAAGTAGTATATCTAATGCTGATAATACTGCTACTGTAGTATGTGTAGCAGGGCAACCTTGGGTAGTAATTACTGGTGTGCCTTGGTTTCAATCAGGGGGACCCGGTAATTCTTGGCGTATAGATGGAAATATGGCAAATGGAAATCAGGTTCTAGCAACAATGGAAGGTATTACTGGTTGGTATGATGCTAATTTTGAAAGTAATAGTATTGTTAATACTGGAACATCTCCATCAGGTAGTATGTCTAGTGTGACTTGCTTAGATAATGGTCTTGTGGAATTAGATGGAAGATTATCATTACCAAGTCAAGTAATAGAAGTTGGTGGATTTAAGGGGACTGCTAATCAAGTAATTGTAAGTGATGGTGTTAATATGAGTTGGACTAAATCACCATTACCAATAAATAGTGATAATTTAGATATCAATAGTTTGATTGTAGAAGGGTTTGTTCCAGGTATCGCATCATATGGAGTTATAATTAAGACGGGATTAAGGGTAGATGGATTAGCAAGTTTTAAGGGTCTTTTAGGGGTGGTAGTAGATGAACTATTATTAGTTCAAAAAAATATAGATTGTAGGGGGTCAATACAATTACACAATAATTTATATATGACTGCGACTTCTAATATATCTATTAATGGTGATGTTGGATTAGAAAAGCAAGTATTAGGAAAAGATGATGATAATAATTTAAAATGGATTACATTACCACCACCATCATCACACGGACTTATAGCTGGATTGAATATAGACCAGTCATATTTAGATTACGGAACAATAGCAACTTTACCCGATGTGGAATTTTATAGTGTTAAAGTAGATGGTGGAGGGTTAGATATTCTTGATAAAATAAAAATTAATGGAGTAGCAGGAACAAAAGACCAAATTATAGTTGCTAATACTGATGGAACTATTAGATGGGATAAAGTAGAAAATATATATACACCCCCTTCACCTGACCCTGATACAACCATTGTTAAATTTAAAGATGTAGAAGTTAGGGCGGGAAGATGGCAGCGAATTTTAGATTGTAGATTATCAAAAGGGGGTAAGACATCAACCAATCAAGTATTTATTAATTCAATTGATATGCGACCATATACACCAGGCAACAGCAATCCATTTGCGTATTGGTATTTTAGGGACCCTAGAAACATAGATGAGGTAGTTCATTTTGATTTTAAATATTTAAAAGATAATATATTCATACCATATCCAGCAGGAAGTGCTTATATATATCCGGTATCTTGTGGTTTTGTATATGATAAGAGTTATACAATAATAGGTAATGTTATATTACATTCAACTGTATCTACTGATTTATATTTTCAACTACCTGCTGCTGCTACAAAGGTATTTAGGGGATTTAATCTGTTTTATCAAAATACTACAGGGTGGATTGCGGGGGGCGTATTACCTAATCACTCTGCCTTACCTTGTAATTTAGATTGTGATTTAAAATTATTTTATGAAGAAGGTAGTAATATAGTCACCATAAATCTTGAATGTTGGACTGATGTAACATTAGGAACCGAGGCACAATATACATTAGGTAATAATCCAGCTATGACTACAAGTGGTATAATCAATAATCTTTATTAATTAATTTCTAAGTGCTATATATGTGGATTTTAATTATTTATAGTGATGAAACCAAATCTAAAATTATCAAAATCCATAAGTTTGAAAGTATAAGACAATTAAGTTATATACTCAATATACCGCCTAGAGTTATCAGTAATTATTATCATAATTTAATTAACGCACGCGGAAACTTAAAATATGTAGATATGTATAAGGAATAAATGTTTGTATGCCCTCTGTGTGAAGATGAATGGATATTAAGTCAAAGGTTATGCCCTGATTGTATTAAATTAAGAAGATTTATGAAATTATATGGTAAGTCTAGAGTGTGTGGAATGATTGAAAATATATTATCGGTGAATGATAAAATGATTGAACTCAAGACTACTAAGCAAATCAAAGATTTAACTGGAAATAAATTACTTTGACAAACTCTTGTTATATATAAATATATATATTTGCGAAATATCTTTCTTATAGGAAATCAATATGTAGATTTTCCAAATTTAATTTCTTACTATAAAATAAATAATGATAAGTTGCTTACAAACAAATGACCCAAAATGTGATTATTTTATAGTTAAAAATGATGCTGAAACGGATAGAGTAATTGATTTTGAATTATCTAGAGTAGTCGGTCAGGAATATACTGATTTAGAAAAAGTAGATTATAGAGTTAATGCTATAATAGGGGAGGAACCTAAACTACCTTTATCATTTTCTAGATTACAAACTGTAGAAGATGCTATTGTATGGTATAGTAGTCATCACCCTGAATTAAATGATGATATTATTGAAATGATTAGTAAGTCACAGTTTGGAAATCTACCAATAAAAAATGCTAGACAAAAGGGATTAAGTATTGATACTAAATTTGGAGTAGAAGTCAAACAAACAACTATAAATTTTGATTAAAAATATTATTTATATTAGTATATTAATGAGTTATTCGTTAGAAGGGAACGCACCGCCAAGTAAGGTAATATATATTAATAGTGAAGACGCACAAGGAAATAATGGATATTATAATAGAGTAGATGAAAATTCAAGACCAATTACTACCGACTTCACTTATTCATTTCCAACACAAGTAATTATACCGGAAAATGTAGATACTTTAGTTAGTCTTGAAACTGCTTCTATTCCATATAGTTTTTATAATATACGGACTGGTATTAATGATACTATTGATTTTGCTTTAAAAAATGGTGATGATAATATACCTGACCCTAAAAATATACCTTGGGTGTTATCCGCAACTATACCTGCTGGTAATTATACAATAGGTTCATTATACACATCTATTAAATATTATATGTTGCGTGAAATTGTTGCTACTATGGTGCCTGGTAATGACCCAAATCAGTTAAATTTTATAGGCACACCAGTTTTTAATATGGATTTCTTCTTTTATTATGACCGAATTAAACAAAAAAGTATAATGAGTTTTCTTCCAACTTGGATAGCTGAGGTAGATGTGGAATTATATTTTTTAATTAAATCAGGTCCCAATCATTTTAAAAGTATATATAAGGAATTAGGGTTGGAAAATAATGATTATCAAAATTTTTATATATTAGATACTACTTATCAATCATTAACACCAGTTCAATATGTAGTAGGAACAAGATATAATTTTATTGATTATAGAAGTGATATACCCAATACACTAGCAGTTCCACAATTAAGCAAAATGTTTTTATCTCCATATGCTGTAGATATTAGTGGAATAAGGGCATTATATATAAGGACAAATCTGACTTCAACAGGAACTTTAGATACACAAACTGGTAATTTTTCAAGGATACTTGCTAAGATACCAATAAATGTTAATGCGGGACAAGTTATTAGTTTTGTTGGAGCAAATGATAAACATCGCACATTAGTTAATCTTGATGTAATAAAGACTATTGGTATAAGATTGACTGATGAAAGAAATAGACTAGTTAATTTAAATGGACTACAATTTCAAATTGGAATACAATTAGATTTTTTATATAATAAACCACCAATTGAACCACTTGATAAATTAGGAAGAAGACAATATAGTCATTATTTAGAAAGGGAGGAACACTTAGGACACAAAAGACAACAAAAATTACTCGCTCAATATGATACAAATCAAGATATACTTCAAGACCCAAAAATAAACAACTTCAAATCAATTAATAAAAAAAAGGTAATTAATAATAAAGATGGGAGTAATGGGAAAAATAGGTAGCGCGGTTGCCGCAAGATTAGGTGGTGGTTCATTATCAAGACTTGGAACAAAATTAGGTGGTAAGTTAGCGGGATTAGGAACTAAGGTAATTGCTTCACAACTTGGTTCAGGTAGTCTAGTAGATAAAGTCAAACAAATGGCGATAGATAAAGCAAAGGAAATAGCAGTTAATCAAGCAGGTGCTTTTGTTTCTAGGATTGGTGATTATGGAAAAGAAAAATTAGGAGGTGTCTATAATAATTTAATTGAAAAGACTAGAAAGGCAGGAGTTCCCGACGCTGTGATCGCCGGTGTTAATGGTGGAGCGGAACATCTTAGAAGATATGCGATTTCACAAGGTCAAAATTTAGCAAATGAAGGAATTGCTAGATTACCGGCAAGCGTTCAAGGAGTTGCTAATTCATTAGTTAATTTTGAATAAGTAATATTTCAAAGGAAATAATTAATATATCATCATAATTTATAAAAAAAGATGTCTGTTGTAGAAAGAAAGGCACCTCAAACTGTAAATTATCGTGATGTACTTCCATTAGCGATACCTAGTAGTAGTAATCGTCGGCAATTTCTACCTGTTAATGGTTCGGCATTTAGTTATTCAGGTAGTAATATAATTCGTATAGATGTGAATGCTGATAGTATGCTTGATACCCAACATAGTTATCTTCAATTCACTTTAAAAAATACTGCTGCTGTAGCAAATACATCTCTTGCTTGTGATGAAGGAATACCTTGGATTTCTCGTCTTCGTATAGAAAGTGGTGGAGTGACCCTAGAAGATATCAATGAGTATGGTCGTCTATATGCTCTATTACAAAATGCCCAAATGTCTGTTGGTAAAAATGCCTGTGAAAATTCGTTAGTTATGGGTAATAATGATATTTTAGAAAGTCCCGCCGCTGCTGCTGCTAATTTTTCCCGAACTCCATACACTAAGTCATATAAAAGTGCGACGCTTGCTGATTTTGAAATTGCTAGGCGTGTTGGTGGAGTAGCGGGTGCTCTTAATGGTGTTCCAACTGCTATTATAAGAAACGCCCAGCAAACATTTTGTTGCCCTCTATTTAGTGGTATCTTAAATTGTGATAAATACATTCCATTAATTTTGATGAACGCAGGAATTACCATTGAACTGACCCTCCAAAGACCTAATTTAATCGGTATTACTGATGTAGCGGGTGCTGTTGGTGTTACTGATTATGAAATTAGTGATTGTCGTTATTGCGCGCACTTAGTAGATATGGATAGAAACTTTTATGATGCTCTTCGTGGTGAAATGGCGCTTACTGGGTCTTTAGCAATTCACGGTCAAACTTGGCGTCATTTTAATAGTCAAATTAGTGAAGGAGCAGGCGGGTCACAATCTCTAAATATACCCGCTCGTATGAAGTCTATTAAAAGTATTTTCTCTACATTTAGAGGTTCTACATTAACAAGTGCTGAAGGTAGTTATTCTACTAGTGTATTTCAAAGATGTGCTATTAATGGTTGGCAGTATCGTATAGGAAGTGTATATTATCCACAGGCACAAATTCCGTGTGGTGTGACTGCTACTGATTGTGTTATGGCACCAACCTGTATGGAACTTTTGAAGGCGTTTGGTAAGGTCGGTGATGTAGTAAGTGATGCTAATTTTGGTGCTGCTAATTTCAATCAAGGTAATGCGTGTGATGCTGTTGTAGGTAAGACAAATCTACAAACCTTTGCTATTGGATATGACCTAGAGGCATTCCAGCGTAGTGCCCTAGAAAGTGGAATAGATACCGCAAACAGGGCACTTCCAATTTCTCTTGAATTATCATTAGCTATTGCTCCACCTGCTGGGTCGGGTGGTATTACTTGTGATAGTTATTGCGTTGCTGATGCTTTCTTTTATGTGAATGCTGATGGAACAATGACACCTTCTACTTAATAAAAAAATCTAATAATTGTATATGAATAGTAGAAGAGTTAGATTAAAATATCAATCTAATATAAATGGTAAAATATACAATTCTACAAGGCATAGCAATAGTTGTTGGGACTGGTTTCTTATTAGGTATAATCTCTTTAAAATTAAATAAAGGAAATCGTGATATTCAGGAAATTGTTGATGCTATCTAATCTTTAAGGAATAATATAGGGCATCTCCATCTTTGATTATGACCCCTAATAATTGCTTGTATTTTAATGATTTTTGGGCGAATACACTTATCGCACCATCTATATTTTTTATCAGTTTCATATGTATCAAATGACTTACATTTTCTACATATGAAGGTATTGAATAGTGTATCAGCGTCTCCAAATGTTTCTTGTAAATCAATCCATTTTTCTTGTTTGATGAATGATAGATATTGACTATAAAATCTGTCAAATGACCTTTCAGTAAATGCGTCGTCTAATACACATAGTTCAAAGACTTTATGATAATCTAATGGGTCAAATAAGTTTGCTTGTTGGATATGGAAGTTATCTCTAAGTTCTTCACATATTTTAACATAATCATATCCCCTAACATTTTCATCAAAATCACTCATTAGTTCATCATATGAACCGCTACCCTTATTTTGGAGTGTTTGATATATTAAACATTTATAGTTGTCTATTAGTCTGTGGTGTCTATATGTTTCATCATCACTATCACTGTCATTATCATCATCACTATCAAACGCATTATTAAACATTTCAAATAGTTCATCTTGAAAGTAGCAACTAATAGCGTCCATATGTGCTATTGGAATAAACATAGTTAATACATTTTGTGCTTCACTTGAAATTTCTAAATTATCCATTTTAATAATGTATATATTACAAAAAAAATAATATTCAATTTTATTTATAAAGTTTTTTTTTTAATAAAGTTTTTATTCAGGAATTCTAACTCTTACAACTCTTAATATACCGTGTGTAGTATATGGATAATTCTTCTTAATTCTATTGTAAGTCTTCAAACATAATGTTGGTGGATTTTGACTACATCCCATCATATATTTAAACCAACAAACAAACTGTTCTAATCTATAATTTAATAGTTGTATAGTCAAATCTATATATAAATTATCTTTTATAGACTTGTATGATTTAATTTGAAGTCTTCTACCTGTTGGTTTGTTGCTTACTGGTTTTGACAACATCATATTTCTTATAGTTAAATTAACCTGTCTTTCTATTCTTGGGTTCTTACTCTCTATAAGATTAAATACCACATTTTGTAGGTTCTCTTGATTTAACAACATTTTATATTTATATTTTATTATAATAAATAATATTCAAATTTTATTTTAATGTTTTTTTTTAAATTAATGATGTTGTTCTAAAATCATA
>TARA_R110000868_G_C10971024_1_pt1 | contig 18731 bp, 18 predicted proteins | sample TARA_R110000868 | Tara Oceans TARA_R110000868 (sample SAMEA4397489) | marine metagenome | biome: Polar Biome; feature: [SRF] surface water layer (ENVO:00010504); material: water (ENVO:00002006), including particulate matter (ENVO:01000060) such as... | depth 5 m | reverse complement strand
GCAGCATTAATTTTAATCCTACCTTCATTTACATTATCACCAGTTAATATTATATCTGACATTTATTTCTTTTTTTATAAATATTACTATCTATTTTTATTGTGTTAATTTATTTATTTAATTAAAAATGTAAATCATTATACAAAAATACAATCTCCAACATCATCAAAAGTTGTACCCGTACTACTCCATAAGAGATTTATTGTTAAATCAAGACCTATAGTATCTCCATCTATAAAATAAGCTTGAGGCGTATCGTCATATCCAAATTTTGAAACAGTAACTATTCCGCTACCACCAGCAACATTTGTTACCGTATAATTACCGTTAGAATCCGTCAATGCAGAAAAAGATGTACCAGCACCTCCACCTATAGGCTCATTAGTTCCTGCAGCAATTGAAATATCAGTTGTTGTATCAACTCCAACTTCTAATGTTGCTGTAGTTAATGAAACTGTAAATGTAACAGCCGCTCCAGAAACTGGGCATCCATAATTATAATCTTGATAAACAGTACCTTGAACAGAATATATACCATCAGTATCTGTTGATGCAGTTTCATTTCTCCCCCAATTTGTAACACTTTGCTTTACTCCAAATACATTTATAACCTCTTTAGTGTTGCCAAATCTATATAAAAAAGCAGAGTCTGGGGACAGCGTTACAGAGTGCGTTCTTATAAAATCAGCTATGCCTGGCTGTTGCGCTATATTAAAAGTAAATGCACTTAAAAATGTAGTATCTGTTAAATCGTAAGTAACTTGAAGTTTATAGTAATCTCCATCAGAAACGTTGTTAAAGCTAAAAATAGGTGAAAAAGTATCTAATTGTCCAATTACAGTTGGCGTACCATCTATTACGTCTATATTTGGTTTTTGTGGCGCTGAAAAATAAGTGAATATAGCTCCATTGGTAGTTAATCCAGAATATGTTCCTCCACTAATTATAGTTTCATCTTTTTGTGTTGTAATTAAAAAGTTTCCATCTGAATTAAGGCCAGAATATGAAAAGTCAACAACTGAACCTCCACTAAATACTTTAAATCCACCTAGCGTCTTATCTCTTTCTTGAATAAATTCATATCTTGTATCTATAAAATATTGTGCCTTATCTAAGAGTAGTTGTTCAGCAAAGCCATCTATTGGTTTTACTGTTTCAGGAAGTGAAAGAATGTGATTCGGCGTGGAAATTGTACTCCCAGTTTCATAAATGGTAATTAAAGGTTGTGCCAATAAAGATGATATAGTTTCTTTTGTGGGAGTAAAGCCAGTAGAGCCTGTAGTAGAATTTATTTGGTCTCCTTCATCATCTAAATTGCCCGAAACAGTATAATATGTAGGAAAATCTACTCTGTAAATATCATAAACAACATTAGTAATAGAACTAAAAGAGGTTGTATTTGCCGTATATTCATATGTTAATGTTTTTTGATTATTTACATTTACAGAAATACCATCAACTACTTGTTGATAATATTTAAAAGTCGCTCCATCTAATTTATAAAGAGGCAAGCTAAATATTTTAGGCTCAATTAATGGTTCTAATATTTTAGGTATATTATTTTGTATAAATACTTGAGAAATACCATCGCTTTCACCAATTGTCCTAGATGTTATTATTTTATTTATAGGCATATTATTCTGGATAAGTTATTGGCGTAAGTATTTGAGGGTCTGCATATGGTTCTAAGTTTAAATCTTCTTCAAATATGCTAGCTGCATAGTTTGCCAAATTTGTATTAAGATTTAATGTTGTAGGTAATTTAACTTCAAAGTTGGAAATGTCAACATTTCCTTTTGGATTTTCTGGTATTATTGCTGTTAAATTATGTGAATTTATATCTTGGTCAAAGTTGTTTTCTATGCTTACAGTAAAGTCGACAGCTTGTATAGTTGGCTCAAAAACAAGAGGTAATTTTACTTTAAATTCTGAACCATCATTTATACCAGGTCTATATATAAATCTATGTCTATTAAATGCAGTATTTGCATATACTGTACCGTATGAGTTTAATATACTTGTTGCGGGAGTAAAAAATGGAACTAGGTCCTCAAAGTTTCTTTCTAATAAATTTAAAAATTTCTCTAACTTCTTAAATGTTAATCTATTGGACATATTTGCATTTAATAGCATATATGTTATATATATCTTTTTTAAATCCCTATATGTTCCTGTATGCCCTTGTTGCCAGCCTAGAGTTTTTCTATTTCTAGGGTCTACATTAGCAGTATATATATATTCTATCCATTCTTGAATGGTCATTGCACTCATATTTGGAGGTACAACAGAATCAAGCTCTTCTACTTGCCATTCAAAAGGGACGGTCATAGCGGAAAATACAGGAGAAAGACTTCCCCATCCCCACCATCCGTATCCCATTTCATACCAATCCATCACATCACACTCTATTGCTCTAGATGGCCTAAGGTCTACGTTAAGTTCTTTTGTATTTACTATATTTCTTGTGTTTCCTGTCTTTATTTTTAAGTTATCAACACGCATTGTTGGCTCGTAAATACTTCCCAAACTGTCAATAAATGCTTGGCCATTACCTCTACCTTTTCCTCCAACTTGAAATAGTGTTGAATTTACATCTGGATATCCATCTTGTTTTTCAGAAAGTGCATCTATTCGGTTCCCAAGGTCATCTGTTGCACTATTATTTAAATTTAACACTGAAACTATACTACCACTACCATCAACACCTCCGTTACCATCTCCTGTTGAAGCGTTTGTAGCGTCTTCAGTTATGACTTTTTCTACTTTTTTTACTTCATAAATAAATTCCTCTAAATTAAACAAGCAATCTGGTGCTCCTAAAAGTTTAAAAATAAAAGTTAAAGCATCTCTAGTTCCTCTTTTTTTATATAGCCAAACTATATTGTTTAACATCCTTCTCCAGAGTTCTAAATTATAATCTTCGTAAGAATTACCAGTATCATCAATTTCACCAGCTAGATAGTCTACTATATTTTCTGAAACAAACGCATTAGGCAATTTGGCGCCCAAAAGATTTGCTAATCTTACTATAAATTTATTAGGCACACTTTCAGAACCGTCATAACTAATTGAGTGAGCATATGCTAAACCATCTATATATTGTTTAATTTTATCAAATTCTTCTGAATAAGTTGTTGTTAACTTTCTATATATATCATTTTCTGAATCTAAATTAATATAATTCTCAGGAAGCATTGTTCTCAGCATTATATTAGTCTTTTCTTCATCAACACTTCTTGCTGAATTTAATATAGATGTTGCATAATTTTCAAATTCAGAACCATAACTATTTGGAGAAAATCCATCTATTGTTCTAGGCCAAGTAAAAGTAACTCTTTCATAAGTTTCAGTATCTGTATTTGGCATTAAAAAATCTCCACTATTAAGTAACTGGTCTTCTAAGTTAGATATTGTTTTTTTATATTGACCATACCTCTTTCTTGTAGGTCTTATATATAAAGGATAGTCAAACTCAGTAGGTGAAGCAGGTTCCTCAGGAAGTAGTATTCCTAAAATTTTAAATTCAAAATAATTATTATTAGAATAATTATAAGAAATTATTTGATGTATTATGTTAACGAAAGTATCTCCAGTGATTGTACTTTGAGACTCTCCACTTAGTTGAATAGAAAATTTATCAGTATCATTAAATAAATCTATTTCTAATTCGCTCTGTTCTGTACGGCCAGAAACATATATAATATTTCCTTGATTTGTAATAGAAGAAAAAGCTACCTTAAAAGATGAAAAATTTTGCACTATATCGTGAGAATAGTCATAAATAGTTATCCCTCCACTAATAGATTTAGATAAAAACGGATAAGGAAAATTGTCTACTATATTATTTATTGAATTAGCAACCTTAGTATAAAAAGAGCCAAAATAAGCATAACTAGTTGGCTCTTCTGGATTTAAGTTTAATTCATTTTCTTTTGTATTAACAATTTTTAATACATCAAAATCATTAGAATCTGAATTATTTATATTATAATATGAAGTAAAAGAAATTTGAGAACTAGTATTATCTAATAGATTTAGCTCTCTATCTCTTTCTAGTCTGAAGTTTCCAAAAGTAAAAACTGACTCAGAACTTGTTGCTGCGAACCTTACGTCTCTACCAGGCGTAGGATTTACATCCAAAGTTGTACCCGTATTTATATGCGCCATTTATAAAATTGTTTATTAATAAATATCACAGCAAAAAAACTTATAAAATTATTTCTATTTTTTTTTATAATCTATTTATTGCTAAGGAAACTATTTTTTTTAATATTAAAGCAATTAAAAGTTTACTTTAATACTTTAAAAATTATATTATACTAAATTCTTTAAAAGAGTAAATAGAAAATGGGATATATTTTAAACGAACCTAAAACATTTATTAATGTTAAGCTGACTGATGCTGGCAGAAGACAGCTTTCCTTGGGGAGCCTTAATTTTACTAGTGCAGTTCTTTCTGATAGGGAAGTAAATTATGGAATAGACAGAACTGAGAAGTATGATATAGTTAATAATAGAATAATATCACCAGTAGATACGGAGCCTGGTTTTTCTATAAATTTTGATTCAACTAATGCAATTCCTTTAGAGGGAAATCAATTAGTTTCGGCAAAACAATTTGCAACAGGAACAACAGGAAGTTATGGAATGTTTACTGGGACAACAATAAGTAGTGCATCTACATCAATAGATACTACAAAATTATTAGGAAATTTTAATACAACTACATATACTACATCTCCAATGAATGGAGGAACATCTGTTTTACTTGACAATCCTGGAGGTTCTTATTTTCCCAATGCAGGAGATTTGGCATTTATACCTTGGGAGCCAATACAAAATAGTGGCGCCACATATACAGGTGCTATAGTACCTTCTGGAAATCCAACAGTTTCTTTATGGTATAGGGTAACTTCCACAAATGGTTCTGACACAATTTATTTAGACAGACCAACGCCAGACTTTGCATCACAAGCAAATGCTCAGACTATAAATACTTATTTTTATCCATATAATGGACTTGAAACATATTACGGAACGGGTTCAACAAATCCAGAAGTTTGGAATATGAATATAATAAGAACTAAAAGTGTAGAAGGAACACCAGATTCAACTAGTGGATATACATCTTATGGTTCTATAGAGTATAATGGTACTAAATCTTATTTAGGATTTAACGGAAATACAGTTGCTGTAGGAATATTACACTATACAAACGAGTATACTGGAAATACTTATGCGGAACAATTTGTAGAAAAAAGCGTAAGAGTTGATTTGCCTTATTTAATGTGGCACAACTCTACCCAAGATAATGGTGGGGGTTTGGAGTTTGGAGTAACTCTTTATGATGTTCAAGGAATAACAAGTACTGATGGCTTATCAAATACTACATATAGAGACTTGAGAGATGGAGTTTCTACCACAAGTAAGATAGTTGGTAGAGTTTATCATAAGCTTAAATTAATGGTAATAACAGATGCTGAACTATTAACAGCAATGACCTATAAGTCAAATAGAAACTATACATTACCTGAATTAAATTTAAATTTATCATCCACGCCTAAATATCCACTAACAACAGTTCAGGCAACTGGATTATGTAAATCTGGGAAAACTTATTTTGCTACTTATATAACAGAAAGCAACTCAACATACTCATCAGGTTCAACATTTGGATATCCTCAAGCTTTACATTGTGGATATGTACAACAAATAGATGGAGAAACTGACACTAATGGAAACAGTCAATTTTTAACAGCTACATTTCCAACCAATTCTTTTCCATATTTAAGAAGTAGTGTAAATATGGATGCAACATCTCCTTTTTCTGGGACTGGGTGGAACGCCAATAAAGTTCAACTATTAGTTAGCGAACAAGATACTAATAGTTCAACGCTTGAAATAGTGACTTTGTCAGATATTGCGCCAACAGAATGGAAACTAATATCATCAGTAGTTGGAAATGGAATATATACTGGCGATACTAGCGATTTAACAATAGAGCCAAATAAACTTAATGGTTATCAATTTATAATATCTCAAGAAGACTATGACAGTGGAACAACTTACGTTTTAGATAGTATATTTACTACTAACGATGACCACAGTTTAACTGGACTTACTTTTGGAGATGAATCATTTTTGTTTGGAAATGTAGATGCTAATATTTTATCTACAACATATAAAACTGTAATAACAACATTTGCTAAAAACGACTCTTTCAACTCTTCTAACAATTCTACTTTTGATAATGTTTTAGATAATAACACATATATAACAGAAGTTGGGATATTAGATAATTCTGGGAATTTAGTGGCAGCAGGTAAACCTACATATCCAATAAAGAAAAACGAAGGAAGATTTTTAACTTTTCAATTACAAATAGATTTTTAAAATAATAAATTAAATAAAAAATGGGAGCAATAACATCAGCAACTACAGTATATGCAACAGCTTATCTAACAGAGATAGGAAGACAGTATTTATTTCAAGACGAAAACCACCCTAGGTTTGTCGAATTATCAGACGGAACCCAAGTGGATAGATTACAAGTGGAAAGATTTTCTTTAGGAGACCCAGATGTAAACTATAAATTACCAGACTTATTAACCTCTGGTGATATACCAGATTTGTCTGGCGAAAATGAAGGGAACATAACTGGGGCCAAGGGTAGAACTTTAACAAATTTAATTAGCCCAGGAGAGGCAGCACTTGCAACTGAGTCTGATACTTTAGAGTATACATCAAGCAAAAAAGATATAGTGATGGATTTAAATAAAGATTTGTCTAAACTAGAAACTGTTATAACACAAGAATTAATAACTCTAATTAATCAAGAGGCTACTTTAGAGGCTACATACGACGTTCTTCCAAAGGTTTTTGGAGATTTAGTAATGAAAGATAATGAATTAGTAATAAATCTTTTAGAGCCATCAGGAGGAAATCCTGGATATAGAATGAGAATTATTTATCCAAGTATTGAAGAAGATAGTAATATAGTTACAATACAATTTGAAACAGCTACAGCAAAAACTGTTAAACTGAAAGATTATCAAATTATAGCTAAAAAGGTTTCGCCAAGCAAATTTGGTAGCAAATCAATTCCAAACCAAAATAATACAACAATTTAAATTATGAAAAACGTATCGCCAGACAGAAAGGTTGATAAAGCCTTTAGTGCAATTCCAAGAACTAAAAGATTAGGTCCAATACCTGAATCTAATTCAATGACTCCAATTCAACAAGTTGTTTTTGATTCAAATCAAAATGTAGTATATAACGATTGGGGTGTAATGAGTAACTTTACCGAAGGGCTAAGACAAGCTCTTATAGGGTGGATAAACACGACAAAAGAGGGGAAGGTAGTTCTAAATTCATCAGGTTCAACTAGGAGTAAAACTATTAATTTTCAATTCTACGGCAATCCTTCAAATGTTATGGTAGGAAATGGAGATATTGGAACATTTTCTTTATCTTTCAAATATACTAAAAGTGTTGTTACAACATCTTCTTCCAAACCTGGTTCGTTCCCAATACTTACAAGATAAATTAAATAAATAAATAAATAAAATGATTGCAGACTCTAGATTTACAAAAAAAGTAGATTCATATATAGCCCTTCAAAGAGAAACATCTAAAATAAAGAGCTTATTTGAAACTGAATTAACATACACTCTATGTGATAGGGATAATATTACCGATAAAAAAGGGAATTATTTTATGTCTTTTAATTTGCCGTATAAAAGCGGAGCATTACCTACTACTAGTGATATGTCAAAAATATTCCCAGAGCTTCAACAGTTAAATGTTGACCAAATTATAATAACACCTATACCAGCAACTCAGTATAGTGAATTTATAGATGGAAAAACTATTAACTTTAGAGTTCCTGTTGATGGAAGTTCAAACCCAAATCTGCTATCAGGAGTTACTTTGATATCTAGTACATACAGCTCGTCAAATGCTTTAAAGTCTGAATCAAACATACTATTAGGAGATAATGTAGTGTTTTTATTTTCTGACGATATAAATCTACCTTACACTGGTAAGACAAGGAATGAATTAGATGATGCTATAGATAACTCTACCGCAACATCTTGGGACCCAACTGGCGACTATAAAGATAGAGTAGGGGCAGTTTCTAATACAGAAATAAGAGACTTTTATAATACAGACCAAAGACCGCCTTCTAGTGTAAATTATGCAGTATCAGTTGATGCTGGATATCCCAACAATAGAGATGGCTATAATTATGATATACCTTGTGGTTTTGCAGTTTTAGATAAAGGCTATATGGTCATAACTCACCCTCAAATTGTAAATAATTTTCCTTGGACGTCTGGATTTACTTCAGACGGCTCTGCATATATTGATGACTTCAACGTTGCCAGTAAAACTAAAATACACCTTACTGGAAGTAATTTATCAGACGTAAGTTCTGAAGGTTCTCTATTGTCATTTAAAGATATAGACACTTCATTTAAAATGACTTCTGTGTGCTTAGCTCTTCCTCAGCAATTTTATATATCTAATAATAAAACTTGGGACTCAGACAAGGCTTTGGCACAAATAAATAGTGAAGAAGGTTTTGTTAATTTTGATTCTATATATGTAACTGAAGTTGGTCTATACAATCCTCTTGGAGAGCTTATAGCTGTCGCAAAACTAAGCGAGCCAGTTGAAAAAAATTATGTCAATGCTATAACTTTTGAAATAAATTTAGAAATGTAAATTTCTACAATTAAACATTGAAAGCCTGAATTAAAAATTCGGGCTTTTTTGTTTACTTTTTTTTAAATAAATGTATTTTATAAAAAAGTAAAAAAATGACATTAGGATTAGACATATCGACAACTGTAGTAGGAATATCTTTATTTGATAGAGAAAATAAAATTTGTAGTTTAGAGTACATTAAATTTAAAGAAAAAACAACTTTATTTGAAAGGTTAGACGACTTCATTAAATACATGGACACATTAAGTTCTGCTCTTGGGTTGGAAAATTCAGAACATAAAATTGAACACATATCAATAGAAGAGCCTTTAAAGAAATTTAAAGGCAGATTTTCAAATGCAGACACTATACAAAAGTTAACTTTTATGAACGCTATGATTAGCGGATATTTATATAGAAAATTTGGAACAGTACCTAGATATTATAATGTAAATACAGCAAGAAAGACAGCATTCCCAGATTTAAAAATACCACAAAGCGCACCAAATAAAAAGTATATTATTTGGGAAAACGTTGTAGAGAGAGAGCCTCAAATTAACTGGAAATATTCAAAAAGAACACATAAGTTAATGAAGGAGAATTTCGACATGTCAGACGCTTATGTTTGTGGTTTGTGCGATATAATTACAAGAGAAAAAACTGAAAAAAATATTGTTAAAGATTAATTGTTAATAATAATTAATTTATTATAGCAAATAATTGTGAAATATCTCTTATTTTTTTTTATATTTGTAGATATAAATATAAATATAATAAGTGAACAATACTTCTCAAATAATATTAAACATCTTAATTAAGGTTTTAGGAGCCCCTAAAAAAGAGTCTACAAACCTTAAGGAGTATGAATTTAATTGTAAATCAAAAATTTGTAGGCACGATGAAAAGTATAATCTTGCTTATAATTCTAAAAGCAATATCTTTCACTGTTGGAAATGTAAATATAGTGGTACCGCACATAGGATAGCTGAAGATTATGGAAATAAAGATGATTTAGAAAGAATAAGCTCTGTACTACCTAAGAAGAATTTCATAAAAAATAATCAAAAAACTAAAGAGTATAATGAACTTATAGTTTGCCAACTGCCAGAAGGATTTAATCCTCTCACTAAAAAAAGTGACAGTAAATACTATAAATCTGCTGTAATGTATATTACAGGAAAAAAGAAGGGTCAAAGAGCTTTAAGTTGGGATTTGATTAAGAAATATAATATAGGATATACGGAAAATAAAGGTAATAGAAAATATAGAATAATTTTTCCATCATATAATGAATATGGACAAGTTAACTATTATGTTGGACGTTCTTATTATGATTTTATAAAACCAAATTACATGGGGCCACCAAAAGAAGAGGTGGCTAGAACGGAGATTATATTTAATTCTAAAAATATAAACTTTGATTTACCAATAATTTTAGTTGAGGGAGTTTTTGATATGATTCATCTCTATAACGCAATTCCAATGTTAGGGAAAGTTCCTTCAGAGTTTATAGTAAAAAAATTAAAGGAACATAAAAGTAGAGTTATACTCTGCTTAGATGAAGATGCCCTATACGACAGTATATCTTTATATAATGAACTAACGTCTTATGGTTTAGATGTGTATTTTGTTGAAATAAAAGATGATATAGATGAGTTTGTTAAGAAAAATGGAAAGAATGCCACAGTAGAACTTCTAAGAACTTGTAGAAAAATTGATTTCCAATATATGTTTCAAAAATTAGCACTTAAAGAAAAGGGTAAAAAATCACATTATGTAGATGAAAAAAAGCTAAAAGAAGAGTGGGAACAAATGAAAAAAGAAATATTAAAAGACCAAAATGGATAAAGTTAAAGTAGATATAAACAATTCTATAGCACATATATCTGATATTCATATTAGATACGGAAGTAGACATGAAGAGTATAAAGAGGTTTTTCAAAGAACTATTGATGACTTAAAAAAAGAAAATCCTAAAAGAATTGTATTAACAGGAGATTTATTTCACATTAAAATTACTCTATCTCCAAATTCAATGGTTTTAGCTGGGTGGTTTATGGAAGAGCTTTCTAAAATAGCTCCTGTAGATATTCTTCTTGGGAATCATGATTTAAACTTACAATCTTTATCTCAAGGAAATGCTTTAGACCCAATTATAAAACTTCTTAATAATGGCTACTATATAACTAAAGAAAACCCTACTATTACTGAGCATGTAGGTAAAGATTTTGGAATTTACTTCTTTAAAGAAAGTGGATTTTATGAAGTAGAAGATGATATTGTTTATGGAATATATTCTTGTATAGATAATGAAATGTTAAACTTAACCAAAAAGGACCCTAACAAAAAATACATAGCTTTATATCACGGGCCTGTATATGGATGTAGAGGAGATAATGGATATGAAATTAAGGGAGATGATTTAATGCGACTTTCTACTTTTGATAATTTTGATATAGTAATGCTTGGAGATATACATGAGCATCAAGCATTTTGCCCAAAAGGCTCTAAAAATGAAAGTATTGCTTATAGTGGAAGTTTAATTCAGCAGGGTTTTGGAGAATCTATGGAAAAAGGTTATTTAATATGGAATTTAAACAGTAGTACTTTTAAGATGAAAACTATACTTAATGATGTAGGGTTTTCTAAATTACACATATCAAAAGGAGAGTTGGTTGAAGAGAGGGTTAATGAATTAATCTTATCAAATGACCCAAAAAAAACAAGGGTTGAAATAGTTTGGGAAGATTATGAGGAAAATTATTCTGTAGAGAAAGAAAAGCAAATAGAAAAAATTGTAAAAACAAAATATGGCTGCGATAAAGTATCGGTAGAATGTAGCTTTATAAAAAAGGATGAAGAATTAAATGTTTCTATTGATGAAGAGGTTGATTATTCTAATTCAGATGAATTTATTAAACTATTAAAAGAATTTGTAGAAAATAGCGAATATGACAATGAAGAAGAAGTTGTAGAGCTATCTAAAAAAATAGATAAAGAACTTAACTATATTTCTGAAAAAGGACAAAAATGGTTCTTAGATAAAATGGAAGTTTGGAACTTATATTCATTTCCTGAAGAAAAAACTGAATTTACCTTTAGCAGACTTAAAGGTGTAACTGGCATTTTTGGCAAAAACTTTAATGGAAAGTCAAATTTAATAAGGGTTTTAGTTTGGATTTTATATAAAAAAATGCTAGGCGGTGGCGATAGCTATAGGCTTGTCAACATGTATACTTCTGACAATAAGGCTGGAGGTAGAGTCTATTTAACTATAGCATCTCAAAAGTACTACATTGAAAGGACTGTTACCGTCAAAGAGAAGAGAGATGGGGCGCCAGACGTATCATATGGAATACAATATAAAAAATACACACTTAAGGAAGATGGCTCATATAAGTGGGAGAATGTAGATTCAGAAACTAGTGCTACAGAAAAGACGGAGAGAGATAATGTTATAGTAAAATCTGTTGGTAAGTTTGATGATTTTACAAAAATTGTTCTTCAAGCTCAAAATGGAGAAGGAAACTATGTAAGTATGAGTCAACAGCCTAAAAATGATTTAATAAATAAATACTTAGGTCTTGAAATTTTCAGAGATAGATATGATTTTGCAAAAAATAAATTCAACGAAATAAAAGCTAGACAAAAAGTTCTTGGAAACCCAAAGGATTATAAGTTAAACATAGAAAGCGAGGAGAAATTATTAAAAAGTAATGAGCAAATAATAGAAACTTATAAGAAAGAGATTTTAGAAGTAGAAAAAGAACAAGAAGATTATGATAAAAATATTTTAGATAAAACTAAGTCTTTAATAAAAGTTGAAAAAACTGAACATAAAACTGTAGATGAGATAAATTTAGCAATTTCTAAATTAAATATTAATAATGAAAAAACAAAAGAGCTAATTAAAAATTTAGAGGATTGGATTTCTAATAATTTCAAAAAAGAAGTGCCAAATAAAAATGTTTTATCTTTTTCTGCAATTGAAAGTAATATAAAATCTGAAAGAAATAAATTTAAAAATCTTAGAAATGAGTATCTTGCTTTAGAGGTTTGGATTAAGGAAAATCCAAAACAAAAAGAAGAAAATATAGAATTAATAAATGATAAAGTTATTAAAATAGAATCTGCACTATTAAAATTAAGAAATAAGTTAGAGGTTTCAAAAGGAAAAAAATGTCCCACATGTGGAAATGTAGAAAAAAAGGCAGACCAAGAAATTCAAAAAAAATGTGAAGAAGGCTTGTTGAGAGGAGAAAGTGCGCTATCAAACACAAAAGAAGAATTAAAAAAAGCAAATAATATAATAAAAAATAATAATGAATTTGATAAAAGTAAAAACAAATTTGATTCATTAAAAAACTCATTAATATCTATTAAAAGTCAAATAGAAAACCTTAACAAAGACATTGAAGTGTCTAAAAATATATCAAAAATAAAAGAGCACAATATTTCTGTTGAAGATAATTCAAAAAAACTTGAGTCTTTGAGAAGGGTTTTATCTGAAAGTGAAAAATATAATGAAAGTCTAGAAAGTGAGATAGTTTTAATCAGTAAAAATAAAGATGCTATTGAAACAAATTTAATTTTAGAAAAAGAAATAGAAGAATTTAACTTTCAAAAAAAAGGATGTAAACTTAGGGTATATCAATTAAATGAAAAAATTACAGAATCTAAATTAAAAATAAGTATTGCTAAAAACAATATTATAAATTTTAAAGAAAATTTAAATAAAATTACTGAAGCAGAAAATAATTATGGTAAATATGCAATATACCTTCAGGCAGTTCATAGAGATGGAATACCAGCTAGAATTATAAGAAATAAACTTCCTATTATAAATCATAGAATAAATTCAATATTGAAAAATCTTGTTGACTTTAAAATAGAGATGCAGATAAAAGCAAATGGAGATATAAGAGAAATATTTTATTTCAACTCACCAGAGAAAGATGCTCTTCCAATGTCGCAAGCCTCAGGTTCACAGGTTTTTATAGGAAGTGTTGCAATTAGAGATTCTTTACATTTTGTAAGCTCTCTCACAAAGCCATCTCTCTGCATTATAGATGAAGGTTTTGGCTCTTTAGATGATGAGCTTACAATGGATATGGAAAACGTATTTGAATATCTTAAAAATAAGTATCAAAATGTTTTAATTATAACCCATAAAAATGAAATTAAAGATTTTGTAGATAATATAATTCAAGTTTCTAAAGAAACAAAAAGCCTTACTGATGAGCAGATAAAAGAAAATCCAAAAGGAGGAGTTTCTATGTTTAGCGTCTCTTATTAAAGTTCTTCGTTATTATTTTCTAAATCTGAACTAATTCTAGTTTCTGGATTATTAATTGGTTGCTCCAAAGGTCTTTCTCCTGTGTCTTTAAATCTTTTTAATTTTGACTGCTGCTCACCTTCTTGTTTTTGCTTTTTAAACAACTCTTCCTGGAATGTTTTTACTTTTGATAAATCCGTAGAAATCTCAACAGTAAGCATGCCTTTATCGCTAGGGTTATATCCATTTATTGGGCCTTGAAAAAAGTTTCCAGTCAACCACATACCTTTAATGTTACTTGCTTTAAATAATCTCCAAACGTTTTTGACCTCTGCACTACGAATCCCAGTTTCCTTTGCCTTAGATTCAGATTGACCATGCTTATGTATAGCTCTAATGACTCTATTTCCAGCCTTTGAAACTCCCATGGCAACTGGATAAACTAATCTATACTTACCAGAAGGAGCACTCATCTCGTCTCCTTTATATAAGATTCCAACTTCCCTGCCCTCCTCTATAGCTTGAGTCATTAAATCTAAATTAAAAGCAGTTCTAGAGTCGCTAAGGGCAAGTGCACTGTTCACATCAACTTCCTCAGAAATCAGTCCAGCCAATTCTTTAAGTCTATTTTTATATGACTCTGAAATTAACATTATTTTTTATTATTTTTTTTATTATCAATTAGAAAAAAATCATTCTCTAAAAAAACCTTTAATGTTTCGTATATTGTATTCTTCATGTTAGATTTATCATCAAAATTCGTTTTATAAATTTTAAAGTTTAAATCTTTTGTTCCTTTAATTAATCTATGATATTTTCCTGACTCTATAAATATGGGGTTTTTTGGCTCTATATTAATTGGAATTTGATTATCAAATTGAATCTTCCAATCAGTTTCGTTTATTGGAAAAACTATTCTATCCTCTCTGTCTCTATGCCAAACTAGCTCTTTTTTATTAACATCTTCACGAAATGTCCTAATGTGTAATCCTTCCTCAATATACTCATCAAAGGGGTGGTCATTTTTTTCTTGCCACTTTTTTAAAGAAAGCTTATCAAAATCTTTCAAAATTGAATCGTATCCACACTTGTGACATAGGTGTGGATTTTTATCATCAACTTCTACATCCCAAGCCCAACTGCATTTCGGACACTTTATTTCTTTATTAATATTCATTTTTTACCACCATTTTCCACCACCACTTAAGCCTAGCATTTTCGCATATCTTGGCAGTCTACAAGACCAGTAACCTGGTGTTGTTTTGTCGTTTTTAGTTTCACATTTATGCCTATCAGCAAACCTTTTTCTTGCTTTTGAATCTCTGAGTTTCACGGCCAGATTACCACCTCCATCTTTAGCTCCAAAAGAAACTTTAATTACTTTTTTTGTTTTAGGGTCTTTAACATAAACATAAAACTTTTTAGAACCTCCTCTTTTTGGTTTTCCTAACTTTACATCTTTACCTTTATATTTTGCTTCATTAACAGTTTCTTCAAGCTCTGGGAATGGTAGTTCTAAAAAAACTGTTTTATTTTCATATATACCAAATTGACCAGCATCAGAATTTATTATCTCTTCATCATTTTTGCATAAATAAATAAGTTCTTTATTAAATAAATCTCTTACTTCATTAATTATATCTAAATGACTTTTTGAAGAATATCTAAAAACGCTATTACATATACTTATTTTGTTATCTAAATGATATTTTAAATTCTCACTAATTAAAGTATTAGACTTTTTCATCACGCCAGCTTCATAAAGCTCAGATAAAAGTATATTTTTAATAAAGTTTTTCAAAATATAAATTTTAATATAAATAGTTTAATAATATATTTATAGTCTTGCGTTTCCTTTAAAGTTTTTCCAATTTTGCAACTTTTTCATTTTTCTATAACCTTTTGATTTTTTAGTTATTTTACTAGGAGTTAATATGTTTCCAACGTTATTTTCATAATCATCATCAAACCAAAAGACTCCATTATCTGGGTCATATTCTTTATTAAAGTCTGGGTTTTGGAATAGCCTATCAAATATATCTGTATATATAGTTGAGGCTTTAGCTGAACCACCCAATCCAGGGCCAACATTTTCTTTAATGAAAACCTCACTCAATACTTCTCTTATTATTTTTCTAATTTCTTTCATCTATTTTTGTCAAAAACTTTAATATAACCTTCTTTTATTTCTACACTAAAATTAGAAGGACATATATTTTCTAAATATCTCTTATAAGTTTCTAGTGGATATTTTTCATAATTTAAATCTTGCTCTATATCTATTTGCCTTATTTTGGGCGCATTTTTATATTTTATTTTTTTCCATTTTACAACATTTGATTTCTTAAAATTTTTAAAAAAATCTAACTCACTTGTAAATTCCCATTTTTTAGAATTCTTTTTTCTTTTATAGTAAACATCGCCACCAATATCTCTGACCTGATATTCGTATTCTATTTTAGATTTTTTTTCCTCTAAAATACCAGCCAACCCTTTAAGTCTAATTTTGTATGTTTCAGATAAATTCAAACTATTTAATTATATGTTTAAATATAAATATTAATAAACTTTACTTTTATCATTATTAAATTAAATTGTAATATAAATGCACTCTAGATTTGAAATAATAAAAAACCAAAAAGAATTTTCTTATAATATAAAAAAAGACTTAAAGAAAGATTTTTTTAATTCCAAAAAAGAATTGGAAGAAATTGAAACAAAGGATGTTTTTATATTAAATGAAAAGAAAAATTTAGAAAAAAGATTTGAAAAAATAAAAATAGAAAAAGAGATAAGTGCATTTTTTATAAATGAAAAAAATATATACCCAAAATTTTACGCTTGGTGGGACAGTGAAAGTGAAAAAGTAGAAATATTATTATATGAAACCAGATAGAAAAAATACAAAAAAAATATTAATAGACCTTGCATATAAAGGTTCATCAAATGAGTTTGAAGAGTTTTATGGGTACAACATAACATATCAAGAGCTTGAGCAACAAAGTTATATAGAATTTAAAAGTATAATGTTTGAAAAAATAAATAAAAAAATAAAATTTAGAAAATACGGAAGAATGGGCTCTATATTAACTTTAAAAGCTGATATGTTTGATTTAGAGATAGAAATATTTGAAGACTTAATCAATAATAATAAGATTGAGACTATTTATGGCTGGATAGTTAAAGATGTTACTTTAATAACTAATGAAGATGATAGTTTAGAAGGAAAAATTTTTGAAAATGAAGGCGAAAATGAAGCTTTTGCTGAAGAAGAAATTGAAAATATAAACACAGAAGAAGATTTGTATTAAAAAAATAATTATTATGAGTGAAAAAGGAAATACTAAAAAAGAAATGTTAGATAGATTTAAAAATATGGGAATACCAGTTCCAATGCAACCTATTACAAATCCAAAATCTACATCAAGCGACCCAGAAAAGAGCAGTAGAATTGATGAAATAAGAAACGGTGGATTAAAGAACAATTTTGCAAAATTTATAGAAAAATCTGAAAAAACATCAGCAGGACCAAATGTAATACCCGTACCTAAAGTTGGTAAAAATCCTAATGAAAAATCTAAAAATATACCTAAGTTAGATTCTTTTTCTCCAAAATCAAATTCTGAAGCATCTATGATTGACGGAATGATGTATGGAGATTCTGCTCCAACTAGTAATTATTCACAAAATTCTGAAGTTGAAAATTTTGGACTGTCAAATGTTGATGCAAAATCTATATTAAAAGCTAGGCTCCAGCAGAAGCAGCAAGAGTCTCAAAGTTATGATTTTAACAGTCAAAAAAATGTTGGCATTAATTTGACTGAGGCTGAATTAGATGAAAAAATAATAAATATATCAAAAGACATATCTAAAAAAATGATAAAATCTGTTTTGTTAGAAATATCAAAATCAAGTGGAGGATTAATAGTAGAAAGTAAAAATATTAAAAAAGCAGAAGTAGTAGCAAAAAACAAAGTGAAAATAGGTGGAAAAATTTATATATTAACATTAGATAAATAATTATGAAATCTAAATATAATATAAAAACTAAACTAGTAAAAGATAGGCCATTTATTACCGTTGAAATGTCATATAAGGACAGTTTTTCTAATGATAAATACACATTAATAGGCCAATTAAATGAGGGAAGAATTAATTTCAGTTTTATTAAAAATAAAGAAAGTAAATTAAATGAAACTTCTTTTTATGCTACAAATGACTTTAGAAAAAACACTTTCATTAACGAACTTTCCAAAAGAGTAAACAATTATGATTTTATTGAGGATTTCAAAAAAAATAATTTAGAAGATTTTACAAAAGAATTATCTGAATTTATTGTTAAATGTGATTCATCAATGATTTCTAATGGTAAAATTTTTGAAGGATATAAAGACAAGCTAAAAGGAATGGCTGGTATTAAGCTGATAAATAAAAACATAAGATAAAAACATAAGATAAAATGGTATTAAAAAAAGGAGATAGAGGACCTGAAGTAAAAGAGGTTCAAGAAATGTTAGACATAAATGCTGATGGCATATTTGGTTCGGGGACAGAATCATCAGTAAAGAAATTTCAATCAGATAATAATTTATCTTCTGATGGTATTGTAGGTCCAAAAACCTATGAAACCTTAGTAAATAAAACTATGGGAGTTGATATAGATACTGACAGAACTTATTTTGACGATTCTAACGACACTGATGATAAGTTAAATTATTTAGGTTCTTATATCACAGAAGATGGT
>TARA_R110000868_G_scaffold9000_5_pt1 | contig 18763 bp, 6 predicted proteins | sample TARA_R110000868 | Tara Oceans TARA_R110000868 (sample SAMEA4397489) | marine metagenome | biome: Polar Biome; feature: [SRF] surface water layer (ENVO:00010504); material: water (ENVO:00002006), including particulate matter (ENVO:01000060) such as... | depth 5 m | reverse complement strand
CAACTGATAACGTATTGGCTAGAGCTGTTCCCCCAGTAACTCCTAACGTATTAGCTAGGGTTGCTGCTCCAGTAATGTAGGCTTTCTTAGCTACTGTAATGCCACCATCTAAATGAACAGCTGCAGATGTTGAATTGGCATCAGTGGTATTATCAAACGTAGCCAGACCAGCAACTGATAACGTATTGGCTAGAGCTGTTCCCCCAGTAACTCCTAGCGTATTAGCTAGTGTAGTTGCACCAGTAACTCCTACCGCGTTCGAGAAAGTAGCTGCCAGTGAAGCATTTATGGTTGCAGCATTCAAATCCCAACGATTGTCTGCCGAACCAAGATCTTTGCCTGTGGCTGAAGGGAGTATGTTAGTATCAACAAGTGATGTGAACGATACTGTGTCTTCAGTATTGCTACCGAAATCAACATTGCCGCTGAACGTTGCTAGACCGCTTGTAGCGATTGTAACAACATTCGTATGACCTAAGAAGTTTGCAGCCGCGTTTACAGTCAGCACATCTGGAGAGTTAGTAGTATTAGATACTGGGTCACTGCCTATCGTAATCAAATTGAAAGCTGAGAAGGTACTAGCTGTTTGTGCTTGGGCAGACGCATTAATTTTATTAGTAACAATAAAGGTATTGCTTACTGTGCCGTTATTATTAACGATTAAGTCGTCAATGTTAGCATCGTCAATAACTGCATCCCATTTTAACAACGCGGTACCTAAAGACAAATCCCCATTTGAGCTTGGAGTAATGCCTGTGGTAACGAGAGCATTGATTGCTACGCGAGCATCCGTATTACTACCAATAACAACATTAGACTGCATATTGACATCGCCAACTGCAATAGTGGTAGATCTTACATATAAAGTACTAGTGTTAACTGTTCCGCCGGAATACACCTGAGCTAAATCAGCATTAGAAGATGAGTTGATTGTGGACACTCTAGCTGCCCATCTATTATTTGCTAGACCTAACATTACACCATTACTATTTGGGTGCAGGCCTATTGAGTTTGTAGTATTACCAGCAACGACAGATTTGAAGGTTATGTAGTCTGTGGCCGCATTACCTATATTAACGTCAGCGTTAAATGTGGCATCCCCGGCAACTCCTAACGTACTAGCCAGACTTGCTGCTCCAGTAATGTAGGCTTTCTTAGCTACTGTAATGCCGCCATCTAAATGAACAGCTGCAGCTGAAGAGTTGGCGTCGGTAACATTATTAAAAGTAATGAGGCCATCAACATCTAGAGATCCATCTGCTGCAACATTACCTGTGGTAGCTTGAACTGAGAATGTGTTGGCTGTACTGTTACCAATCCCAAAATCGTCATTAAGTTCAACTTTGCCATTAAGAGTAGTCTTATTGGTTACAGTGAAATTGTTTGAAACTAACGCATTATTCTGAACAGTCAAGTCTTCTATTGTAGCGTCGTCTAATACTGCATCCCAACGCAATAGTGTGGTACCTAAAGACAAATCCCCATTTGAGCTTGGAGTAATGCCTGTACTGACTAACGCGTTCACAGCGACTCTATGGTCCGTATTACTGCCGATAATGCTGTCAGCATTCAATGACACGTTGCCATCGACATTCAGTGTAGAATCGAAGTCTACTGCCTTCTGAACGTTCAGCTTATCGGTCATAATTGTATTCGATAAGACATTGAAGACATCAGTATTAGCATCACCAATAGTGACATTAGCTCCCGACAATAAAGCTGACCCTGACGTGACAGTAAACCCATTACCAGTAATGGTCGTATTTGATGCAATGTTTAAGCTAGTTCCTGTTACAAGCAACGTCGTAGAGTTGATGTTTGCTGACGAAGTGGCGTTGCCCGTTAATACAAAGGAATGGGCATTAAGATCTGTCGAGTCATTGTTGAGATCGACATTCGCATTTACATCGAGCGTTGTTCCTGAAATATGTAATGTTGTAGAGTTGATGTTTGCCGACGAAGTGGCATTGCCCGTTAACACAAAGGAATGAACATTAAAATCTGTCGAGTCATTGTTGAGATCTACATTCGCATTTACATCAAAGGTTGTTCCTGAAATATGTAATGTCGTACTATCAATTAACGCATCAGTGCCTGACAGGGTAAATTGAGTCGCGTCTAGATCTGTATTAGCATTGCTTAGTACTACATTTGCATTTACATCAAACGTTGTTCCTGAAATATGCACGGTCGTACTATCAATTAATGCATCATTACCCGATAGATTGAACTGGACAGCAGTTAAATCAGTCAAGGCGTTATCAACATCGACATTCGCATTTACATCAAAGGTTGTTCCTGAAATATGTAATGTCGTACTATCAATTAAAGCGTCGTTGCCTGACAGGGTAAATTGAGTCGCGTCTAGATCTGTGTTAGCGTTGCTTAATACTACGTTGGCCCCGTATGATACTACGTTGCCAGAAAAATAGGTGGCGTGCGAATGAACGTTTACAATAGAGGTAGCATTGCCTGTAATTAGAACGTCACCAGAAGTAGCAGTTACTTTTGATGCACTAATAGCAACGTTGCCAGTACCAGTACCATTGCCGTTGAAAATAAACGTAGCAGAGTTCAATAAAACAGAAGTAGCAGTAGCGTTTACCACTAAGTTAGAGCTAATATTAAACACTCCACCTTGTACGTCTAAGTTTGCTGTATTAAAATCGATAAGACCAGAGTTGGCAGTAAACGATTGTGAAGAAGAATTTATATTTACGTTCGACGAAGTTACTAAAGCGTTGCCAGAAAAATAAGCATTTGCCTGGGCATTGATAATAGCATAATGGGTTGAGTTAGATATAAAGTTTGTATTGGTGCTGATTATTAAATTGGCTGTTGGTGCTCTCGAACCAAAGTGAGTTGTGTTTGCTTTAACTCCACCCAAGTGGGTTTCGACTTGCATAACGTTAGCACTGAAGTATCCATTAACGTAAGCGTTACCTGTAGTACATGCTCCTTGAGTATTGGCGGTAGTAGATATAACAAAAGTCTCCATATCGAAGACTATACGATTTGTTATGTCTACCCATTCCCTGAACGTATCAGCTGAGGGTACTATATTAGCACTGGTATAATTAGGACTCGCCATTGGTAATCGCCTTTGTAATTTGTGTTAACATTCGCTTTATCTGCTCCATATCGTCTTTCAAAGCTATTACGTCAGTTGATAGCTGCGCAACAGTCTGTGACTTTGCTCGCTGCGACTTGTATTGGAAATACGCAGATTCATCTGTATTTATAAGAGCCATGGTAGATACGTCCCTACCAAATTGTGCTGATTCAGTTTGTATTATTTGACGGCGCATTATAATGAAACCGCGATGGCTCTCATATTATCGAGATATGGTGTTTTGCTAGTCGAATCAGACAACACTACAACCTTAATAGCTAAGCTCTTATAGCCTTCAAACTTTTCGTTAGCAGCGTTGTAGTAAGTACCTATGTAGTCTACTGTACCGTTAGGGTCTCTGAACAATTGAGTCTTGTATTCATCGTCCACTCTATAGTGAAGAACACCTACGTTAATTGTAGATACTGCCTCATCAGCTATAACCAGATTAGTATTGTCAGTAACAGAAACAACAGATGACAGCTGATAATCAACTTCCGGATCCGGTCCAGTTAAGATTTTAATCAAGTCCCCCGCAACGTAATCAGATGAAAACGAGGTACCTGAACCGGTGACCGCAGTAGACCCTGAGGTTATTGTTACCGAACCAGCTTTCTTAGTAGTAGGTAAGGTGTCCATCGGTTCAAACATATATTCAATGATATCGTTTCTATTATTCTCTACAGAAGATACTCCTTCGTTCTGAGTAATTTGCAACCTAGACCAAAGAGCGTCTTTTATAGAAGTGGTGTCTGCTTGATGCACGACGCGCGCATATGCTTCAATACTACATCCAGTAGGAAGATAGGCGTCTACATACACTTTCAGATCTTCTGCATCCAGCCCTTCATTAAGCGTTATTGTACGCGAGCAATATTTAAACGATGCATTACCAACTTCAGATTTATACTCATCTGACGAATCATTATTAATTATGTTTTCGTATACAGTAAGAGCTTGCGACTGAAGATCTACGATAGGAGACACTTGCTTGTTTGGTGTTGACAGGTCTTGTAGAACTACCAGAGACTTGTTGCCTCCAAAGTTTGTAATTTCGTTTGACTTACTCATAACTTTAATGCTGGCAGTACTAATACCAGGATAGAATCGCTTGTTGTAATCGAGCTTATCAATGGATGAGTAAGCATTCGAAGAAGCCTTTCTAGCCTTGATGTACATCACTGTGCTCGTCAAGTCTGGCTCTGATCTTGTAATCTTGGGTTCTAAGTAACTTATATTGGTATCTACCGGTGCATCTATTACACAGTTAGCTCCAGATACTGCCCCAATAATAGTATCGCCAGATGCAAACAAGAATGTAGCATTTGCGGCTGTACTATCTCTAAGGACAATAGTTCCTGTGTTAGCATCCTGCCTATCAAATACGGCTGTAGGAGCAAAGAAGTAGTTACCTGTGCCGTCCGTTATTGTAGGAGCACCTTTCAATGTTAGCACTGTATTATTAGAGACGCTATTTACAGTAACAACGTCATAAGCAGTACTATTAGATGTCAACACAATACGTGCACCAGCTGGAATGCCAACAAAAGACGTCCCAATTCCAGTAACGGTAGACGACCCTGTAGTAAAGGAGACGTTGCCAGTAGCATTTGCTGCGAGCTTAAATACATCTTCAGAGTTGCTGAATACGCCATTTATTGTTTGATTGTTAGCAATAAGCCACTCATAATCTTCGTTGACAAATGTAAGTCTTCCAGAAGTATTAGTAAACCATGCTTGCCTGAGTAAAAACTTAACGTCTTCGTCAGGATAGGTTACCCACGTTCTTGAGTTCGTTGATAGGAACATAGAGCCTTGGCCCCAGTCTTGATTGCTAATGATGTTAGAAACCAAGTCACGATCGCCAGCTTTAGATGTGAACACTGAATAATCTGGACTGTTACCTTCGGGCAACACAACAAAGCAATATTCGACGCCAGATTTAACATATACTGGATCAGGGAATGCGAAGGTTGTTGCAGCCGAGCCGTTGGTAGATACGGAAACCTCAGAAGATCGTTTGGTTACGGTGCTGAATGGTAATATTTCACTACTAGGAACGCCATTGACCATAGTTCTAATTTCAATAGTTACCCCTGTGCGCGGATCTTTGCTTTTAAAATAAACATCAATTGAGGATAAGTAACAGCCAGCAGATCCAGAGGTCATGCCTGGAGTTATATTAAACGATTGAGATATTGGATCAGATCCTATACCCAAATTACTAAGATCAACACTCCACCAAAGGTCACCACCGGACATTCTCATATCGGGAATAACAAAATCTACTTCTGGTAGTGGCGGTTCGGGTAACGGTGTCACTACAGTATTTGCAACTGGCTCGACAATTGGCGGTGTAACTGCAGTATTTGCAACTGGCGTGGCGTCGGCCGGTATAATATTATTTACCGTTATAATTGTATTATTTACCGTTATCACTGGAGCTGGAATAGTTGTTACAATATCTGTAGAGTTGTTGCTAGTTCGACTTCCAGTACTGATTGCAACCGATCCTGCAATCACAGGCGGTCTAGTAGAGGTAACTGCGAATTGCTGTTTCGTTGTAGAGAAGTTAAAAGCGTTGAAGTGTGAAACAGCTTTTGAAACAAAATCATCTCTTTGCGAATAAGACGTCACATCGGTAACCATAAATTCCCGCTCACCCACAAAATATTGGCCAGAAGGTAGATATAATATACCAGTCAATATACCCCTCACATCTGAAGATATGCTAGAACCTTTAGCTTTAGTCCGGAGAATATTGCTTTGAGCTTGCGACATAGATGTAGGTACAAACGTTGTTGCTGGAGCACACTCCGCATCAGACAACACTCCATCAAAAAACACATGATGGACCATGTTAGGTCTTAGGCCAGTAGCAACAAATCTTATCTGCATTGCTGGGATGTATGGCTGCATTGTTATGTCTGTAACAAAGTCCCCTACAGCTTTTGTAGACGGAAACGATTGCGCGGCGAAGCTAGCATTAACAGATCTCGTCTGAGTAGTAAGCGACGATGTAATATTTGTTGTTTGTGTTTGCGAATCGTCTGTGTTAGTAACTATGCCGCTGTCTGTAGTGACAGTTCTATTCTGTACCCCTACAACCTGGTCAACGTCGTTGAAGGCTAAAGACAACACCTTATTAAGCTCTTGAACTAAGCCTAGCGTACCACTTGAGGTATCAATAATCGAATTGATGATTGGCACCGGTGGCCTACTGTAATCTGCTCCCGAAAAGTAATCGGGGAACAATTTTAGCTTGCCGGAGTAGTTCCAAAATAAAGAAGTACATTTTCTGTCGCCAGTAGCTCTGGGCTGGGATACAAGAGTCTTCTGAGTATATTTTAAATGAGCTATGTCCGAAGACACATCAATATTTAAGGGAGCTGTTCCTAATTTAAGAGAAACATCGTAAGTCTCCATTTTAGGAATCAACTGACCTACAGACTGCTCAAAGCCAGCTTGGTGATCAGCGCTTAGAAGGTCTCCTGTGGTTTTTGATCCAAAATTATCAACCACAATGCCATTTTTAAATCGGTTGAGAGTAGAATCAGTTCTACCTGGAATTACTTGTTGCGATGATTGTTGCTCGAGAGCATTTAATGCTGTGTAGTACTCTAGAGCTGTAATTCTATCATCAAGAGATTTAATATCTCTCATGGTGTAGCGTTTCAGTTGAGTAGCGGTAATCTTAATTGCATAATTTGGCGCTTTTGAATCGAACGCCGTTACAACGTCCAACGATGGAAACACCGGAACCTCAATCTCTGCAAGCTGCATGGCTTTGCCTGGTAGCTTAGGTGCAATCGGTTGTTCCGCTGGCGTGCCTTTAATAATTCTAAGAGAGTTGTCAGTAATTACCAACCGATCCTTTCTAGGCAAATAATATTCTGCAGATGATTGCCACTGCTCATTTGGTGTCGGAGCATATTGCTCTCCATCAATAATTTCAACGTTTGAAGGATTAATAGTAGCAGATCCAACGACCACACCTGTAGCGGCTGTTGCGGTAACAAACGATCTAAAATCAATAGAGTTTCTCAGATTTAAGGCTAGGCCTGTTTGAGGAGAAACAAACATTGGAATGTCTTGAGTTGCAATTTTCGTATTATCTGGGTTTGTTTCATCTAATAAATTAGTATAAGACGAGGCGCTAAAGAAGCCGAAGCCTCCAGAAACGTCTTTTGTAAAATGGCGAACCTTTACTGTAATATATTTTGCTGTGGTAGTCAGTCTTTGAGTTGGGCTCTTTTTAAGATTGGCTAATCCGTAATACCCATCCTTTTGACCGTTATCTAAAACAAAGTTATTAATCCTATTTGTCCCGCTGCTTAAATAACTAGACGAGTCAACATAAACTTCTTGAACATCAAACACGTCTGGTATACCCAAACTCCACGGACCATTAGATCCGCCGGCGTTGTTGCTTGTGTGAATCTTAACATAAGAAGTTACAATGCTTTTTGCTGCACCAGCTTGGCTAGTTGACTTCACATCATAGGCGACCGTTGTATCAAGAGTGCTCGCCAAGGTTTTATTCAAGTCAAACGATAACAATTGCCCTGCAGAGGAAACTTCTACTGTAGTAAGTGTGTCCGTACCAAGTGGAACTGGAATTCCTTTCTGATAAGTCTCTAGTACTGTCGCTCCTGTCATAGATCCAGCAAAAGGACTATTGACCGTAAACGAAGTGCTATCAATAACTGTAACGACTTGCTTCAAGGCTGTAACAGTAACGTTTGAAACATAAATGCAATCACCTATAGAAAGGGTGCCGGTAGCACATCCTGTAATGGTTAACGTTGTACCGTTAGCCACAGCAGCAGAAGTCGATATTGAAGAAGCTACGTTAACGCTAGCCTGCGGAATAATGGTAACGTTCTTTTCTTGGGCTGATGTTAAGGTAGAGGTTACTGTGCCAAAATTAAACGTGTTAGTTCCAGCAACCGACTTCGATGCTTCTCCAGTTGTTGCAAATTGTACGTTGGCTTGAGTTTTAAATACAAACGATGAATTTGCGCCTATAGATTTTACACCGTTTTGGCCAACTGGGAACACCAATTGGTTACGCGATTGATCTATAATCTTAGCTACACTGCCCGTTAATATAATTTCTGCAAGGCCCACTAGACTATCGTTAGTCTCTGCTCCTGTAGCTGAATACGCTGTTCCTGAATAGTGGAACAATGATCTTGCATGTTTGGCAAACGATTTACCAGACGACATCTTAATATCATAAAGATAGTGTTGGTAAACAGTAGCTGACGCTTTTGGAGAAACGTCCTCACACACGACCGATCTTATTCTTGCTGTACCGACGACTTTAGAATTAACACCATTATAGCTCAACGTTGTGTTTGCGTGGCTATAGTCTGAAATCGATAGAGTAGAGTTAACATTCGAGCTTAACGGATTGTGGTGTGCTGACATAAGCAATACCATATCACCAGTGCTGTGGCCAAACGATCCTAAAACTTCTTGGGTGCGCACGTATTGACCATACGCTGTTGTAATTGTTAGCGTGTCTATATTTGCAGTGGTAGTTGCTTTGTCTAACCTCATCCGACTAGCGCCGAGCGTCTCGAATCGCTGGCCGCGGGCGTATCCAACACCAGATCCAACTACACAGTAAACTTGAGTGCTGTTGTCGGGGATTGCAGTAGTCGTTACGCTAAACGGTTCAACTACGTAATCACCACTCTCTTCATATGTACGTTTAGCAGCGACTTCGCCCATATCGGCGAACTGCGTCTTTTTAAGCTCAACCAGTTGCCCGTTGTCAAACTTAATTAAAGATAAGAAATTATTAGAGCTTTCAGCTACCGTAGTAGTATTTACTACTAGCACCGGTGTTAGTTTTAGTCTATCTGCACCAGGAGCGTTTTCATTATTGTAACCAGCTGCGTTATCGAGAAGCGACGTATCAATGCTGCTGTTAACAATAGCCTCTTGAGTTGCGAATCCTACAACTACACCGGTAGGTCTGTCTGTGTACGGGGAAACTATAACGCTTTGTTCTGTATTGCGAACAAAATGTCCTTTCTGAAAGATTACACCATCTGTAACAGTAAGCAGATAAGAATTGCCAACCGGCGTACCAAATAAAGAGTTTGCAACCGTTACAGAAGCCGTCCCACTCAATACCACAGTAAGAGAGGCATTGACAGTAGCATTGGCCGAACTTATAGCAACTGTCGGTAAATCAGCATAAGTATACCCACTACCGTTAGCGGACATCACAATGCTTTGAACAGCTCCATTTGAATATGTGTTAACTGAAGCCACAGCACCAACACCTCTGGTGTTAGTAAATACTACTGTATCGCTATTGCTGTATCCAGCTCCGATAGTATTAACAGTCACTGACTCTATAGCAGCTGCGCTTGGATAAATATCTAACACTTGATCTGCTACGAACTGAGTCTCACCAGCAGTACCCGTATTCAGATAATGATAGAATAACGTATTAAGGTTGGGGTTTTGTGATTGCAAACCAAATTGGGTTTTAATAATCTGAGCAACAAGGTTAGAAGACGCAACAATATAATCCCCGTTGCCAAACGCGTTTACGTTAACGTCTGTCCCTGCCAAAGTCTTATCTAGAATTTTAGCATATTTAATTTTTGAGTCTGTGCTAAAAGCACATCCGGTAATTACAGAACCTTCTTTAAACTGATATCGACCAAATCTTTCAATCTGGTCTTGCATTATTGTTTGTAGTTGAGTTATTTCTCTTGCTTGAAGAGGTACGGCCGGACGGAATAACACTCGATGGAAATTTTTAGTTTCATCGTAGTCATCGTAGTACGGTGATACGTTAAGATCTGTGTCAAGTTTGGCCATTTGAATCCTCTAAAATTCTACCATAAGTTTTATTCGTTCTGTCTGGGAAGCACTTCTTGTTATAGGAACTGTGTTTTCAATATAGAAAATCTCTCCGCTTCCAGGGACCAAATCTTTATAAATGAAGCCGGTAAAAGTAGCTTCTCCTGTACTTGTCTGTCCTCTGAACGGATATTCGGTTCCGCTAGCTGTGTCTGTAGCTAGCCAATTGCCCCTAACTCGTGTTAAAGCAACTGTGTACTGTCCCCCACCTGTGCTATTTATACTATGAATGTAACCTTCTGCATCAGTTGAATCCTGCACCACTTTTTCATCGATAGCGAACTCTTGGGTGCCAGATTTATATTCCATTCCCACTAGTATTAGCCGTTGATCAAAAGTGTTGTGTGTTGACGTCGATCTGCCAGCATTGGTTAATACCTCTGTTACTGTTGTTGTCGTATTAGCGGCATCGGACAACCTATATTCCGTGTTAGACGATACCACAAAATTACCATAAGCATTGGACACGTAAAGTTTGTCACCAAGCCGGCCGGAAACAACAGCATACGCGCCTCCATTAGCTGGACCTTGAATAACAATCGAATCATCTGCAAAGCTAGTAACTGAACCCGATCCGCCGCCTGACAGTACGGTATTAGCTACGGTAAGCTGAACGTTAGCGAACAGTGGATCTTTTAAAATTCCTACCTGCCTATAATCATTATCGACCGATATGTTTCCGCCTTCTGTGTTAGCAAAGTCAACTGATATCCCGACGGTCTGGGAATACAGCTCAGAAATAACATCTGATCCATGACCGCCTTTGGGAGAAATGATTATGTTAACGTTAGCATTATTTGCTTGCGAAGTAGATCCGCTCTCAACGATTCCAGTATTTCCATAAATGGCAGCAGTTGCCCAGGTATAATTATTACCGCGATTTACAACCTCAATAGATTGAACAGCAAACGTAGCAGTATTAACTCTCGCAATGGCTTCAAGTCCTTGGCCATCTCCAGTGATAGATACGCGAGGTCCAATTTCCCAGCGCGTTGTTGTATCTACTGGCGTTGAAAATGCTTGGTTTAATAATACACGGCGAGCTGATCCAGTGACAATATATTCGCTTACGGTCCTTATTTGACCTGACCCTGTTCCTGCAACTGTGTACAACGAGCTTCCTTTGTAGAAGTCTGTATTAGCTGATAGTGATGTTGAGTTTTTATCCATCGATGCAATTTCAGCAGTTGCTCCTGACCCTTGGCCAAGTACTACTACATTTGACGTTTGACCAAAGAAATTGCCAGCTACGTCTGTTACTCTTAAAAACGTAGAATTTGCCTGTAGCACAATACCGTTAGCTACGTTGTTGCTTGCATTGGGATCGCCGTTTGCTGCGTACAGATTACCATTAGACCATTTGCCTAATAAGTCCACCCGTTCGACAGTAAACGTGCCGGCCGTATTTGCAATTACAACATTAGCTCCAGCAAAAGATTCTAACTCAAACAATCTGGTGTTGCCAGCAACATTGGCTACCCTAATCACTCCATTAGCAACAGAGAAGTATCGATCGCCTCCATACGTAACTGTAACGAAGTCGATAGCCCCCGCCACAGCGTTAGCTTGCACGTTTGCGTTTGGTATGATAGGGATTTTATCAGAAGTTGCAAATTTATCGTATTCTGATGAGGTTATCCCATACATATATTTCCACTGGTAACCATCACCAGTAGTAACGTAAACATCATCGTCGGCAGAGGTTTCAGTTATAGTAGGCTGATCTGTTGATGGAGCACCGTAATTGTTACTTAAACATTTAAACACACTGTACCCAGACGATTCTGCTACGGTGACATAAAATTGCTTTGAGGGCAGGGTAGTATCTAAATGATCGTATTGAGCATAAACGACTCCGGAGGTCCACATATATTTGTCAGCCATATGTTTGACATCGGCGACATTAACCTTTTTGCCAAATATCATATCTTCGTATGGCTGATAATACGTGTCCAATATCGAGTCGCTTGGGGTCGGCGGAAGAGAGTCGTTAGGAAATTCTATATGCCTAGTAGAGAACACGTAATAAATTGAGTTCGCTGTTTCGTCGAGCGACTCTACAAACTGCTTCGCATTATGCACGTTGAATTGTTTGGTTACTTTTCTAGTCATTAGGCTTCCGTAAATTCATTATTGCTGTCTGTTGATCCCAACACAATATCTGATGTTCCTACTGTTAGGACAGTATCTGGTAATTTAGATTGTTTGAATACCTCGGCAAACAACACTGTGCCTGCTACGTGATTTAATCGTAGCAGTATATCCCTATATTTATCCAAGGACAATCCAGATCGTACAACGTATGAATATTCTTGGTGGAACTCGTTATCGTGTAGGTATTTAGTATTTAGAAACGATGCTTGGTCTAGCCACGTTCCTTCACCAATACCAGTCGTAGATACGTTAGCTACTCCTGATACTACAATGTTCTGTAATGTGTTAGCAGATATTAGAGTTACTGGTGAATTAGGCGAATAACCAAAGCCAGAATCGACTATCTCTACACCTGTAACAATACCGTCTGCTGCTGCGGTATTTGCTATCAAATTAAAGTTGTCGCCGATTGGTCTAGTATTAAGATCCTGAATAATATTGTCAATAGAAACAGTCGTACCAGATGTGCCTCCCACAACATTTCCTACATTATTGAATCCGACCGAGAATGACAATCTTCTAATATGTACCGTATTGGAATCAGTAGGAGCAAGATATACTTGACCTTGTGCTGTTTGTGTCTGACTAACTACCTGGACAGAGGTTACATTTGCGTTTGCGTATCTTTGGTTTAGCGATCTGTCTACTCTCAAGTTTCTAATAGGAACACTAGCACTAAACGGAGCTGTATTAGTTGTATCAATGTAGAAATAACTTCCGCCAACGAACTCTCTCTTTTTTGCATCCTTAATGGAAACGTGAGTAGAGTTTGTAGCATACACAGTACCGATTGCATTGACGGTAGAGTTTACCACTTGGAACAACACATCATTATCTTCAAATAGTGTGGTAGTGCCTACTATCGAAGATCCATTAGCATATGTTAAGCTGATGTCAGCCACGCCAAGAGATTGTCCCGAATTTGTTACAATTTGTGTAACCTCTTCACCTACGATGAAAGGAGGCTGAGGTTTGGAGGATAAATTTAGTACGAGATCGCGGCGATCATACTTTGCAATGCCTTTAGTATAAACGCTAACAAACGGATCAAAGTTGTAGTTATTTCCTGGGTTAATTTCTGACAGCGATGTTATAGACCCCACATTGCCTTGGAATCTTGTTAGTACGTTATCTAAAATAGTCGTGTAATCGCCATCGGCGTCTTTAATGAATCCGTACCCAAAGTCAAAGTTACCAACAACCGTCGCGTCAGTTCCTCCACCATTATCTGGAAGAGTTGGATCAGAAGACGTGTAATATCCTGCTCCAGGATCTGTCACGGTAGTTGAAATTATAACTCCACTGCCATCAGTAATAATTGTAGCAAACCCTGAAGTTATAGGTTCACCGCCGCCTGGGCCGCCCGTATCAAATGTTATGACCTGATTGTTAGTATAGCCAGTTCCGCCTGAGATAATGTTGACACTATCTAGAAAGCCTACTCCAGAATTACCGCCATCAATAACACAATCTAAAAAAGAAACATTCATTACATTGTTGTCGCCAACGAAATCAGTATATAGCGTAAGACTCTCTTCGTTTTCTATCGTGCCTATTTTGAACGTTGACCCTGACCCTGTGCCTACAGTTACAACATTGGCGTAGGTATTCGAATCAGTTCCGTAAATATAAGCAGCTGTGTTTTGTACAAACCCTGCAAATAGATTAGTGTCAATTGAGATGCTGTTAGCCAAGCCTAATTCATACAGCTCAGTATTAGCATCTTGTCCTCGACGGCCAAATCCAATAGAGACTGAAACTATAGTTTGGTTTGAAAACGTATCTAGTACAGCAGCATTAGTATGGCCGTTTGCAGAAGTCGACAAATATCCATTAGCTGCAAATATGTCCGAAACGCCAGTATCAACAACACCGCCAGCATCAATTGTTGCTTTAGCGTTTGTGCGGCGCCCTTTTATTTTCAGGCCCGGATTAAAAGCGCCAACGACGGCAGCGACGGCTATTGCAGTATTACTAATTACATTAGATATAACTCCGTTAGCTCCGGTCGTTGTTATACTGCTGGTTTGAATAGTAGCATTGGCTGAAGTATTGCCTACTTTATAAACGCTCTCCAAGTTATCAAATGTACCAAAAGAACCGTTTACTGTATACACGCTACCTACGATAGCATTTACTATGCCGTTAGCTCCACTATTAGCTCCCTTGATAGTATCGCCTATACTAAGCGTTCCATTGACACTACCTAATGTTAGAGATACTAAATTTTCTTCGTCTATAGGTTCATTGCTTTGAAAATCATGATTAGCTGCAAGTTTTGTAATTGCTAATTCATTTTGATATGAGAACGACCCTGTTCTTGTAGATATGGTAAGAGTACCAGTATCGCCGTCCAGGTTATGTCCAACCACATAGCCAGTACCTATTAATTGTGCGTTGGCGTTGTACCCCTTAATAAGAGGACTCTTTGCGTTTGGTGAAGAGGCTATCCAGTTTTCATATACCGTCGTAAATGCTTGGCCACTAAGGAATGTTATTCTTTCCAGTGGCTGTATTACAAACTCGTGATTGTAAAATTGAGCATTGTCGACAAGACTTGAGTTGCTATACGTTTGTGCTATATTAATCACATTGTTAACAACTAAATGATTATCATTAACTAGTATCTCAGTAAATTGCGTATTCTGAGAAAATCCATATCCGCCGCTGAACTGTGTTGCTAGTGAAGCTATGTTAGTGTAAGGGCTCTCGTCATTAATTCTATAAACGATCAGACCGGTAGAGTTAGCAATGCTTGTAACTCTAGCTAAACCTTGCTTGCCCGACGTAGACGACACTTTAAACGTGTCTCCGACCGCGTTATTACTACCGCCAAGAGTAATGTTGATAGATGATAAAGATCCTGTGATCACAGGCATGTTGTCCTGGATACCTGTATCAGAAGGAGCAATAATCTCTTCTCTTAAAAAATTACCTTGTAAGCTGGACAAGAACAATACGTGAACTTTAATATTATTTAATAGCTTGGTGGCTATAGACTCAACGAAGGCTTTTGCTCCGGAGGTTGCTCCAATTATTTCTCTTCCTTCAAGGGAGCGTAAAGTAGTTAAGCTAGGAGCATACACCTCAATGTATCGAGGCCTCACAAATTTTGCATCAGACGGTCGCAGCACGTCTTCAGAAGGATATCTAACAGAAGCCGCATCGTCAAATAATATGCGGAACAGAAGCTCTACGGCGCGAGCAGAACCCTTTGCCGCATAAAAGTCATATATGTGCTTAATCGTTAACTTACTATCGCTTGCAAGTTGACCTGGAATTCCGCTAAGATATGTTTGCTTAAATTGTTCTAAAAATAATCCTGTAGATGTGTCGACGTCAAACTGCTCAGGCAGTGATCTTGATATTTGCAGTGTCTGTCCGGTTTGTTCTAGGTATTCATAGTAGGCTTCGACAAAGGCAATAAATTCAGGTCCGTCTTCTCTGTAAAAAGACGGAAACTGATCTTGTACTAATGTTGATAGATATCCGGCATCCAACGACACTATTAGTTCCTCTCAGTCGTAATAGTTATTAGAGATGGAGCAAGGTATTGTAATATGATATTTTTCGATGAAGATACCGACCTGCTCTTAGGATTGGCTATAACATTAATCGCTGATCCGGTATGAGAACTAACCTTGAGAGAAGTGATATTAACTATCCCTTTTGCGTAGTCAACAGTACCCGCATTACGAACAACAATACTTCTAGACACAACCCCCCCATCAATGACATCTCGGACTATCATCATTGTTCCCTCTCCATCATCACTAAGCGAACATGCTGTTAGCCCGTTGTAAACAAACGTAGAAGAACGTATGGGGGGCGTGCCATCAACAAAGACTGTTGAAATTGATGTTGAGGATTCTTGAAGAATTTCGTTTGCAAAATCAAGTCTAAAATTTTGAGTAGCGTTCAGTTCCGGAACAATGTTTCGCTGCAAGGTTAATGTTGTGTTGTTGTTGAGAATAGACGGCGACGCGTTGTCGATTGTAGTCACTAACTTAGAGGTACGACATTTGCCCGAGAATCCATTAATGCTCTCTACAGCAAAGGTTGAAATGGCAGCAGATACTAACGATTGTATTTCTACAGGGCTTAGTGTTGTTACGTTTGGATTATATATTACTTCAGTGGCTATATTTACATATAGAAATTCTGGAGTAATAATAATGGGAACAGTCGTAAGAGGAGCTCTCGATTTTACAAAGGTTTCTATTTCTCGTTGACGTGTCAGCGACACACCATCTGCGTTTTTAAGATCGACTGAAATAGCCACTCGGCCGTATCTTGGCGGATCTAATTCTTCCCCACCAAATACATTAATGGACTCGATATCAGGAAACTGCTGTAGTATTAGTGTTTGGTAGTCTGTAGTGGTTACAGTTCTATCTTGTATGGAGAGCGATTTAACTGCATTAAATTTAATGCTTTCAATAGACTCGCTTTGTGAGCCTCCTTGCGATCGTTGTCGTACAAATATAGCTACGTTTGAATATCCTTGAATATCCCCAGACAAAGAAAAGCTCGACACTCCATCGGCAGCACTAGAAGATGATCTGCGATAGGTGGCCTGCACAATATTGCCGTTGTCTAACGCGCGGCCAAGTACGCCATCGCCAAATTGTATTTCGTATTTGTCGTTCAGCGCAGGTACAATATAATAAACATTAGAGGATCCATCCAACCCAACAACGGTACTAGCTCTAACATATTCGCTATTCGAGGAGTCTGTGCTTGACGCTACCACCTTAACTGTAAGGCTCGACACGTCTATATCTTTGTTGCTGAATGCAAACTTCTGAGATGGGTTTGAGGTGTTAGCTGTATACAACTCAGAAACGATATCTCCTTCATACAGGCTTACATTGTTGGCTCTATACGTCCCAGCTTCATCAGCTGATACTGACAGCACTGAATCTGTAGTAAACGAATAGGTTACGTTGTCAATGGAGCTAGTAAATTCTGTGTATTTTGGTACTACAACAGTAGCTGGATTCCCTGTAGGATATATCTGTAGATCGATAACGGCTTTAGAAGAGGTGTAAGATCTTGGCACGTAGTTTAATGTTTTAGCGTGCGATATTACACTATCACGCAGTTGAGCACTATCAATGAACGATTCGGAAGCTACCATGTTGAGATAGAAGTTGTTCATGTATGTGTTGTAAGCAAGCACATCCAGAAGCACAGAAATGTTTGATCCCTCAAAATCGTAGTCATTGAATCGACTCTGAGAGGACAGATAAGTTTTTAAGCTCGTTTTGATTGCAGCGAATTCTACGTTAGCTACTGATATTGTTGTATTTGCCATTTATCGAATCTTCTCCAGAACAACGTCTAAGGTGACAGGATCTTCTATATTTATCACACCAAAAACGATCCTTACCACTAAAAGGTTTTTGTCGGGCCAAGGTGTTACCGTAACATCTAGTAATTGCGCGCGAGGCTCGTAATTTAAAATAGTTTGTGTAACGTACGACTTGCACGCTGATATAGTTTGAGGGCTAAAATTTTCAAAAAGTATTGATTTTATTTTAGACCCTATGCTAGGATCAAACAGCCTTTCACCTTTGTTGGTAAGAAGCAAATTTTTGACCGATTGTTTAATTGCAGCAACGTCTGTTTGTATAGACAAATCTTTCTTAATTGGATGAACAGCAAAGGACGTGTTGAAGTCGGAATACCGGACGTCGGAAACTCTAGACTCCGTCTGCACGGTAGTTCTTTTGTTTTTCGCGAGCAATTCGGTATTGGTAGCCATCTTTTATTTATACTCCGTTGTGCACAGCTCTAATCACTAAGCTGGTTCTACAATTATTTGATGCCGTATGTATTTCAGCGCATGAGCTCTGATTTCAGGTGTTGGATATCTAAGCTCCCACTCCTCTCGCGAGATCTCTCTACTCCGCCAGTTTTGCGTCTCCGCGTTGGCATAAAGTCCCGCGGCCTCTAATTCGAGCAACATGGAGATAGTGTATCCAAGAGTAACGTCCTGTGCGGCGCGCCACCACTCAGCTATCTCTGCGTGTATTTGATCCTGCTGACTCTTCGAAAGTGGCTTGCGGCGTTTTTCTGCGTCACTAATTTTCTTCAGCAAGGGCTTTCTGTTAAGCCCCATAAAAGCCTCAATAAATTTAACGCGTCTGGTATGCCACTTCTGCTGGATCTTGGATCTTTCTTCGCTCATTTCTATAACTTCAATATCAGGAGATTCCTTCAATGATTCGTTAGGAGCTTGAACTTCTGGCACTATCTCCGCCGCCTTGGCAGCCGGCACCTCAACAACAGGAACAGCATCTACTATAGGAGCTTTTGTAGGCGTACCTTTCTCGACCTCTTTACCGTCAGACTGGATTTCTTTGTTCGGGACAAGCACACACACATCAGCAAGTTTATCGCTTATATTAATGCCCGGTAAGGTCAAAGGGATGCCTTTGCCTAATACAGAGTCTATTGCTGTCTTGTCCCCTAAAGCAGCTTTGACACTATCCGGCAACAGCTTATACAGAAATGGGTTATTAATTGAAGACTGCAGATTCGGAATGGATGCCATTAACGCTTGGCCTTCTGCTTTAAGAGAATCTAGTTTGGCATTTGCTGCTA
>TARA_R110000868_G_scaffold122871_4_pt1 | contig 18765 bp, 10 predicted proteins | sample TARA_R110000868 | Tara Oceans TARA_R110000868 (sample SAMEA4397489) | marine metagenome | biome: Polar Biome; feature: [SRF] surface water layer (ENVO:00010504); material: water (ENVO:00002006), including particulate matter (ENVO:01000060) such as... | depth 5 m | reverse complement strand
GGCGTAGGCCGAGCGATAGGCGCTCTCGGAATTGTCGAACTCGCCAGCCACGCTCGACACCCCATTCCCGGCAGTCTGCTCGTACCGGGTCACGATGAAGCGTTTGATCTCCCGCACGCGGTATTCGATGAGATCTGGCATGGCTACCTCCCCCTGAAGATTGACGCGATGGCCGCTATGAGATTCTCCCACAGCGTAGGGCGCGGAGGTGTCGGGCGCGGCGTTGGGCCGGGGTCGTCCGGCTGCGGCCTCACGGGGCTCGCTGGGGCAACGACGACCCCTACCATAGCCGTCGCATCACGAACCACGCCGTCGACGCGGGCCTGCCAACCTCGGCCGAAGTCGACCCACAGCGGCTTGCCTGTCTTCGAGTTCTTCGCCCGTTTCATAAAAGCGAGCCTCTCGGCGCAGAGGTCCACGACGAACTTGCGATCTCCGTAGGCCTTTATGGCGGCCACAGTGACGGGGCCGATGGCTCTGTCCTGCGTCACCCCGACGATCTTCTGCGCGGCCTTGTTGGCGCGGCCATATCCGCTGTTCAGGCAATAGTCGAAGAGGGCGTAATCCGGTCCCGCCGGCAGCGCGTCGCAGTTCGATTTGGCCCAGTAGCCGACCCGGTAAACCTCGGCGACCTTGGCGTCTGAGATGTGTCGGAGGTTGTCAGCCGTAAGCCGGTTGTTGTTCTCGTGGCCTCGGTACGCCTCGAGCGTGATTCCCTTCATCGTCGCGCCGCCGGCATCATTCGGATGGTTCGAGAAGCCACCCTCCGATACCAGGGCCAACGACAGGCAGCGCGCGAAGTTGTCTCTCATGACTGTCTCCTTACTTGATGCCGCCGAGAACCCGCAGCTTGGCGAGTGGGGTGTTGCGAATCGGGGCGATGTCGGCCAAGGCGGCCATGCCGTTAGGCACGAAGCGGCGGGGCTTTTGGAATGCGGTCCGAATGAGATCCGTGTCCGGGGTGGCGGCCAACTGCTGACGAGGCACGCCGGTTTTCTCGAGTTGACCGCGGAGCCATGCGGGGCCGGTTTCGGCGAGGGCGTCGACGATGTCCTTCGACGTGTAGACCCGACGCTTGGGAGAGCTGCCTGCCCCTTCACGGATGAGTTCGTCCATGCGGGCACTGTACTCTCGCATCTCCGGCAACGTTAGGATCGTCGGATCCACCTCGAGCATTTGCTCGCGGGGCATCCCGGCGAACCGGCCCATTCCCGGCGCGGGGCGCTCTGCTGGAGTGGCGGCTGGCTCGTCGACCGGGAGGCCAAGGCGACGAGCGGTTTCGGCTTGATCGGCTTCGACCGCCACCCTCATCGCCGCTTGGTAGGCCGGGAGGTCATCCGCCGTCAGGGAGGACACAGGAACCTGCCGCAACTCACGCAGGCTCAGGCCACCGAACTTCCGGCCGTACTCAGCCTCGGCATTCCCCTGCTCGGTCATCGCCCTCATGGCCTCGATGAGGTTGGGGCGGGTGGCGACCGGCGGGGCGGCGGGTGGCTCCATCGGAGAGAGGCGCGAGGCATCAGGCGGCTGGCCTGCGCTTGGGCCGAGCCCGTTTGCGGGTGCCCCCATGCCCGGGACGCCAGCGTCGCCTTGGAACCTGGTGCCCATCTGCGGCTGCACGGCGCCCAGAGCCCCCTGAGTAACAGCCCCCACCGGAGTAGCCACACCATTGCCGGGTAGCGGCGGCACGGCTGGCAGCGTCCCCTGAGTGACGACCCCAACCGGAGTAGCCACGCCATTGCCCGGCAGCGGGACTGGCTCGGTGACCATCGTCTTCTCGGCTTCATACTGAGCCATAGCTGCGGTCGAGGGGACGGGTTGATCGTACGGCCACATCGATCTGCCATCGCCGAGATCAGTGGCGGCAGGGGCGGCCGGGGGCAATCCGCGCACCACGCGAGCGGCTCTCACTGCCTGCTCCGCGGCGGCCTCCTCGGCATACTGCCGAATCTGGGCGTCGGTCAGATAGGACTGGAAGGGGTCCTCGCCGAGGGTGACGTTAGGCACAGCCAAGGCAGTTGGCACATACCCAGGGAAGGCAGGCAGCGGTCGCGCGTCTGCCCCTGGGAGGCCCGCCATCGGCCGGGAGATGTATTGTGGCACCCGTTGCTGGCCGCCCACACTCCCGCCTCTGGCGGGCACCGGGATACGAAAGGACGGCACGTTTGCGTTGGCCTTGGGCGGTGACGGCATAGACCAGCGGCGGGGAGGGATAGCTGAGCGGGGGACCGCCCTGACTGGAGTCATCGCAGCAACCGGCGCGCGCTCGGTGACCATCGTCTTCTCGGCCTCGGACTGCGCGATCTGCGCGGGGGTCCGGGTCGACGACTCGACCGGCATCTCCGGCACACCCAAGTCGGTGCGAGCGGCAGGCACCATGCTAGGCGTGACCATCGTCTTCTCGGCCTCATACTGGGCCATCGCGGCAGCGGAGGGATCTGGTTGATCGTACGGCCACATTGACCTGCCGTCACCGAGATCCGTGGCTGCGGCTGGGGTTGCCGGGATGTAGTCGACGGTGGTGTCTGGGTACGGGTCCGCCGCGACTGGCGTGACGTCGGTCGAGCGGGGTCTGGTGTCGTTGACGTCGACGGTGGTGGTGACGCGCTCCTCGTGAGCGTCGAGTTCGCGCATGGCATCCAGCGTGTCGGTGCCGAGGATGCCGTCGACCGTCTCGCCGGCTGATTCCTGCAGCTTGGCGAGCGCCTGTCTGGTCTTGGCTCCGAAGTCCCCGTCCACCTCGAGGGCATTGCCGTCGCGGTCGGTGATGCCGTGGTCGTTGAGCCACGTCTGCAGTTGCAGCACAGCGTCGCCATTTTGCCCAACAGCGAGGAAGCGACCAGCGCCCACGATGGTGCCGATCGCGTCGAGCGGGGGCGGCGGCGTGTATGGTGTCAGGACGACGGCAGCCGGGCCTGTGTCGGCGCCCGTCAGATCAGCCGTCATCTTGCCGAAGGTGTTGGGGCCGACGACAGCATCAGCAGTCGTGGCGTTGGCCGACTGGTAGGCCCTGAGAGCGAAGGCCGTGTTCGGCCCGAACTCACTATCGCGGGTCAGCCTCCGGCCATCTGCGCCGCGGTAGCCTTGGTCGTTGAGGAAGTGCTGCAGTTCATGGACAGCCGCGCCGGACATTCCCTGCCGGAGAAGGCCGCCTGCCGTGACGATGTTGGACAGGGCCGGGGTCGCCGCGCGAACACGAGGATCCGCTCCGCCACCCGCATCGAGGGGCTTGTCGTCGCTGACCATGTCCGACTTGTTGCCGCCACCGAGTTCGACCTTGATGTCGCCCGGAGCAGAAGTACCGATTAAGTCGACGTTTCTGCCGGTCGTTTCCAGATATGTTTGGATGTTCCCGTTGCGGAGGCTGGCGACGAATGCACGCTCCTCCGGTCGGAACCCGTTGACTGATACGCCATCCGTCTGCCCTCCCGGCCCCCACGCGACATTGCGAGGGGCGCCCTCATAGCCAAGCCCAACATGAAGGCTCGACACGGAGGCTCCGTCACGGCTGTAGAACCCAAACCGATTGCCGCCTGCCGCAGCCGCAGCCGCGGCCACCGCCACGCGCTGCTCGCCGGTCCAACGCGAACCATCAGCGTTGTAGGCCACGAGGTCGATCTCTGTCCCCTGCCCGTGGCTGAGGTGGCCTTCGCCGCCTCCTGCGGTCATGACGATGCGCGAAAGGCCGGCGCGCTCGGCACCAGCGACCATCGCCTGCCACATGGCGAGCGCGCTGCCTGTCAGCCTCTCAGCACTGGTTCTGTCGCGGACCGAAATCTCGGCAGAGATAGGGTTTCCTGACGGCGCTGCCGTTGGTGTAAAGATTGTGATGTTGGGCATTGCGATAACCTATCGGGCCGGGTGGAGCAGATTGAAGTTGGGGCCGCGGCTCGGGGTATTCTGGCCGGGTGCCCACCACAGGTCGGTGCCGTAGTTGTCCTGCCAGTACTGGGCCTGTCGGCGGAAGGACGCGTCTGCGTTTGGATCAGTCAGCCGGGAGAGGTTGTCGACGAGGACGCGCTGGTAGGCCGCCCGTATATACCACGCCGTGCTGCCGGGGATGTTGCGGAGCGTGAAGTCCTGCAGTTCCTTCCAGAAGTTGGTCGTCTCGCCCGACGCCAACTGGGCGAGGTTGCCGATCGTCAGGTTGCGTAAGTTGTTAGCCTGACCGATCAGCGGGCCGGCCAGAGTCTCGGAGATGCCGCCGCCATACCGATTGACGTTGGCAACCGCAAAGTCTCCGAGGATGCCGAGACCGCCGCCCTGCATGAAGGCCTGAGAGATGAAGGAGAGAGGGCTGCCCTCCTCGTCTGTGATTGGCCGAGGGTCTCGCCCTGCCGCCACATCTTTGAGCCAGATCGACAACATGCCGCCGATCGTCATGGAGGCGGCGAGTGCTGCCGCATAGCCGATGGCGCTGGCCTTGCCCTCGGACCACAGCATGGCGAGCCGCGAATTGTGCAGCATCATAAATGTGACGGGGAACGACTTGAACATCGAGAACGATGAACGGACGACGCCGAAGAACGACCCCCTGCGCTCGTTGCCGGTAAGGAACGCCCTGCCTCGTAGCGTGCCGCTCGGGGTGGCGTACTCCGTCTCCTGAAGCACCATCTCCAGCATCTTCTCGGCGAGGTCAGGGTAGACCTTGCCTACCTGCTCGGGGCTGATGATGTTGATGCCGCTGGGGTCATGGATGGGGACGGAGCGGATCTTCTCCCAGTCGTCGGCGCTGATGCCGTAGCGAAGCATGGTCCGTTGGAACCGGCCGCCTTTACCACCGGAGAGGTCGCCCCACGCCTTGTGCGACTGGTCAGCAAACGCCCCCCAGAACTCCATGCCGAAGACATGCTTCGTGGTCTGCGTCCACGCCGTGAGGCCAGTCAACGAGAGCACACGGTCAGGCAGCGCCGCCGACCATCCGGGGCCGGACAGGGTGCCAACGTAGCGGGCGTGGTCGTTTTGCATGTGGGTGGCCGTGTCAAGAATCAGGCCGGTGCGGACAGCAAGCCTGCGGTTCCCCTTCGACATGCCCTTGACGATGTCGAAGAGCGTCGACATCACCGGCAGCCCCGCCATGTAGCGGGCGAACATCTGGAAGATCGGATCGGTCGGCATAGCCGAGGCGATGGCGGTCCCGAGCACGCTCCCGGTGATGACGTTGCGGGCGACCGCCGCAGTGGTGCCGAATGTGTTGAGTTCCGGGTTCTGGTCGTGCCCTCGCTCCATCTTCCACATCGTCTCGAGCGTGGCCTTGTCCCGCGCTGCCAAAGACCTGACGTGCCCATCGGTGGAGCCGGAGACCTTCTTGGTCACCCGGTTGATGAGGTATCGCACCATGTTGTCCGGGTTAGGCCCGAGCAACTCCATGGCGGCGATGTCCTTCGACATGGAGTTGAGGTGGCCCATCATCGTCGCGTATGGGTTTCCGCTCCCAAAGTCTTCGGCGTATTTCAGCCATACATCGGCGCTCTTGAACACAAGCTCTCGGTGCTCGGCACGCTGGTTGGCAAGGGACGATGCCCCGGAGTGTCCCTGCGCCTCCCGGCTTGCCCACCCCTCGCTGACGATCTCTTCGTAGACCGCGTCGAGGTAAGCCGGGAGGTCCGCCGCCGTGAGTGGACCCCCGGTCTTCGGGTTCCTCATCTTGGTCAGGTCGAGGTTGTCCATCAGGAATGTGCGCCAGGCGGTTTTGCCCTTGATCAAAGCGAGGCGGTCGTGGGTTTGCGGGAGCCCCCACCGACTGCGCTTTGCTGTATGCCCACCGGCCCGGTTGCGGCGTTGGCGAAGATCCTCGGCGACCTTCTCCCATGCCTGGAACATCTTCTTGGCGGTTGCGTCGCCGGTATCCTCTCCGAAGGCCTCCCGGACGAGATTGTACAGGTCGGCCCTGTTCGGCGTCTTGCCGAGGATTTTGGTCCGCATGAAGTGGTTGATCACATCTTCCACCTCAGCCTGTGCTCGGCCGAGGATGGCCTTCGAGCGGCCGACGACGGTTGAAAAGCCCTCGGCACCGGAGATGCCGTAGTGCTCGATCAGGGAGATAGCCGCTTCACCCTCACGCACTTTCCCGCCAGACGTGACGAAGCCGTCCATGATCGCATCGACGCGTATCTTGGCCGTCGCGGTCAGCAGCGCGACGCGCTTCTTTCTCTTGGAGTCGAGCTGGCGCCTCAGGACGACGTCGGCCTTGGCGAGGCGCTCCGCATCGAAGGCCCCGCTGCCGGCCCCGCGAGCCCGAGCCGCCGCGTCGAACTCAGCCTGCAGGGCGACAGCCTCGTCGGGGCTTATCTCTTTGAGTTCGAGGGCAGTCTTGAGGCATTGGGCGATGTTCATTTGGTCTACCTAAGCCGACAGGCTTCAAGCTGTGCCGCAAGATCGGAATCGCGCTTCGCTTCCTCGAGGAGTTTCCCAAGGGTTACCCCCTCATCGAGCATCTCGAAGTTGAGCGCGTCGGGGAAATCACGCTCGAGGGCGGCGATCTGCTCGTCGATCGTTGCCGGAGCATCGAAGTCCTCGACCCGCTCTGGCATGAGGGCCTCGACGACCGCCGAGTACTCGGTGATGGGCTTCGGGCCGTCAGCCTTGGTTGGGGGGCTCTCGGCCTTGGAGGCCATGAAGTCGACGGCTTCATGCTCTGCCATCTTCTGCGACCTCGGGGCGGCCTCACGCGCGAACCCACGGCCGGCATTCAGGCGGGCAGCGCGGGCCGAGTAGCGGGCTGAGAAGACCGCGGCGTTGATATCTGCCTCGGCCTCGTCCATGCCGGCCTTGACCAGCTTGCCCTTGATGTCGTCGAACACCAGGCGCTCGCCGGCACGCTCTGCGTCGGTCAGGGCGCGGCCTGCCGACAACATGCGGTCCATGATCTCCCGGACGTGGGGAGGGACGTCAGGGGCGATGTTCCGCAGGCTGCGGTAGATCGAGACCATCCATTCCTTGAAGGTGTCGAAGGCGCTCTGGAGGGATGGGATCGGGGCCTTGCCCGTTGCCATGTACCGCTCCCAGCCCTTCGCCCACTTCTCCAACTGCTTGGTCGAGGCGTTGGCGTAGTCCTTCGACCCAAGCCACTCCATGAGGGCCGTGTGGTCGTCCTTGATCTGCTTCGGGGCGTCATCGAGGGCGGCGTCGCGGGCCAACTCGTCGAGGTAGAGATGCGAGGCCTCGTGCATGAACGACGACTTGTCTCGAGCGGCGAACAGCTCGATGATGGCGTGACCCTGAGCGAGGGTGATCTGCGCCCGCCGCTCGCCCTTTCGGGTCTGGAAGAGAGCCTGCCCCGACATCGCGGCGTCCTTCATCTCCTCGTTGATGGGGAGGGTGTGCAGGGCGACCTGCTTCCCGCCGTCGCCGAGAGGCGCGTCACGCAGGCCGGCCTTGACGCCGAACTTCTTACCGAGCTTGTTGGCGGTGTTGACCAGCATCTTGTCGTAGAAGCCGACCATACCCTCGCCGCCGACCTTGAGGTCGAGGCCCGACAGTTCGCGGACACTCTCGCCCTCAATGGCTCGCTTCCGGTTCACTTCCTCGGCGATGCTGTTGAGGTGACTGACAGCGCTGGCGCGGGCTCCCGGTTCGTCCCGGAACGCCCCGCGACCGATGCTCGTGCGCCGCCCATCGGGTGTGGTGAAGGAGCGTGCGGCGGCATCCTCCTGCATGACCAAATCCTCGGCCTTCACGATGGCGAGGAAAGGCGTGACTTTCTCCTCGGCTGCGAGAAGCCTTTCGGCGACCTCCTTGCCGATGAACTCGGGGAGTTCCTCCTCGGGATTGATAATCGGCTTCTTGACCACTTCCTTGCCAGAATGGTCCCAAGCCTTGAGATATTTGACATTGCCGACCTCGACATACCGGACGCGGCTGATCTGCTTGGCGAGGCTGTAGCGCTCCGCCTGTATCTTCCCCGGCGTCCACGCGATCTCGTCGAAGTTGTTCTCTGCGGCCCAGCGGATCATCCGCTTCATTCCGAGTTCAGGCCATGTGGTTTTGAACGGAGCGTCGGGAACGTCGCTCCTGCGCTTGGCCTGACCAAATGAGAGTGCTTCTGCCCGAGCTGCCGCCTCATTGAGGTAGCCTCCGTGTCGGGCGATCAACGCCCCATCCAATTTGTCGAAGCTCTCCCAATAGCCGGGGTAATTAGATGGATCATGTCCTTCGGGAACGACCGACTTCACATGTCGCAAATCAACGTCGTCGGGCGTCATTGCCGGCTTCGCATACCCCTTCTTCCGTCCTGCCTGGTGCCAGTCAGACTGGATTTCCTCGACATGCAGAACGCGTCTGCCGCCTATCTCACGCTCGACGAATCGGACGTGCAGAAGGACATTACGGTCATCCCAATGGGCGGACCGCATGTTGTCGGCGGGGGCTGGTCTCTCGGGCAAGGTCATCAACAGTTCGCGGTAGGGCGCGGGACTGGATGGGGTGAGCGTCCATGCCTTGAACTTGGTAGCCTCCGGTGGAGGAGGCGCAATCGTGCCCCACGACGTGGCGGCGACGGCGGTGGTGACGGTCTCCTTCACCTCGATCTGGTTGGCCGCGACAAACTCCGCGACCTCCGCCCGAGTGATGACACGGTCGCCCTGGGCCTTCAGCCAGTCTTCCAGACCGATCCACTCCAACTCCTCGGCCTTGATGCCGGCCATATTGCGGATGGTGCCGAGCCACTGGGCCGCCTTGCCCTTCTGCATCGCTACCCCCTCGACGCCGCGCAGGACCGCCGAGAAGAACGGGGGAGCCTGGGTGTCAGTCTGCGCCAGCGTGCGTCCGTCCCCGCTGCGGGCCATGTCCGCGATCTCGCGGTCGATGACGTCGACGCCTTCCTTTTCGTAGAGGCTGAAGATCTCATACTTCAGTTGGGCCGGGGATCCGGCGAGGATGTCGTGCGCCGAATCAACCGGCATCGCATCGATCTCGTCAGCCGTGAGGCCGCGGTCGATCAGCTCTTGGCGCATGCCGGGAGTGAGGCCGGGGCGCTCCGGTGGTGGGGCTCTTACCTCCGCGATCTTGTTCCCGGCATGCATGTTCCCATAGGTTTCAGGGAAACCGCGCCCCGCAAGGTCGTCTTTTGCCTTCCACAATTCAAGCGGGGAGCGCCCTACCGCCGGCTCCGTAGAGAACGAAATCCAGTCGCTGCTCCAGCCCCAATCGTTTCGCTGCTCGTTCCAAATCAAAAGTCGCGCCTTGCCGTCTCTGATGACGACGCGGGATGCTGGCGACCCGACGAGGCCGGCTGAACTAAGGTCAGCCGCGTTGCCGTCGATGTAGACCGTCTTCTCAGACCGGGTCTTCGGGCCACTATCGCCCTCGTGCCCAACATCATTGCGCGCGGCCTTGTTGCGCGTCGTCGTGCCGTCAGCGTGAACGTCGTAGGTAGAGCCCTTCCCTGTCGTGAACCCGCCCGCCGCGTCATCCGCTCCGTCTGCCTTCCCGCCGCTCTCCCTGCGCGCAAGCTCCTCCTCGACCAGTCTAAGCTGGCGGTCGGCATCAGGGTCAATCCCAACACGGTCGGCGAAGTTGCGCTGCATCTGGCGCAGGCCATCGACGGCAGGGTCATCAGAGCGGCCGGGAGCGGTGTCGAGGGTAGACGGCCCGGCTTCGTCCGCCGGAGCGCCACGGCGCGCCACGCCCTCGGGCATGCTCACAGCCGTCCACTCTCCCGTGCCATCAGCGCGGAAATGCGTTCCTGTCGGTGTCGTCAGGGTGTCGCCGAAGGCCATGGAGCCGTCGCCGAAGCGGACGGAGGCGCCGCGTTCAAACGTGGCCTCGCCAACCCCGACAGCCTTCGTGACGTCAGAGAGGACAGGGCCTCCGGCCTCCCCGATCCTCGAGGCTGCAGACAGCGCCGCCAGATGGGCGTCGAGGCTCGTACCGAGAGGCCTGCTCTCCCCGATGGTGATCATCTCATCGAGATAGTTGATGGCACCACGGACCTCTGGCGGGAGAGGTCTCGGTGCTACCTTGCCTCGGTCTGCAAATGCGCGGATAGCGCGACCTCCGCCCGTGAAGAGACCGCCGAGGGCCGCACCGCCGCCCGCCGCGAACAGAATATCCGGGATCGCGAAATCGATGCCGTAGGGGAGGCCCGCCCATTTACGGTTGGCTTGTATCCACGGCTGCACCGCAGCCTCAGTCGCGGCGTTGACAACCGCCTCGCGGGAAGCCGCCCTGACGATGGCCATGGCAGCACTCAGGCCGGCCTTGGTCTCTCCCAACCCCACCAGCATCGATGCCAGCGCGATGGGGTCTGATAATGAAGCGCCGAACGAGCCTATGAACCCGGTGGTGAGATTGGCAATGCCGGAACGGGTCGCCCCAGCACGCTGGAGCCGCTCCTCGGCGTCCCGCATGAGCTGCGCCGGCCCCTCGTCCATGTCGGGCGGCTGCAGGATGGCCTGATACTCAGGATGGTCGCCCAGAAACTTCCAGGCAGCATTGGTAAAGGTCTCGTGGCGGCCGGTGATGGTGTCGTACTGCGGGACAAACCACTCATCGCCGCGGTCCGGCTGCGCTGTGGCGCGGGGCGCATAGAACCCGGCATAAGGGTCTGGTAGCTGAACGCCAGTCTGCGCGTAGAAGTTCGCCGTGTAGTCGCGGGCATACTGCTGCTCGGCCGCCAGTCGGCCGAAGACGTAACCGTTGAGACGCGCGTCCCCAGCGGCTGCGCTGATCATCTCCCGATCGGTCGCCTCGCCAATGATGGGCGACCAAACTACAGGCTGTGTGCCGATTGGCATTAGTTGCCCCCCACTGCGGGTTGGCCAACCAAAGGCATGGGGGCTCCGAGCCTAAATTGCGCCTGGGCTTCATCCAGAAGCTCTTCTGCTGTCTTCGCGCGTGGCGTGCTAACGCCCGCGGCGTAGGCGGAGAAGTCCATCTGGATCGCATACCCGAACTGGTCCTGAAGCAATATCGGCTCTAGGATGCCGTCCCCGTCCTGATCCGCCATCCCCGTAGAGATGAAATAGGACGACCCGTCAGCACCGGACTTGACGATGAACAATCTGTCCAACTGCCTTTGGCTCATTACGATGTCGCCAACATCTATCGCCACAGATGCCCCTCCTTCTGTGGTGGCCGCATAGGCCGCGATCAGCTCTGGCGTTATGGCGTCCATCAGGCGCGTCATATTCTGCACCTTGATCTCAGGCGGGATGAACGTCCATTGTCCTCGGACTTCCGCCAACCCGCCGTAGGCTTGCCCGTCTCTGATTGTTTGTCCTGCCGCCTGCTGTATGTAGCCTCGGAACACAGTCTCGTCCTCGGGTGGGACCGACGTGGCCCCCCGATGATCCCGGCGGTAGAGCGTCCAGGCGTTGTCGAGGATGCCCGCCTCGAAGGCCTCCTGGTTGTGCAGGCTCCCTCCGACCACCCCCATCCGAGCCAAAGCAATGGTGTTGTCGCCGGTGGGGCGGGTGACGCTCAGGGCTGGTTCGTCGTGTTCGAATATGAGTTGCTGAATCACATTGCCCTGCACCGCTGGCGACACCCCCGCGAGGGCGGCGATCTGTCGGGGATTGGCGGCCATCATAGAGGGGAGGATGGCCCTCTGACCTTCCGACATCCAGCCAGCCGACGCCTCCCAAATCTGGAACGCGTTGTAGGCGTCGACGCCATCCCGAGTGGTGAAGGCCAGACGAGCCCAATCAGGGTTGATATTGTTGAACCCCTGGATCACACCATATGCGGCTGCGGCCAAGGTTGGGTCACGGCTTCCGATGGCACTGTAGAGGGAGTCCATGACCTCAGTCGACACACCGCCGTTGGTCTTTATATAGACCCCCGACGCCAAGGCGAGCTGAGGATTCACTCCGTTTGCCCCGACGAAGCCGGCTGCGCTGACGCCCTGCAGTTGCTCAAGTACCCCGGAGCCGGGGGTCAGGCGGCCGGGGTGGAGCAGGTCGTAGCCATTCAAGCCGAGGGCGGCCGCTACGTCGTTGACCTTCTCTTGGTCGCCAGCCGGTATCTCCCCACCCACAAGCTCATCCACGAGCTGCTGTCTGGCGAGCGCCTCCCCCTGATGCTTATCCAGTTGGGCGAGTGCTTTGTTGTAGTCGTCGACGTCGCGGAAAAAGTCTCCGCGGAACAAAGCATCGACGTCAGCGGCGGAGGCCTCATTGTGCGCTATCGCCATGTAGAGCGACTCAAGCGCGTTGGTGTAGGCCACATCCTGCGCTGCGGCGGTGTCCGTGGCGATACTGGCTTCAGTGACGTCAATATCGTGGATGAGAGCGAGGCGGGCGGTGCTGTTGATGCCCGGCAGCACGCGGCTTCCATAGGCACGGGTGCTGTTGACCTGAGCGGTCGCTGCGGCCAGGGCCTGACCCGCAGTCATGTCTCCCGTTAACCCTGCCGAGGATATTTGGGACGGCTGGAGGATGTCGGACAACGGGGTGTCGGGGGCCGCGCGAGAGATCGCCGCGGCTGCCTGCGGGCTGATCTGCTGCGCCAGAAGGAGAGCCCCAGCCTGAGGCTGCTCGCCGGTCGCCGCCGTCAGGTAATCTGTATTGGCGCCGTACATACGGGCACCAACTTCAGCCACCGTGTCGGGGTCGTTGCGGGACTGGAGGATAGCGCGTTCAGCCGCTTCAGGTTCTGCGTAGAAGACCTCGGCCTCATCGTGGCTCATAGAATCCAGGAGCACCGGGCCAGCTTGGGCGATCCAGTCCTCGTCTGGGATTAAGGCGGCCCCACCGGCTGCGGTCAGGGTGCGGTCGCCGTTCGCTATGGGATCTCCGCCCACAAGCCCACGAGCCTGCGCGAGGCTCTCCGGCGTGCCGAGGGAGATCAGGTCGCCGATGAAGTCGGAGGCGCTTTGGGAGATGAAGTTGGACCGGCCGACAGCGCGCTGCGCTGGCGTCAGATGCGGGGCGGCGTCGATGAGAGCGAGGCCCTGCGCTTCCACGACACCGTAGGCCGCCTCCGGGTTTGGAGCGGCCGCCGCTGCCGCGAACCCCTCCCCAAGGCCGGCGAGGCTGTCACTGAGCGCCACTGCGGATAGCTGGCTTAGCTGCCCTAGCTCGTACTCATTGCTCGAGGAGAAGAGTTCGTTGCGGAACCCGACCATGCGGTTGTCGTATTCCGGCCGCAGGCGCTGCGGCATGTCCACGGCGAAGTCTCTGGCCGCCGCATAGAGATCGCCATCAGGGTCGAGGAACGTCTGCGCGAACGAGCCTATCTGGTCTTCGGGGAGATTCCGAAGCTGCTCGTCATAGGCGCGGGCCTGCTGGAACCGCCAGTCGTTGAACTTGGTCTGCCATGTGAAGTTCTCGACCTCCTGCCGCTTTCTGGCGACGGTCTCGGCGAGTTGCATCGCCCCCGCGCCGATCTGCTGAAGGCCGGCTCCGAGGTTCTGGATACCGCGCGCGGTGGCGCTTGTGTCGATCCGTGCGACCGCCCGCCCTGAGCGGGCAGAGGGAAGACCACCGAAGGAATCTGGGCCGGGAATGACTGGCATTGTCAGATCATCGCTCCTGGGGTGTTGCCAGCGCCGGCGACGGCGGCTGCATTCCCGCCACCGTAGCTCTGAAAGAACGACGCGGCGTTCGTGGCGGAGTTGCCGAACCCACCGAGGATCGTCCCGAAGGCTGACAGCTTGGAACCCTGAAGGGATGCACGGCCCGCCATGCGCGTTGCCTCAGCCTGCGCCCGCAGTCCGAGCCTCCGCTGAGCGCCGCCATACATCGCGAGGTTCTGCCTGTAGTCGCCCTGGTTCTGGACCTCGGCCTGAATGTTGCGGACGGTGACGTCGCTCGCCCCAGCCCCAGAGGCTGCAGCAACCGCGCGACCCCTGCCCTGAAGGATATCCGTCTGCCGGCCGACCTCGAGCGACTCCCGCTGTGCTGCGGCGTACTCCTCGTTGGCGAGGAGATCCAACTGTGCGGCCTCGTAATTCGCGGCGGCTTGGTCGGAGATGCCCTGTTTTCTGTAGGCGCCGGCTTGAACGATCGTGCCCCCGACCGAGGCTGCCGTGCCAACCACCGCCATGATTGTTGCTATCTCCGGCATACTTGGACTCCTTCTTCGTCGTCCACCGGGACGAACCCAAGCCGCGAGAGCCATTTGCGGGCAGTCTCGGATTTGCCCTGTTCGGATAAAATGTGGCGGTGGCCGGCGTCGTGCGCCTCACGCAGCACACGGATGGCTGTCTTGTGGAGCGTCACAGGGAACTGCTTCGCCCGCTCATCGCCGTTGTGATTCAGGAACCCGACCACCCTGCCAGCGACGAAGGCAAAGCCACCAAGGGCGATAGCCTCGCCATCGATCTCGCCAACCCAAGCCTGCATCGACACCGGCACGTCGCCGAGGAAGCCAGCGATGTCGTCGGCTGTCGCCGGCCTAACCACTAGTCTGGACGCCAATCGACACCGCCTTGACCGTCACGGGATAGGGTGCATTGCCCTCGAGGCAGAGCCGGGAATCCGTGTTCCAGTCACCCTCGAATGGTACCATCGGTTCGTCGTAGGATGAGAAGATCGTCCCCGTCGCAACGGCCGCCCCGTCGACGACCTGAGGGAGGTTGTTCATGGTCGTGAAGTCTCGACCGGCACGCAGGCCGCGGTGATGCGAAGTACCCAGCACGAGGCCAAGTTCGACCGCCCGCTTGCGCTGGTTGACTGCGGTCCCGCCCGCCGCCGCATAGGCCAGCTTCGTGGATTTGAATTGCGCCGTGTAGGGAAGGCCTACCACGACATCGGAAGCGGCGTCGTCCAGCGTGATGGCTCCTGATGCGACCGTGAACAGCTTGGCCTGGAAGCCGTCGCTGCCATCAGACTCCTCTACCACGTTTCCATCAGCCCACACAGCAACCGCCTCGCCCTCGAGGTGGGTAAGGCCGGACACCGTCGTCGTCGGGGATCCTGACTGCACGATGAAGCTGTCCAACTGCTTGTTGAGTGTCCCGCCGATGCATGCGCTCTCCAGTGAGAACTTCTCGAGGAACCGAACCGGAGACCCGCCGATCGTGCGCTTGACGACGTAGTAGACAGCGTCCTCGTTGGCTTGAGACAGGACCACGACCCGCTCGACGGCTCCAGGGGCACCAGTGGTGCCCGTCGACAGGGTGACCCACGACCGGAGGTTTTCCGCGTTGTCGTAGGTGAGTATCGCAACCGTGCCGTCAGCGAGGACGCAGTGAATCCGGGTGTCAGGGAACCGCTGAACAGCGATGGAGACGACGCCCGCTGTGAGAAGGTCCGGGACGGCGACCGTGATGTCCGACGTAGAATAGCCAGACCGCGTCTGTCCGGGAGCGATCTCGAGCAGCCGCATCCCGGAGCGGTGTACCATCAGGGCTGCCTCATCGATCCTCGCCACCCGGAAGTTGTCCTTCGACCCGAACGTCGAGATGGGCACAAGCTCGAAGTCAGCCGGTGTGAGAATCCCCCCGGACGCCCGCGCCACCCATTCCCCAGCCGCGGTGCCAAACACCAAGTCACCGAGGCTGGCGGCGAAGTTGACCTTGTCGACCGGGCCTTGGCCGATGGTGCGGATGATAGGGCCGTCGTCGGCGAGGTTCTCTTGGTCGAAACTTTCGTAGTCGTCCGAGACCGATCCCCATATCTGGGAGCCGGAGAACCACCACAGGCGGCCCTTGTGTAGGGTGGTGCATGTTGGGAAGGTCTGCTGCGCCGACCATGCCCCCTCAGACCAGAGGTTCGTGTAGGTCAGCTTGCGAAACAGGCGCAGCACCTCAACATCAACCACGGTCGTCGAGGTGAATGCCACCACGCGAGCGAGGCCATAGTCGCCGCCGGCAACGTATGTCAGCGTCACCTGGGCCGTGCCCGAGGTGTAATTCCCTGACTGGAACCCAACGCGATACCAGGCGATGATGCCGGGATCCTCGTCCTCGTTGTTGTAGGTCGTGTTTGTGGTGATGTCCGCCGTCGACCCAGCCGAGGCGTCGCGGGGATATTCGGCGAAGTTGTCCTCGGAGCTGATGATGGATCGCTCGACATTGAGCGTGCCGGACCACGTCCCTGCCGTTGTGATGCTGAAGTCTCGCTCGGAGTAGTTCGTGTTGATCTCGCCGGCAACGCGGATAGGGTCGGTGAACACCTCCTCCCCGCCCACATCATGGCGGAAGCTGTGCCCGTTGTGGAACAGCCTGAACAGAGACCCGACGTGGTTGGCGTCGAAGAATGCCTGGTTCGCAGTGAGGGTGGTCCGGCCGGTTGCCGCGGCAGGCTTCAACTTGATCTCTGACGTCTGGCCGACGAAGGGACCGTCGTTCGCGCGGTAGTCCACCACCGACCACGAGTGCGCGGCGCGGCGCTCGATCCGGGTTTGCTTGATGCCGTCGCAGGCGACAAACACGACGTCGGCGGATTGGTCCCACTGAAGGTTGTTCAGGTCGCTGGCTCCCCACGGGGTCACGATAGACACGACCCCCGCGCCCTCGACCGCAATCGACGTCACGCGCTTGGTGACCGCATAGCGGTCCTTCGCCCAGATGGTCAGATGGAAGTCGCCCGTAGGCGTGAATGCGAGATGATGCTGGCCGGCGAGCAGGCGCGTCTCCTCGACGTACTCGTCCCCACCGGCTGCGGATCCGACACGCAGGTACACATATCCGTACCCGACCGGGATGACGATCTTGATGCCGTGCTCGACATTCTGGTCACCGCCCGCGACCGTGATTGTGCGGGTCACCTTGGCGATGCCGCCAGCGTTGGTTGTGTTGAGCGTTAACCCGCTGCCGTCATGGGTCAGGGTTGCGCCGTTGGTCGAGGCGTCAGTCCACCCTGTGGCTGATGTCAGGGTGGCGATGGTGGTGGAAACGGACGCGCGGGTCACCAGCGCATCCGCGACCCATATCCGCATCACGTTCGCGGTGAGTTCGAGGATGGCGGTGTCGGTCGTCCCCGCGATGAAGTCGATGACCTGAGCGGCGTTGTTCGACGCCGTGGCACCGAGGTACTGGAGGCCGGTACGCAGGCGCATTGGCCCGAGCGTCTTTGGCAGCCAGTTGTCCATCGTCTCGGCGGCGAGCGCCGTCACCTCGACATCGACCCGACCGAGAGCATCGGCAGAGATGATGCCACGGTTCAGCGCGGCGAGATAGGCGTTCTGACGTGGCACTGGCTAACTGGCCGCCCTGCGTTGGTCGTTCGATCTCCCGCCACCCCTGGCAGCAACGAAGCGGCCGGGAGGGAGGAACTTGGTTGGGCCGTCCATCGCGTCATGCGAGCGGGCGGTCTTCATCGCCTTGGGCACGTCGCGCTCGACGAGGCGATCTCGGAGTGAGGCGTTGCCCGTCAGGGTATTGCAGACGCGGGCCGCCAGGCTGAGTTCGACGAACCGGCGATAGTCCGGTGGGAACAAGGTCAGATCCCCGCCGTACGAGGCGTCGCTGGACACATAGCGGACGTAGATCGGATCTGCGCTGGCGAGCCACACGCCGCCTTGGTCCTCGTAGTCGAGGATAGGCGTCGACAGGTTGGTGTCCGCGGAGAAGGCGACGGTCCTCACCCAGTCGGAGGGCTTTGCGAATTGGTAGAGATAGCCAAACGCGGGGACCGATACCCCGGCGTCACCCTGCACCGTCCTCATGGCGAAGTTCCACTGGCCGTCCTTGAGACAGTCAGCGAGCACGTTGTCGTAGACTACGTCGAGTTCGTACCGGCCCTTAACCGCGTCCGTTATCGTGACGATGCGGGCGACCCCGATCTCGACCAAGGCGGCGTTGTAGAGCGCGAGTTTCGTTGCCATCAGAGGTCAATCCTTATGACGCGAGCAGGGAACGGATGGCCGCCCGCAACTGCGCGAAGTCGCGCGGCGCTCAAAGGCGGGCCATGATGACCTTGGAGTCGAGGCCCAGTGCGGCCAACGCGGCCAACATTGGTGGATCGTCACTCCATACGGCCCCAGCGGTTTGGAACCGCCACTTGATCTCTTGGTTGGCGTCAAGCAACGCGTTGGCCTCGGCCAACCTGCCCGCTGCGAGAACCCGCTTGACGATTATGTTTGTCGGGACGGCCCACCGAGCGGGCGGAGGTGGAGCCTCATAGTCACCGACCGGCCCGAAGTCGCCTGCCGCCGCGTGCGCGTATAGCTCGCGACCATGTTCCTCAATGTCATTCGGGTCAGCACGAAAGGGCACCTCGCCCTGTAGGTGGTTAAACACCACGTCCATGAGCATCTGTGTATGCGCCGCGTCAGCCCACCGCACGTTTGTCGGCGTGTGGTATGTGAAAGGGCGGTATTTATCGAAAGCGTTGGTTACCAGCATCATGCCGTCCTCGTAAAGGTGCCCATAGAGACCCTGTTACTAGCGTCAGCGTCCATAGAGGCCCCGCTGTCGTTTCGCCAAGTGCCACCCGGAGCCCCACCCTCACCAAAGCCACCCGTGCCGGGGAGTGTCGTGAACGACGCGCTCTTTATAGTCGCATGAACCACGCTCGTGGTAGAATCCCCAGCCGCTATTGACGATCCGCTGGTGAACTCAAGAAATACAGAGGCACCGACTGCAAACCCAGTGGAGCTAGTAGCTGCGGCCACGCCACCAGCCGCGGCCCATGACGGGATACCGGCTGCCAGCGTCAGGACGTGGGTGTCGGTTCCAGCGGCAAGCCTCGCATACGCGGTCGATGAGCTGGCATAGAGGATGTCGCCCGTTGCCAACGATGCAACTGCGGGGACAAGATTGCCCTCGACGCTCAGTTTGCCAGCCGATACCCGTGCAATGGTCGTGTCCGTCGCGTCGCCGAGTTCAATCCCAGCCATCTGCATTGCAGCCGACACAGCCCGAGACCCATCAGCCAG
>TARA_R110000868_G_scaffold91544_2_pt1 | contig 18824 bp, 21 predicted proteins | sample TARA_R110000868 | Tara Oceans TARA_R110000868 (sample SAMEA4397489) | marine metagenome | biome: Polar Biome; feature: [SRF] surface water layer (ENVO:00010504); material: water (ENVO:00002006), including particulate matter (ENVO:01000060) such as... | depth 5 m | reverse complement strand
CCATTGTAGTTTCTCAAGATCAATTCCATCCTGATCATGGATAAAACCATTTGAGTCTGACAAAGTAACAACCTTGGCGCCTTCGTGAATTAATTTTCCCGCACAAAATAATGCAACATTCCCTGAGCCCGAAATGATTGCGTCCTTACCTGTAAGTGTTTGATTATATTAACACATTACGTGTTTGGTAAAATAGACAACGCCGTAACCCGTCGCTTACTCCCTAATTAAACTTCCACAAAAACAAACCCACTTGCCGGTCAATGTCCCCACGAAACGATTTTTTAACCGCTTGTACTGGCCGGAAAGATAGCTAATCTCTCTCGACCCCACACCGATATCACCTGCAGGAATATCAGTATATTTACCAATATGGCGCGACTGCTCTATCATTAACGCCTGACTAAAACGCATTACTTCCCGATCACTTTTCCCCTTCGGATCAAAATTGCTTCCTCCTTTTGCACCTCCCATAGGCAGGCCTGTTAAGGCATTTTTGTAGACTTATTCAAAACCTAAAAATTTCAGCACACTTTATGACACGTCAGGGTGGAATCGGAGACCACCTTTGTAAGGACCGATAGAATTGTTAAATTGTACGCGCCAAGCACGGTTGCAACAAATATGACCTTCATCGTTTCCCAACAGACTCTGAAAATTATAATTCTGTCGGACTCCATCATGCATTCCAATATGTGGCCATTTGAACACTTTTCATGATTGACCAGATAGAGCATCACAGATTCAGTAAATTCCCTGACTGCTTGATGAAACTCATATTCTGCAGGGTTTCTTTCTACAATCCTCTGATTGAATAACTCAATTTTTTCAGTTGTTTACACGTTATGACTGTTCATAATAAATCTCTTTTTACACTGAATTTAATAAATACCTGTACCTTTCTTATCATAACCATCTTGACCTAACAAATGCGCGGCAGCGGATCATCTTCCAACTGATCCAAAAGCCGTTCACCTCCGATATGTGTGAATATACTGACAGGACAATGCTGATCTGCATGACGGGCTAGCACCTCTCCAATAATTGCCGCATCCTGTCCATACTCACAAGCGCGCCAAAGTGCTACCAGCTCGTCACTTTGCTCTGGACTTACTATGGCAACAACCCGTCCTTCACTCGCCAAATAATAGGGATCGTAGCCTAGCATATTGCAGACGGATTCCACTTGGTCACTTAGAGGTATCGACGCTTCATTCAACCGGATGGTTAAGTTGGTTGCTTGTGCCACCTCATGCATGACCATGGCTAGCCCTCCGCGCGTTGGATCGCGTAGAAATTTAACACCGTTTAGCGTATCAATCACGTCAACTAATGGATAGACAGAAGCACTATCCGAGACCAATTGACTTTCCAATCCAAATTCTTCTCTGGCCAGTAAAACCGCAACTCCATGATCTCCGATAGGCCCACTGACCACGATATGATCGCCTGCGCGTACGCGATTGATATTCAGTTCAACATGCCCCTTAACAACGCCTATACCGGTGGTGTTGATATAGATACCGCCGCCCTGCCCCTTAGGTACCACTTTCGTATCCCCTGTCACAATCCTGACGTTAGCCTGGTGTGCCGCCTTCGCCATCGCTTTTACTATCCGTATCAGGCACGCCATCGTGACGCCTTCCTCGATAATAAAACTGGTACTTAAATACAATGGTAGAGCACCACTGACAGCCAAGTCATTCACCGTACCGTGGACCGCCAATGAGCCCACATTACCACCCGGAAATTCCAGAGGCTGCACAGTAAAACTATCTGTCGTCATACAAATATTTACGTTCGGTAAAGTCAGTGTGGCGGCGTCGTTTAGGGTATCGAGATTTGGATGCTTACCGTATTTAACGAACACCTCATCAATCAGTTCTCGTGTCAAGCGGCCTCCGTTACCATGAGCCAATGAAATACATTCTTCTGTCATTTCGTAATTTCCTCAATAAGCTCACTGCGCATCAGGTCATACTTCCGGATACGCCAATGTGTTCCACAATTTGCCCCATACTAATAGCACCATCGTTAACAGGTAGTATCTGGGGAAGTGTAATATCAAATGCCTGGGCTGCCGTTGTGTCCTGTACCCAGGATGCCAACGTCTGGTTTTGAAAAACCCCACCAGTAAGACCAACCTGCTCAAAAGAGAAATGATCATCTAGTAGTGTGATAACATCACCAATCACAGCCGCCATTGATGCGTGAAAAACCTCTGCTTTACGCTTACTGGAATACTGGGAGTCCAGTAATAACGGCAGCAACGGTGCCCAATCAATCTGCCAGAAGCCATCTTCGACAGGAACAATCGGCAGTGAGATTGGCGCCGGTTTATTCGTAACCAATGATTCGAACATCATCGGCCCCTGTGCTTCGTAGGAGGTTGTGTGCAGATCCAGACTGATGGCGGCAGCGGCATCGAACAAGCGTCCGACGGACGACGATCGGTGACAATGGATATTGTTTTTCCAAGCACGTCGCGCTAATCCGGCTGGATCGCAATAGTCTAGCCCCGACCAATGCACATCGTTTTGCCAACATAATGCAGCGGCACTTCGCCATGGCTCACGTCCAGCTTGCTCTCCGCCTTGGAGCGTAAAAGGCTTGAAAGAAACCACTCGGCGCCACTGCCCCGGAGTTCCATAAAACACTTCACCGCCCCACAAATGACCGTCATCACCCAGACCAACGCCATCCCAGACAAACACGACACTAGCGTTGATCGGGTCATATTCAAACGCCCAAGCTGATGCGTGAGCTTGATGATGCTGAACACAGGACAAGGCTAAACCGGAACGCTGCGCCCACCGAGTTGAGAAGTAACCCGAATGCTTATCGCACACTACCGCTTCTGCACGAACCCCATACAATTTCTGCAGATCGGCAATGGTCTTATCAAACAATTGTTGACTAGCTACGGAGGTCAAATCACCAATGTGCGGCGACACTACGATGCGGTCGTTCCAAGCTAGGGACACCGTGTTTTTTTGGTGCGCACCCACTGCTATCGTTGGTCGCGCTATAGCGACCGGCAAACTCAATTCAAGAGGCGCGATTCCCCGTCCCAGCCGGATTGGACGCAACTTTCCCGCTGATTTTTGCATGACACTGTCATCGATGGGGCGCACGACCTGGCGGTTGTGATGCACCATATAATCCACAATGTTATGAAGTTTTTTATGAGCCAGCTGTTCATTGAAAATAACGGGCTCGCCACTGGCATTGGCCGAGGTCGTCACCAATGGGCGCGCAACATGATCCATGAGCAGTTTGTGCTGGGCACTGCAAGGCAGCATAACCCCGTGACGTGCCAGCTTGGGCGCTATGTTATCAGCTAGCAATGACGATAATCTTTTAGGTAGCAGCAAAATAGGTCGGCTGTCGCTACGCAGGCTATACCATTCTTCATCCGTCAATCTAACATCTGACATCAGCATTGCAGATCCACTTTCGTTCTGTGGCTCGGGATACATCACCGCAAACGGTTTGTGCGGTCTATTTTTTTGTCGGCGCAATCTCGTGACGGTTCTTACATTGGTCGCGTCACACAGTAAATGATAGCCTCCAACACTTTTCATTGCGACAATCGCCCCGTCGGTTAGTTGTTTAGCAATAAAGGGGATTATCGCGTCTTTATTCAGCGGGATATATTGACCTGCGCCGTCACTAAGCATGAGCTGCGGCCCGCAGATAGAACAAGCAATAGGCTCCGCGTGAAAACGCCGATTATTCGGATCACGATATTCTTTTTCGCAGCGTGAACACAACGAAAAAGACTTCATTACCGTGTTCGACCGATCATAAGGCATTCCGGTTATAATGGAATAACGCGGACCACATTGACTACAATTGATAAATGGATACTGATAACGTGGGTCGTTTGGCGCCATGAGGTTGTGAGCACAATCCACACACAAGTAAGTATCTTTGGGCACGAAGATGGGAGCATCAGACTCACCACCGCTGGGTAGCACGACAAAATCGTGGCAAGGCGTCACGGGAACATCATCGAGGCTGTATAGCTGAGGGCACGAATGGAGGGGCGCATTGTCGACTAGCTCCCGAAAAAAGTCGCTCAGGCAAGTACGATCACCCTCTAAATGAAGATAAACTGCGCCCGTTCTATTTTGCACCCAGCCTGTCAGCCCGTGTCGATTAGCTAGACGGTACACAAACGGCCGAAACCCTACACCCTGGACTGAGCCGATAAAACACGCTAACTGCGCCACAGTGTCGGACGCATTGACCATAACCGTCGGAACTGACCCATTGGCTGACAGCATCACCTCAGGCCTCCTCACTTTTTTGACTCACGCGAAATACGGCGCTGGCCATTATTCAACCATATTCTACAGGCCCCCTCGTCGGACACCATACATGGCCCTGCCGGATTGCGTGGCGTACATGTGGTACCAAACAATGGACACTGATTCGGGTATATCCGACCAAGAACGACGTCCGAACATTCAGCGCCTGGGGGAGGCGATGATGGAACAAAGCAGCCTTGCCCTTGCTGACTAGTGAAGCGCACCCGGGCATTTGCCGATGAAAATTCTTCGCGCAGGCTAAACCCGGAATCTGGAATAACACCAACCCCTCGCCAGTTCGCGGCTGAAACCGTCATAACTTTACGCAACAGCCTTTGGGCATACGGGTTCCCTTGTGGTTTTACTAATTCGGGATAACAATTTATCAACTCTGGTTGATCACCTGTCCGCTGTTGGAGAAGGGAACGCAGTGCCAAAATCAAGCTTTCGCCATGAAAACCCGCAATCGCCGTCGGTATTCCATGTTTTTCAACGACAAAAGCCCATTCGTCGGAGCCCATAATCGTCGCCACGTGCCCTGGTGCAATCAACGCATCAAATGCCTGCTCATCATCGCGCAGCAGCATTGCAACAGCAGGCCAAGTTAAACGACCGGATAAAAACACCGTTAAATTGTCTGGGACACCTTCAGCCAACATAGCCGCGATCGGCGCCATCGTTGTTTCAAATCCGACGGCAAAAAAAACAACCTGTTGATTTACATTAGATCGGGCAATCGCCACCGCATCTAATGGACTGGCGATTGGACGGATATCCGCCCCTTTACTTTTTGCCTCCAACAACGACCTTGGCTCGCTAGTGTCTGAAAAAACAGGGACTCGTAACATATCGCCAAAACTCAATAAGATAACTTGTTCAGTTAAAGCTAGGCGGATAACCTCCGCTATGTCCTCTTCAGGGCAGATACACACCGGACAGCCGGGGCCGGGGATCAATTCTATTTGCTTGCCCAATAGACTGCGAAGTCCCTCGTGCGTAATGGTTCTTTCATGTCCACCACACACATTCATTACCCGAAATGGACGATCAGGGCTTAGCGCAGCCAGCCCTTCTAGTAAGGTCTTAACGCTTTGACGTGCCATGGGAAGTGTCCGTAATAATAGAAGCTGAATTAGCGGGGCTCACTGAACATTTATTTGCGTAGAGGGATAATAACCATTCAATCCATGCCGACATGCCCCTATCAAGCGGTGCCGCCAATTCCAGCACCGGCGCGCGCCCACCGATTTGCCGAAATGAGTGTTTTGCCCGAGAGATTGAAAATGCTGTCGCGACTGGCAGGTAATCGGTTTTGGTGATCAACATCAGGTCTGCAGCGCGAAACATCACTGGATATTTTTCCGGCTTATCATCCCCTTCCGGCACAGATAACAAAACCACATTGGCATCTTGGCCCAGATCAAAACAGGCAGGGCAAATCAAATTGCCAACATTTTCAATAAAAAGTATGTCAATATTATCGAGAGAAAACCGTGGCAACACCGACTTAATCATCACGGCATCAAGATGACAAGCGGTACCGGTGGTGATCTGTTCGGCTTGTATGCCGTGACTGCGAATGCGTTGAGCGTCATTTTCGGTATCCAGATCCCCTTCAATAACGGCGACAGTGAGTGCATCTTTAAGAGCATCAATAGTATTTTCGAGCAGCTGGGTTTTACCAGCTCCCGGTGACGACATCAAATTAACAACCAGTACATTATGATTCGCGAATTGTTGACGAATACTTTTTGCCACGAGTTCTTCCGGTTGCAATATGTGGGTATGCATATAAACCTGCTCTGGCCCCGATACTGAATGGGATGGATGTTCGTGTTCGTGTCTATTGTTGTCACAACCACAAGTCTTACACATGTGCTTTCTCCAAATAGTTTACATTTTCAGGCAAGTTGTTAGGGAGGAATTCAATTTGCAACAACAACAACTCGTCACCGCTGACCAGTGTTGTCTGCCATTGCAGGCAGTGCGGACAGATCAGTTTATTGACAGGCACCTGGGACTCTTTGTCACAGCTTGGGCATAGCACAACAACCGGACATGTTTGAATATCGAGGACTGCATTTTCAACAACGCTGTCGGGGCGCAATAGGTCAAATGCCCGACGTAAAAGTTCCTCAACCACACCGGACAGAGGGCCTACACGAAGTACGATGCGTTTTGCACAACTAGATTGGTGACACTTGGCCATTTGCTCTACTTGTGCAAGTACATTCTGGCAAATACTAAGCTCATGCATCTGCCGAAACCATTTCATCGAGTAATGCCCACGTTACTTGTGCGTCTGCAACTGATATCTGCTCAAGCGCATAACCGACATGTACCATGACATAATCTCCAATTGCCAACTGCACATCCTGCAATAAAAACAAACTCACCGATCTACCGACCCCCTTTGCAGTACACTGGGCTGTCAAACCATCAATGGCGACTATTTGCATGGGGATAGCTAAGCACATTACGCCCTCCTGATGCGATGAGTCGACAGTTTTCTGTGGGTATAAATAAGCACAGCACTCGTTAACGCTGCGACAAGCAAGACCATCCCAAAATTAATTTCAAGTTCTACAGCGTGGCCGGGATGAGCAATAGCCACCGCCGAACACAGACTTATGGTAAGTATTAAGAAGAATTTAAAGTGACCGGAACCTGCCAGTCGATGGGTATTTCGTTGTATCATTTCGCTCTCCTAATCAGTAGCGCGCAAGCGCAGGTTGTTTTATGGCTCAACGGATTTTTACCTTGAGTTGCTCATTGCCGTCTTTGTCCATAAGATGCACCGCACAAGCCAAACAAGGGTCAAAGCTATGCAGTGTCCGCAAAATTTCAAGCGGCTGAGCCTGATCAACCAACGTATGGTTATCCTGTAGCGCGGCCTCATAGGCACCTACCTGACCACTCGGATCACGTGGACCAGCATTCCATGTTGTAGGAACCACGCATTGATAGTTATCAATCAAACCATCTTTCATCACAATCCAGTGGCCAAGTGCCCCTCTGGGCGCTTCCATAAAACCAACGCCTTTGCCTTCTTTGGGCCAAAAAGCAGGATCAAAATAGTTACTATTAAAGGTACGTGTATCACCACTCTTGATGTTTGCAACCAAACTGTCATACCAGTTTTGCAAGTTGTCGCACAGAATTTTTGTTTCTAATGCACGAGCTAATGTGCGCCCCAATGTTGAAAATAGTGCGCGCTGATCCAACTTTAATACGCTCAGTGAACTGTCTACCAATTCCTTGGCTTGCGCATTACCCGTGGCATACATCATCAACACCCGCGAGAGCGGCCCCACCTCCATCGGCTTACCGCGCCAACGAGGGCTCTTTAACCACGAATAACTGTTATCTACGTCCAGGTGTTTATATGGAGGGACCGGACCCGAATAGTTAAGATTCGTTTCACCGGTCCAGGGATGTAATCCCTGTTGCTTACCGCCGCTATAGTCATACCAAGAGCGAGAAACAAACTCCTGTATTTGCGAGGGATCGGTTAAATCTACGTCATAAACACGACTTAAATCTCGATTCAAGATCACACCGCGGGGAAATAAAAACGAAGACGGATCGTCCATCCCATTCGCCGCCAGATCACCTACACAGAGAAAATTGCCTAAACCTTCACCCCGAGTGCCCCACTCTTTGTAATACCCGGCAATCGCCAGAATATCCGGCAGATAAACCTGATCAACAAAGGTACGCATTGATGTAATCGCCTCTTGTAGTTGGGCTAAACGCCGTGTGTTAATACCTGTATCTGAATCCAAATTAATAGGTGATGGCACACCGCCAACCACAAAATTAGGATGTGGGTTTTTCCCACCAAAGATGGTGTGTACTTTAACAATATCACGCTGCCAGGCCAGAGCATCAATATAGTGCGCCAGCGCCATCAAGTTGATCTCAGGGGGTAGTTTGTAACCGGGGTGCCCCCAATAGGCATTGCCAAAAATACCCAGCTGACCAGACTCGGCAAATACCTTAAGCTTCTTCTGCATATCTTTAAAATAACCCGGCGATGAACGTGGATACGAACTCAGTGAGCCAGCGAGAGTCGCCGTTGCCTTCGGATCAGCTTTAAGTGCCGATAACACATCGACCCAGTCCAGTGCGTGAAGATGATAAAAATGCATCACATGGTCATGGACGAACTGTGTACCGATCATCAGATTGCGAATCAATTGCGCGTTAGGGGGAATAGCCATGTCGGTAGGTGCACCTGAAGATGTAGCGTGCCCGCGCCCCCTTGGGGGACCATGTTTAGCCACATTGTTTGGACCACGACCCATTGCTTTAGGTGGCATAGACATACCATCGGGGACTGATTCCGTCATAGCCGGTGGGCCGTGTTTTTTGGTGGATACCCCCAACGGTGCGTTGGATTGCCATGCCGACCGTATTGTGTGTTCGACACCACGTACGGAGGCCATACCGTGTACCAATGTACAGACACCACAGATACGTTGTGCAAACGCCCATGCATCACGCGGATCACGCCCTTGTAGGATTTTTTCAATACCCCGTACGGAGGTACCTGACGAATAGGCCTTCTTTATCGTATTGCCATCCATTTCCGCCTCTATGCGTAAATGCCCTTCAATGCGCGTTATCGGATCAACCACCAGCCGATCAGTAATTTTTTGTTCACTCATACCACTACCTCACTTCTATAACGATCAAGACTGTCAATGCTTAGGTCCACCTTTACCTGGCCCTGGTTTGGCTTTATAACGCTCCTTTGGGAATAAAGGTTGGTAAAAGCTGCCGTGATCCCAAAAATCCGGTTCGGAACATCCCAGGCAGGGGTGGCCCGATTCTATGGGGAAGCTGGTACCTTGATTCCACTTTACTGTGGCGCAGGCATTGTAGGTTTCCGGGCCTTTGCAACCCAACTCAAATAAACACCACCCTTTTTTAGCACCTTCATCATCAAAGGATTTGGCGAATTTGCGTTGCTCAAAGAAAGGTCTTCGGTAACAGCGATCGTGAATCGTATTACCAAAAAATGCCAGCGGCCGGTTAAGCTCATCCATTGCCGGCAGCGTGTTAAAGGTCAGGTAATGTGCCAATACCGCAGTGATCGCAATCGGCAAGGGGGGGCAGCCGGACACATTAATGATCGGTTTGTCGGTAATAATACTGCTCACCGGTACGGCTCCCGTCGGATTCGGCGAGGCCTTGGGAATGCCGCCAAACGAGGCACAGGTACCTATAGCGACTATAGCGGCAGCGTCTTTTGCAGTTTCGACTAACATATCAACATTGCTTTGTCCGCTAATGGTGGAATACCCCATATTGCCTAGCGGGACGGAGCCATCAACCAATAACAGATACTTCCCCTTGTTTTCACGCATCGCATCGTGACGTGAGAGCTCCGCCTGATCACCCGCTGCCGCCATGATGGTATGCTGATAGTCGAGCGAGATACTATCAAAAATAAGGCTTTCCAGAGTGGGGGCATGGGAGCGTAACAATGCCTCTGTGCAGCCGGTACACTCCTGAAACGGCAACCAGATAACCGATGGACGGCGGGCTGCACTGAGCGCCTCTACCATTTGCGGTACCGCCGTTTGTGGCAAGGCAAGCAACGAAGCAGTCGTGGTACAAAACTTAAGAAATGTTCTGCGACTTACTCCTTGTTGCAATAACCGTTCACCTAGTGAAATTGAAGAAGACATATAGCTCTCCTAGTATTTTTCAACAGAATTATCTGATGGTTCTGTTGAGTTTAAAGGCGTGTCCAAGTCATGGGTCAAGCGAATAAACCCATCTTTCATATCGACAACTTGTGCCATCAGTATTGAGGGCACGGCAGCAATAGTGATGAATTTTCCCATCACTTCGTCATCCTCGTTGTAGTGCGTTTCTAGCCACACGCCGGGATAGCGGGATTCTTGCAATACCGTCGGCCCTAATGCGCTAACTGTCGCTTTTACTTCGCCAATACCCAAAAATGTTTCAAGCTTTTGCTCATCATCTGCACTCAGAGGAATGCGCCGCAGATCTATAACCGTAGACGTTTGCTGATGCACTAAGGTATCCAGTGCGTGACGAACTTCGTGCAGCAGCGGTAACACGTTCCCCGTGGTTTCCATCTGTTCAGTGGTGAAAATAATCGCTTCGTCTAGAGTCATTGTTCCGCCCCTAATAGGTCGCATGGCGGCCGCAATGCGCCTCCTACATTCACCCCCCAATGCCTTAAAGTATCTGTAATTGCACTAAAAACAGCATCCATGTTTTTTATAACAGGTTCACTCAATGTGTCTCCCCATGTCATGATGTCGGGCTGCACTCCAATCAGGGTCCAATGCGTGGGACGTTGGTACAAAATACGTGCCGTATTCAGCACATCGCGCATACAAATTTGATGGACAGTGCGGGAAGATGCCTGCGCAAAGTGCCTTTCCACTTCGTGGTCGTTAAGCCGCGTGACGGTTCCAGCCGGGGCATCCAGTTGAGCTGCGTCAATTAATAAGACGGCGTCAGCCATTGCCACCCATTCCAGTAACTCATAATTTAACGTACCCGCATCAATGCATTCAATATCGTCGTGGTGCTGTAATTGTTCAGCAAGCCAACGCACCACATGTACACCTACTCCGTCATCGCGGAGCAACAAGTTGCCGACACCGATGATGGTGATCTTGCCATAGGCCTGTCGGTTATCACTCAACACGACTTTCGTTTCGGTGGGCTGTACCAAGGTTACATCAGCGATTCGGCCGGTCATGTATCTTTCCTCTATTTAACTGTGGGGGGCAGGTATAGACCACCCGATAACAAATACCAATAGGCATGCCATAACACCACCGGCAACCAACATCAAAGCCTTGCCAGGCTGCGCTGGCCGTCGCGCCATCACCTGTAACGCGATCAGCACCTGGATCAGGTAATACAGCGCAAAGCCTTTGGAAGCGAAGTTGATAATTTCGAAGACATTGGCAACCCAGACTAGTACTGCTGCCAGAGCGATAATCAGCATGTAATACAGGTTGGTTGGTAATCTGGCTTTAGCCAGTTCTCGCAACAAGCCACCACCACCAATCGTATCGGCCAGAGCTGCGCTGAGCTGGCTGGCGGTGGCAGCGACCAAGAGTAACAGCGGCAATACCCAAACCACTTGACCCAGTGTATGGCTGATGGTCGTTTCATTTAATTCAACAATGGGGTAAGTCAAAAAAATGGGACAGGTAAGCCCAATGAAGATGATGTATAAAGCGGTAGCAATCCACTGGGAGTACTTAACGGCATTAATACGCTGCACTACCGAGTAGTGTGCGCCCATAAAACGGGCGGTTTCAAACCCCTGGGTGACCATTAGCATACCCGCTAACATGGCAAGCATCTGTGTGGTAGTAAAATCACCGATCGAGTCATGAGCAAACCATTCGGTGCCGGTCATCACGTCATAGGTCAACAGGGCAACCAGTACGCCAATGATGATGGCCAATTTTATCGACACGGCGAACAATTCAATCCACTCAAGTCCGCGTGCACCGCGCCACCAGGCGACCCCCATGATACCCATCAGCAATGCGGTTGTTGCCCACTTCGCTAGGGTCGGGTCAACAATACCGATGCGATCAAACACAAAGGCAATGAAAAGGCTGAGATAGAAGGCAACGGAGATGGCATAGGCTGCACCTAAACTCCATTGCGCAGCTTGCTCCAAACGCGCAACAGTGCCCCTTGTTTGCTGCTGCAAGATGGGTTCTGCATGAAGAATGTTATAGCGTATAACCCAGCCTAACCCGTACGCAAAAACGGATAAACCAACAATACCGAGCAGCGCCCATTTACCCATTACCGAGTGCAGCAGCGGTGCAATAATAAGAAAACCGCTGCCTATAATCGACGCCAGAGGCGTGACCGTGGCGCGCCACTGCGCCGACCCGATCACCCTCCGGCGAAATAACATCATCCCGACCAGAATGGTAACACCAATGGCAATACTGTTAAGCGGCATTCTCTATCCTTGTATTAATGGTGTTTGTACCAGCCAGCCCGTTTAATATCATTCCACGATGTGCTTTGGTGACAGGCAAAACAGTCTTCCACCGGTGCCTTAGGCTCACCCGCCACCTTGGCTGAGATCATTTTAAAATGCTGCATGTAGTGACTGGGCGGCGCTTCATGACACTGGTTACAATCCCGGGATTGATTGGACGGATGCAAAAATTCTGGTAGTGACCACTGGTCGGTACGGTGACATTGCACGCAGTCCTGGCCGAATAAGCTAAAGTGCCGATCATCGTTTTTATGGCAAGTGCTGCAATTTAACAGGACTTCCTCAGCCGACACATCGGGATGGACAAACAAGGAGCCAGGCATTCGGCCTGAAGCCAATAAGTCGCCCAGGAAGGCTTTCGCAATAGCCCCCTCATGATTCGGGTCTTTGAATTGCCCCAGCATACCCAGCCCAATAGTCGTTAGTGCACGGTGATCCATCGTTGAAATCTTCGCCCCGCGTCCCCCATGTTCCGTGTGGCAGGTAGTACACTCGCTAATGTCAGTATGAAAGGCGGTGGGCTGGCGCTGGGTAATATGGCTGTCATTGGCATGGCAGGTCACACAATTGTCACGCTCTATACCCTCAATCGGTGTATGGCAGGACTCGCAATCATTATCTAGAAACGCATGAGCAGCACTAAGCTTGCCTGGTACTATAGATTGTTCCCAATCAATATCTGCTATTGCATCTGGGGAGTGAACGTAGTGACTTACCAGCGCAATAGTAATCCCAACGCCTAATAACAACATCAGTATATTTTTCATAGCCACCTCAACCCAAAATAGATTTCCGCGGCAATATGAAAAATCAGCAGTACAGACACTGTGCAAGATATTGCTATATGAAACTTCAGCCAACGTTTAAACCAGCGTTTGATAATGCCCTGCATTTTGATGCTATATTCAACATCAGATACAGCATCAACCAAACGAAGTATTTGATGCTCTGAGCTGTCCACCGCAGACTTCCCTTGCCAACTGGCCAAGCTAGTGGCGGGCAATGACAAAGTGAGTGTACTGGTTAGGCGCGCTCGCTGATCACATTGCTCTTGATGACAGAGCGCTAAAGAAGCCTGCTCGAACTCGTCGTATAACTCATTTCGTAATATGGTTTTTGCGCGAACGCCAGACGAAATCTGGCCCAGTAAATAGCGGCCCACAAAACCGCTGATGACGTCAATAATCATTAAGAAGATCAACGCGATGCCCAGGCTACTTTCAAATCGATGGGCACTGTGCAGCAGTGCAAGGATGGGACCGATAACACCCGCATAGACATGCCAGGCCAATAACCTGGGCATAGGCACCCATTGCGTGACCCATTTCTTTAGCGGCTTGATGCGCTTTATTATCGAATAAACGAATGGTACTAACATCAATACGGCAGCCGCAATACCGAGCATACCACCGGCAAAGCTACCTGGAAACGCAGGATCACGGTGCCATATAAACCCCGCCCAGAGCAACAGCATTAACACCACTAAGAAGATGACCAGATGACGTTCCTGAGTATTCATGCCTTTACGCCTCCACATCAACGTCAGTCGAGGGGATGGCCTGGCAGGCCAAAATATAGCCCTGCTCCTTCTCATCTTCCCCCAAGCCATCATCAACTTCCATCGACACTTCGCCTGACACCAGCTTAACTATGCAACTGCCGCAGCTGCCAGCACGACAAGAGTTCTCTATCTCCACATCAACCGCCTCAGCCGCTTCCAGCAACGTTTCGCCAGCGCCCATAAGAGCCGATTTTTGTGATTCCGAAAACTGTGCAGTAAACCCCGTTTGCGCAGCCGGAGCAACGATACCCGCCGGCTGCGGTGGTTTTTTCACTTTCGGAGCAGCCCCAAATGCCTCGGTTTGTATCAATTTTTGCGGAACTCCCAATTCTGTCAGCATCGCGGCCACACCGTCCATCATAGACTGGGGGCCACAAATATGGATTTCCTTAGTGGCAATGTCCGGCACAAAATCGTTGATTAATTGCGGGGTAAAGCGGCCTTGTGGCCCCATCCAGCTGGTGCCTTCCACCCGAGTCATGCTAACCAGTACATGTAAGTTTTTATGCCGTGCCTGCAAGTAGGCCAACTCTTGCTGAAAGATAAAATCATGGCTAGTACGGGCACAAAACAAAAAATAAATGTCCCCAGCCCAACACTGATCCGTCAGGTAACGGGCCGCACTCATCATTGGCGTAATGCCCACACCGCCTGAGACCAAAACGACACTGTCAGTATCGCGGCCATTGAAATAAAATTGACCACTCGGCACTTTGACCGTTAACTGATCATTCAAAACCACCACGTCATGCATAAACCGCGACACAATTCCCTGGTCTTCGCGTTTGATTGTCAATTCAAGGTAATCGCGCTGGGTCGGTGAGGATGCAATGGTATATGAGCGTTTGACCGGTTTACTTTGCCCAGGGATTGTTAAGGTCAACGTTGCAAACTGACCTGGTTCGTAGGTAAAAGGTAGAGGCTGCCCATCCGGTAAAGCTAATCTGAATGTTTTCACGTCATGCGTTTCAATAAAAATACCTACGATCTTTAACGGCCCGTTATAACGCCCACCTTTGCCTAACGGAGAAGCCACAGGGGTTGCCACAAAACCGGTTGCCGGTATTTCAAACTCAGCGGTGTCGATGGACGGTGTTGAAACAGTTTGCTCGCGTTTTTCAGCTACCGCCGGCCGATCGCGTAACTCTCCTAACAGCGTTGCTGCCCTGCGCATTTTAAACAGGTACATCCATACCATCACGGCAGCAAACAACAGTAAAATCAGCATAACACCTGTGTGAAGCGGAGACATGCCCATAAAAAAGAAGGAGCCTTGAGCCGATAGCGTCGGCAGCAAATTCATTTCACGTTTGAACCATTGCAAAGCAACATTGCGCGGCGCTTGCCCTTCCGCCAACGCCCGTTTGGCAGCCAAGCCACTGTCGTATTGAGCCAGCCCTTGCTCAATATCACTAACTGCAATTTGCATCAACTCAAAATCTTGCCGCACATTTGCCTGGTTCAGCGCAGTAAAACCTTGCAGCATAATCCTTGTGCCGGTTTCCATTCGTCGCTGGGCATCGCCTTCAACTTTGTCACGTTGCTCGGGCGGCAATTCCGGCAGTCGCATCAATGAGGGGTACAGATCCTTGGGTTTTGGCGCCCCCATTTTTTCCATCATGCCGTCCATCATTTTGTTCATGCCACTCCCCATGGCACCTCCCTTGCCTTTGCCCATGCCTGCCAGCTGCGGAGTGCCTGGTATAGCGCCAGTCGCTTGTGTGCCCTGTGCCGCGGGGAGAGCCTGCTCTCCATAGATGTCCGGGTGGTGGCTTTCATGCTCGGCTTCAGATTGCTGAGCCTGCACCGGCAGACTCAAAAAAACAGCGGCAGTAGATACCAATACGAGCTCTCGTACAGCGAAGAAAAAAGGTTTAATCATTGGCATTAATAGTTTGCTCTTTTTAACGACGGCATTTACGGTAGCTTCTCTGCCGACATCAACAGCTCAACTTGTTCAGGTGTTAGAGTATTAACTGCGTTACCTACACGGGTAATAAACGTCAACCTGAGCTGACCGTTTAATGCTTCGATATCAGCTACTTTTTTCCGAATATCGGCAATGTCGGGTTGCCCCTGTGCGGTAGCCTGCCAAAGAGCCTGTTCGAGAGTAGAGGTCTGCACGTTAATGTTCTCTTGTTGACTCATCCACTCGTTTTTGATCGCGGTCAATGAATCTCTCTGCTGGCTCGTTAGAGAAAGATACTGGGTATGATCAAGGAAAAAATCCACTTCACCCATGTGATACAGATGAGGCGCTTGCGGATAACCAGGTAAATTTTCAGTGGCTTGCGTTGAGCTAACCTGAGATATAGGACGCTGTCCCATCATTGACATGTTCATCTTCTTACACATCACCCCTTTGCACATGCCCATCGGCCCGCTAGATGCCTGAGTGTCTGACGACATATCTTCCATCATATTTCCCATACCTGTTGCTCCATTGGAAGCTGGAGACGCACCTTTCATCATTTTACCCTTACCCTTACTCTTACCCATATCCATATCCATATCCATATCCAATTTAAATTGATTGGACGATGCATCACCGGCCATCCTCATAGCGTTAGAGGCTCCTACGGATTCAGTAGCACTCTTTATAGGTAAATTAGCACTAGGGTTATGTGTATTCGGCTGTGCATTTTTTGGTGCATTATCGATCTCTTCAAGAATTTTCTGTATTTCACGAAACTGCACTTCTGGCGAGAGTGTCTGCCGCTCTCTGGCAGTAACCGCCTCAGATGACGCTAGTTGGGAAGGCGCCATTGCTTCTTCCGCGCTAACTGTGCAACCGTTTATATTCACTACAGTGGTCATCAGAAAGACACCGTAACGTGTTAATCGCCAGGGCATTCGTATTGGAAATTGCATCGACACACTCCTCTTTTATTTGCAGGCGATTACACTGTACGCATCGTCAAAACGTAGCGGTATTTTCACAACACGTATTAACCTTGATATAAACGTCGACATACACAAAAAGTACGTCAGTGACGTTCGCTGCTCCCTGCTAAATAGAGGCACCCACCTCTAAAGTGGGTGCCTCACGCAGTAGTCTATTTTTTATGTTTATGTATGGTCTTAGACTTCTCAACCGTATACCCCATCATCTGTTGCATCATTTCCTCCATAACCGCCATACGCTCTTCCATCACCTTAATTTTGGTATTCGCGTCCACACGACCTTTACTCATCATGTTTTTATGCTTTTTCCCGCTTCCCATCCCATGAGGCTTTCCGTCCATAATAGTCATCATTTTCTCCATGCCCTTCACATGAGAGTCGAGCATAGCGTCACGTTTTTCTGGGTCTTTCTCCTCTTTGACTTGCTGCAGCAGCGTGTCCATTTCTTCCATATGCTCTCGCATTTTACTCGTTTGTTCTTCGGACATACCGTTCACACTCATAACATCGCTTGGCTGGGCATAGATGCCGGTCAGTGGCACAACTGCCAGAGTTGCGATTAACAATACATTGTTGAATAGTTTCATGACTATCTCCTTTAGATACAAAAGTAAGCCTTACATGACGACATCGACATGCTTGGCAAAGCGTTAAACGCTGTTAATCTGGCGACGCTGTGTGAAGAACACGTCACCAAAAATCATTTACCCAAGGACAGGCTGCGGTGTATAACTAGAACACAAAAAGTATTAGTTCCAGCAATTACGCCTCTCCCGCCTTAGGCTGCATTGGATAAGTGTGAGGAGGAGGTATCTCCCTAACTTTTCCCTAGTGTTGCAAAATAAAGCTGTAAATTACCGGCAACACTAATAAGTTAAGTATCGTAACAGTAAACATCCCTCCTAGCATGGGCGCCGCGATGCGGTGTGTCACATCTGAACCGGCACCACCGCTAAGCATGATGGGTACCAAACCGGCCATCGTTGATATAGGCGTCATCACGGGTCTCACTCGTTTTGAAGTAGCGGATAAAACCGCGCCTTTACTCAATATTGTTAGTATCTGCGATGTCTTTTTGGCTTAACACATTAGTAGGGGGCTGCTTCATCATTCTATCCCGCTGCTATTTGTGGAGTTGTCGTCAACAAAATCGTAGTTATTCCAGCTTTCGATAAGATGGCAAACACTTTCTCCCGAGGGCGCTCGATCAGGCAACTGCTTCCAGCTTCGAGATGCATTCTCCATCTGTCTCAAAAGCGTCTGCGCATCTGCAATTTCATCTCGAACAGCCGTAAATCGTTGATCAATCAATTGCCTAACCAGCGGGCAAGCCATATCTCCGGATGACGCCATACCCAAAATCCCGCGAATATCCTTTAAGCTAAAACCCAATTTTTCGCCGAGAGGAGGAAGCGTAAACGCTCTTCTTCTGTGCGCCTGTAACGTCGATAGCCATTAGTTTTATCTCTAACAGGGCGAGCAAACCAAACTTTGTGTAGTGCCGTATTGTGCCTGCACTGACATTGAATCGTCTAGCGATTTCAGTGACTGTTTTCATAACACCTCCAATCCTTGCAATTAAGAGAAATCACGTATTTGTCTTGCGCTACGAGTTTCGATGGAGAAAATAACAAATGTATCATTGCTTAAACTAAGGTTAATCGAAAAACTTTAACATGCCACCCCACACCGCTATCTATTACACAAAACGTAGCACAGGAGTCGTTTGCACAATTATCACAATGCTCTGACGAAGATTCGTCAGTACCTTTCTCATGACAAGCAGCTTTTGGTAAATCTTCCTGTGACTTAGGGAGGTTAGCATGATGCTGTCAGTATGAATGAATGTATCTAGGCCGGCAGCCATTTCAATAACCATGGATAAATGAGTACTATATTTCATCATTTTTACGGGCAGAACAGCAGCCATTAGCGGTTGAACAATCAACCCCACATGACTACTACTACATCGAAAAACGAATCATAAATTCACCCTTACAAAAAGGAATATAGCATAGAT
>TARA_R110000868_G_scaffold7132_10_pt1 | contig 18834 bp, 14 predicted proteins | sample TARA_R110000868 | Tara Oceans TARA_R110000868 (sample SAMEA4397489) | marine metagenome | biome: Polar Biome; feature: [SRF] surface water layer (ENVO:00010504); material: water (ENVO:00002006), including particulate matter (ENVO:01000060) such as... | depth 5 m | reverse complement strand
TGGTAATTTTAATCGTATGAGCAGCCAGCTGGAACAGAAAACCCAAGCGCTGGTAGATTCGGAAACCCGAGAGAAAGTCCGACGCAAAGAGACCGAAATATTGGAGCGATTGGCGATTACCGATCGCCTGACGGGTTTGTATAATCGCCGTAAGCTGGATGAAGTACTCACCTGTGAAGTGGAACGTAGCAATCGTTCTGGACACCCGTTCAGTATTGTTATGCTGGATATCGATCACTTTAAAAACGTTAATGACACCCATGGCCACCCGGTCGGTGATCAGGTCATCGTGGAGCTGGCTACATTGCTGCGGGAGTTTATTCGCAAGATCGATATTGTCGGACGCTGGGGCGGGGAAGAGTTTGTTATCGTCTGTCCGATGACGGATATGGTGGGGGCCAGCCAGCTTGCCGAAAAGCTGCGAGTGGAAATTTCCAGTCATCACTTCCCTGTGATTGAGCACCTGACTGCCAGTTTTGGTATTGCCAGCTCGATGGCGGAAAAACATTACGAGCCTATTATTAATCGGGCTGATCAGGGCCTCTACGATGCCAAACGTTCAGGGCGTAATCGGGTGGGGGTCCGATTGACCGCCCCTCGCAACGATGATGGTGCCTTGCTTTAATCCCCACGACCAACAAGCTGACGTTATTGCTTGCTCAGCACTTGCTTGATACGTAACTGGGTTTCTTCTGTTTGTAGCAGCTCAGCAAACAGCTGCATTTCTATAGCAACAGCACGGTCTACCCGCTCGACATGCCCTTCTTCCTTTGCCAATCGCTTGATCGCCCGGATAGAACCTTGAGAGTTCTTGCTAATTTGTCGGGCTATCGCCATGGCGTTATCCAAGGCTTCACCGTCTTCAGTGACCTGGTTTAACAGTCCCCATTGCTGTGCTTCGCTGGCGCTGAAAAAACGTCCGCTCAGCAATAATTCAGACGCCACTTTCGGGCCAACGGCTTCAGCCAGTAAAACCGAGCAGGCACCTTCAGAAGTAACACCAATTTTGGCGAATGGTAACGAATAACGGGTGCTGTTACCGGCATAAGCAAGATCGGCGTGTAACAGAATATTGGCACCAATACCAATAGCAACACCTTCTTGTGCGATAATCAGTGGTTTTGTCAAGGCTGCCAGAGTATGGAAAATACCCGCGACTCCTTCTTTGACGGCTAACAGATTACCGCCAGGCAGCAGATCACTGAGATCGTTCCCGGCAGAGAAAGCCGTGGCAGACCCGCTTAATACAATCACATTAACCTGTTCATCCTGCTCTGCGGCAGTCAGTGCTGCAATCAGATCCAGATAGGTCTGTACCCGGATAGCATTCAATACTCCCGGTCGATTGAGTTGTAACAAGGCAATGCCCTTGTCCTGGCTGTACAGAAGATCCTCAAACATGCGATGTGATTCCTATATCTGTGAATTAAAATATATTCACTATGTATTTTTATTCACATGATTGTGCCTGATTCCGGTACCGCCATCAAGAATGCCAGGGTTAGCAAATCTCCATGCTGAATAGACTTGCATCCAGACCCACTAGTCCGTTAACGCCAGTGCCCAAATCGTTTTCAACATACATCCAGGCGCTATCACACAGAGATTGATCACAGATCTGTAGATTAAACAACCAACAATCTCCCTGGATTCGGCACTGAAAAATATTGCCTGATGGCAGGAGGACGTCGGGACGTAAATCACCAAGGGGTAAATACCAGGCGATGAGAGCGGGATCGGACGTATCCGTGTCGGCATTATTACTCGCGTGGTGTGTCTGAAACAGCTTATGGCTCTTGGCGATGGGTATACTTGAACCATGGGGAGTGATCTGGAAGCTGCCCTGCAGGGATCGCAGTGGCAGTTGCGGAGGATGTTGCCAAAGGTGATTTTGTTGAACAGGTTGTGTGTCTTCGGGTGTGGTCATAGTAAGCATCCATGTCTGGGGATCACGACAGTTAAACGGAAATAATGCTGTGCCCGAATGGCCTACATCAAGTTATTGCATGATTTTACCAAAGATTAACAGTTGGGTATGACGTGTGATAGCAAGGGTCTTACTCCCAAAAGAGGAAGGGATTTACACCGTTGGTTTGATATGACGAGAGAGTCGTGGGCATACCATAGTGAGACTTGCCTGAGACCATTGTTGAGCTCAAGGCCGTTGCCCGTTCAAACCAGAGCTGACAGCGGTTATTTGCTCACACATCACTGGCATGTCAGCCCTGATGGGACGCAATTAAGGCACATAATAAAAACAAGAGGACAGCCCGATGAATCATGAATCTATCGAACAGCTGATGGGGATTTCATCTCCATGGCTCATTCACGATATTCGTATCAACAAGTCCCATCAGCGTGTTGAAGTGTGTATTGGCCAGGCACGTTCTGGCTGGTTTGGCTCCCGGCGTGCGATCCAGAATTTTGGCCACTATAAGGTATGGCGTCACACCAGTCTGGGTGTGCTGAAATGCACGGTTCGCATTGACTACCCGGAAAATGGCGTATTACCCAATGTCCCTTGGTGTGGTGATGCCTGCGCGCCCTTCACCAACGCTATGGGTCAACAGGTGATTGCCATGCTCACCGAAGGTATGTCGTTGGGTACCATTGCTCGCTTGCTGGAGCTGGACGCAGATATGCTGTGGCAGTTTAAACACGGCCTTGATACCGGCAAGATGGGTTCGAATCTCGACAGAACTGCTAGCCCAAAAGTACCCGAACCTAAGGTTGTTGTGGCCAGCAATGACCTGGAAGAATCTTTGCCTGCGGCAGAAACTGCCATCTGGAGAGAGCTATTAAGCGGAGAACGAGAACTGGAAATGCGTAACCTTGGATTACGCTTATTGTTGATGCGTCTGCGGCAGCAATACGCCATGGCCCATGATGAAGAGGTGCGGATGCTGAAAGTTCAGCAATTACGCCGTTATTTCGAAAAGAACCAGGGCACGGCAGGCCGTGAAATTGAACAGATCATGGAGGCGGTGCAATGAGTTTGGAAACAGTTGAACGTCCACTGACGAAGATTCTTGCAGGAAAAGTCCCCGGCCATCTGATGAGCGTGGAAGAAGCTGCACGGATTATTCAGACAGGTCGTGGTGTCAGCATTGCCGGGGATGAATCGGCATTACGCAAATTACCCACCGGCTTGTGGATCGGCGGCACCATTCCGTATTTTATGGGTGACGATGGCGGCTTATGCAGTCGCGACAAGGTATTTGTCAACGAACTGCCTGCTGCCAGTGGCGCGCCTGGCCTCTGTACCTACGACGTAACCAGCATTGAAGAAGTGTGTAACGACGCGCCGGATAACGGTTTTAGCGTACTGATCGTACCCGCCTTCTCTCGGGTGCATGAGCGCTTTGCCCAGGATGCTCCGGAATTCGACGGCATGTACCTGCAACCACTGGTAGGCTGGGTTGCAGGCGTACATCTGGATGACCTGGCCACGGTCAAACCGAAGGTGATATTTGGCCCAACGGGTGAATTTCACGATAACCTGGCCGTTGCCATGCACGTCGCTATTGATGACGACAAGTCCGCTGGTATCGAAATTATTAACCTCTTCAGACCCGGTGCCGGGCCAGTGATTCGATTCCCGGAATCCGGCTTTTCCGCTAAAGATGTAGAAATTGACGGTATACGAACCAACCTGGTCGAATATTTACGCTCAAGTCGTTCGGATACCCGCTTGCCATTGGTGGCTGACTATTGCGGTGCTTACATCAACGTCAGTTTCCAGAGCGTGGACGAAATAACCGGCGAAGTGAAGTTTTACGCTCCAGTGTATTCCGGACTAGAATACCGACTGGCAAGCTCCATACCGCCATATGCCGAAGCTTTTAGCCAACAAGTACCGCACGACAATGGCGAAATCGCGTTCTGTTGTAACTGCATCTTGAATTATATGTATGGCGAACTGGAAGGCAAAAAAACCGACCGTATGCACGGCCCAATCACATTCGGTGAAATTGCCTACCAGCTGGTTAACCAGACCATGGTGTATTTGCGAGTGAGCTGACGCTTTTATTTTTTTGCGTGGTAACGGCAAACGAGTAAGCCTCGGATACACAATCAGCGGATCAGGGCTTTAACCTGGGGCTCCATGCAGACGCGTAGGAGCCAGTACCAGTAAGTTCTTAATCTTCCCTCAATACCACCAACAGGCTGCCCGGTGCGACAGCTTGCCCGGCTTGCTTGACCACTTCTACTACTGTACCCGCTTGATGGCTGGAGACTTCTATTTCCATTTTCATCGATTCCAGAATCAACAGCGGCTGGCTGGCTGCCACCTGGTCGCCGGGTTTTACCAGACATTGCCAGACGTTGCCGGCGATGTGGCTTTCAACGCTGAATTCACTGTCTGCTAACGGGCGTTCTTCTTCCTGTTCGGTGGCAGCTGGTTCACTGTCGTAATTGAAGCGGCCGGTACGTTTCCAGTCTTCCAGTTCGTGTTGGAAGGCTTTCTGGCGTTCGGTCTGGAATGCGCTGATGCCGGACGATTGTTGCGCCAGAAAAGCTTCATACTGGCTGAGGTTGAATGTGGTTTCTTCAATCCTGATCGGGTATTGGCCGTGGGGAAACTGCTGGCGAATGTCGGTGAGTTCGTCGTGGCTGACTTCGTAGAAGCGTACCTGATCAAAGAAGCGCAGCAACCAGGGCTGAGTGAATTCCCTGGTTTGTTTGTAGCGGTTCCACATTTGCAGGGTACGGCCGACAAACTGGTAGCCACCTGGGCCTTCCATGCCATAAATACACATGTAAGCACCGCCAATACCGACGGAGTTTTCCGCCGTCCAGGTACGGGCCGGGTTGTATTTGGTGGTAACCAATCGATGGCATGGGTCAACCGGTGTTGCTACCGGGGCACCGAGATAAACGTCCCCCAGGCCCATCACCAGATAACTGGCGTTGAAGACGATGTCTTTCACCTCCTGAATCGAATCCAGGCCGTTAATTCGCCGAATAAATTCGATGTTGTCCGGGCACCAGGGGGCATCGGCGCGCACAGATTGCATGTACTTCTCGGCTGCCAGTCGGCATACCTCATCGTCCCAACTCAAGGGCAGATGCACAATACGCGATGGCACTTCGGCGCCTTCGAGGTCACCAAGCTGGCCTTCGGCGGCTTGTAGCAAATCCAGCAGCTGGTCTTGCGGCAATACGGTGGAGTCGTAGTGTAGTTGCAGCGAACGGATGCCGGGTGTGAGTTCTTGCAAGCCTTTGATCGGCTGGCTTTGCAGGTATTGCATCAGCGCGTGAACCCGAAAACGCAGGCGAATATCCAGTTGTAACGGGCCGTATTCAACCAGTAAGTAGCGGTCGCCGGACGGCCGATAGATAACACCCGTCGGGTGGTTGTCGGTGCTGATTTTCGCGACGACAGGGGAGGCCGGACGGTAGTCTTCCACCGTCACCGCATTGGCGGCTGTCAAGGTGATCAGATTGGCGGCTTGCTGGTTAAACAGTTCAACGGCGGTGGTTTGCGACACCGGAATAAATGTGATTTTGTCACCGGCTTTTAGCTGGCCCAGTTTCCACAGGTCGGCGGTGATGACTGTCGCCGGACAGACAAAGCCCCCCAGGCTGGGGCCGTCGGGGCCAAGAATGACGGGCATATCGCCAGTGAAGTCGATGGTGCCGATAGCGTAGGCGTTATCGTGAATATTGGACGGGTGTAAGCCGGCTTCGCCGCCGTCAGTGCGTGCCCATTCCGGCTTTGGGCCAATCAGCCGTACACCGGTGCGGCTGGAGTTGTAATGAATTTCGTAGGTGTGTTCAAACAGGCGTTCGATATCGCTTTCAGTAAAAAATTCTGGCGCACCGTGGGGGCCATAAATTACCCGTAATTGCCATTCGTGGGTAATTGCTGGCAACAGGGCATCAATGGCTGGGTTGATGGCGGGTGTGCTGACGGACTGCAGGTGCAAGACATCGCCTGGCAACAGGGCGCGACCATTGTGACCGCCGAACTGTCCCAGCGTGAAGGTGGATTTGGAACCCAGGTAGTCCGGGCATTGCAATCCGCCATCTATTAACAGGTAGGCTCGTGCACCGGCACCACTGACCGCGCCGGTATCGAGTATATCCCCGGCTTGCACCGATATGGGTTTCCAGAATTCCGGAATCTCGATCACACCGTTCGCATGGGTAATTTTGGCCTGGGTGTGAGCACCTGCCAGTAATACCCGCGTGGTGGTGTTGAATTTCAGGATCGGGCCTTTGAGGGTGATTTCCAGCCCGGCGTCCTGTGTGGCATTACCCAGTAAGCGGTTACCCAGCTCAAACGAGTAGCTGTCGAAGGGGCCGGAAGGCGGTACGCCAATGTCCCAATAACCGATACGAGCGGGTAAGTCCTGAATGGTGGTTTGAGTGCCTGCGGCTATGACCTGAAGAGTGAGCGGTGCATGGTGCAGGGTTTTCAGCAGCTGGGTGTAAACATCGCCATTATTGACGCGCTGGTCGGCCAGAATATCGCGCAGGTAGGCACGGTTGGTTTCGATGCCATACAGTTCACTGCTTGCCAGTGCTTGTGACAGACCAGCAAGCGCCTGTGCACGGCTGTCGGCCGTGACGATGATTTTGGCAAGCATGGGGTCGAACAGCGCTGGTATGGTGGTGCCGGATTCGACCCAGGTATCGATTCTTAAACGACCTTGCTCAACCGCAGCTGGCCATTCAACACGGCTTAATAGACCGGCAGACGGCTGGAAATCCAGTACCGGGTCTTCGGCGTAGATACGGGCCTGAATAGCGTGGCCTACAGGCTGAAGCGTGGCCTGGTATTGATCGAGGTGCAGGTTGTCTTTACCGGCTTGAACGCCTGGTAGACGTACCATCCATTCCACCAGATCAACGCCGTAGACTTCTTCAGTGACACCGTGTTCTACCTGTAAGCGAGTATTCACTTCGAGGAAGTAAAACTGGCCGTTGGCGGCATCAAAAATAAACTCGACAGTACCGGCGCTCTGGTAGTTTACGGCAGCAGTCAGGCGTCGGGCGGTGGTTTGCAATTGCTGGCGTTGGACATCGGTCAGGCCAGGAGCTGGGGTTTCTTCCAGAACTTTCTGGTTGCGACGCTGCAAGGAGCAATCGCGTTCACCCAGGGTGATGACGTTGCCGTTACCGTCGCCAAAGACCTGCACTTCGATGTGGCGGGCTTTTTCGACGAATTTTTCCAGAAACACGCCGTCATTGGCGAAGTTGTTGGCGCTCAGGCGTTTGACGCTATCCCAGGCTCCGCTCAGTTCCTGATCGCTGTAGCACAGTTGCATGCCGATACCGCCACCACCGGCGGTGCTTTTCAGCATCACCGGGTAACCGATGTGTTTGGCGGCGTCGTGGGCGGCGGTGAGGTCGGTGAGCAGTTCGGTGCCGGGTAGCAGAGGCACGCTATTCTGTTCGGCCAGGGTGCGGGCGCTGTGCTTGAGACCAAAGGCGGTCATGTGCTCCGGGCGAGGGCCAAGAAAGTAAATGCCCGCTGCACTGCAAGCACTGGCAAAATCGGGGTTTTCACTGAGGAAACCGTAGCCGGGGTGGATGGCATTGGCACCGGTTTGGCGGGCGATTGCCAGTATACGATCCTGGTTCAGATAAGTGGCAGTGACCGGGCCTTCACCGAGACAAACGGCTTCATCGGCCTGTTGTACATGCAGGGAGTGTTGGTCTTGCTGGTGGTAAACGGCCACTGAGCCAATACCCAGTTTCTTCAGCGTGCGGATGATACGGCAGGCGATGGCGCCACGGTTAGCAATCAGTACTTTGGTCAGCATGAGCGTTCAGGCTCCGTTGTTCAGCTCGCAGGCCGTCCTGCGAATATTCTGGAACCAGCGCGGGTCGTCCCGCCGGTTTTTATTCGGTGCTGGTTGGCTTTTACCCAATACAGGATGTAATACGCCTGCGGCGATTACATCCTGCAGTTTGGCCGCTTGGGTTACTCCCACACCAACACTTCGATGGGTGTCGGGTTATAACCGTTACACGGGTTGTTCAACTGTGGGCAGTTGGAGATCAGCACCAGGGTGTTTTTCAGGGCTTTTAATTCAACGTATTTACCGGCACCGGAGATGCCATCGGCGAAGGTCAAGCCTCCGTCGGCAGTGATTGGGACGTTCATAAAGAAGTTGATGTTGTGGGTGATGTCGGCTTTGTCGAGACCGTATTCTTCATGCTCGTTGATGGCCAGCATCCAGCTGTCGCGACAGGCATGCATGCATTTTTTTTCCAGTGCGTAACGCACGGTGTTGGATTCGGTGGCACAGGCACCACCGAGGGTGTCGTGGCGGCCACAGGTGTCGGCGACGATTTCCAGTAACGGGTTGTTGTCGTTGGTGCGCAGGATGGAACCGGCGGTCAGGTAGACGTTGCCCTGTTCGCGAATGGTGTCCATGGCGCTGTAGCGTTCGCTGACATCGTCGGCATTGTAGAACAGCGTATCGGCGGCCTGGTTGCCTTCGAGGTCGAGAATACGAAGGGTCTGACCGGCTTCAATACGGTGCAGGAAATAGTCTCCGGCAGCGACGGTTTGGCGGAAGCTGGCGTCGTCCGGGTGCAGCGTGCTTGCTTTAATCATAATCTTTGCTCCTCAGACGGATGTCAGTCCATGAATGTGTATAACAAGGTGTTCTGGAATCCGCGCTGGTTTTCCGGGCAGTGATTCTTGCAGTTGTCGTTGTCTGCCACCGGCATTGCCTTGGCCAGGGCGTACTGCACCGGTTTGCGCGGGTATGCGGCAAAGCCGGTCGCAGGAGCGGCCATCGGGTGCGGGCAGGTATGCAGAATCACCAGGGTGTCCATTTCAAAGCGCAGGGTAACGGAGTCACCCGCTTTGCCAGCGGGCTGGTAACTGAGGTTACCTTCGTCGTCGGTAAACACCTGACTGAACAGGTTGAGGTTGGCGGCCATGTCTTTACGGTTGAGGCCGTACTTGGCTAGCTCGACCATAAAGCTGTCGTAGCCATTCTGGGTCCAGTCATTGCGTCCCTGCTGGTACGTTACCGGCGGCCAGCGTTCGGCCTGCATGGTTTTGTTCATGTTGCCGCAGACGGTGTCGTGCCAGCCACAGTCGTCCTCGACAATGGAGGCTAAGACGCGGCCCATATCGGAGTACAGGCAATGGCCCTGGGTGAGTTTGAAGGTATGTTGGCACTTCAGACTGTCGGGGGCGTTGTACTTCTCCAGCAGGTCGTTGGGGTTGTACAGCAGCAGGCCAACATTGGCACCGCCTTCCAGATCGGTCAGGGTCAGCAGGGTGCCTTTACGTACCCGCATCGACCAGTGGCTGCCGCCAGTCAGGGTGTCCTGATAAAGGGTTGGGCCAGATTGAAAGGGACTCATCGGGTTCTCCTTAAACGGCATGGCGCGAGGCCAGTGCTGGTTGTTGGATGCGGGTAATTCGCAGTAAGTATGAACTCAGACAAAAGGATGTCGAATCGCTGCTGGTCGGATGTTCTGGGAGGTATCGGAAAATACGGGGTATAGCAAATGGCATGTACACTCCTGAATCAGGGTTAACGGCTTGAAACATTGGTCTGCCAAAACGCCAGACCTCCGGCAGAACAGTCACCAGACTGTTTTGCATGTCTCCCGGGCTTTTATCCCGCCGTGTAACCTCCGATCAGGTGTCAGGCAGTGCAGGCGCACTGTTGCCACATCGGTGAGGTCGACGGCTCTCGGACCAGTCACAGCGCACTGCTGCCGGAACCCTAGCCGTCTATTTGATGGACTATTTCACTGAATTAACAGCAGAGTTGCAAGCGATCTTTATGCCAATGTCGTACCGGAAGCAGGGTACCTGCCCTGTCTTTCTGTGTGAGTGGCTGACGTGGACAGTGCGGGTTTACTGTAATGCCGCCTTGCCCTGAGGCTTTTTGGTATTTGAGTGATGTGGTGGCTGAGCTATTTCAGGGGTTTTGTTTTATTAGTTTGGTATGGGAATCGACCGGTATGGAGGGGCAGGACGATATTTGTGCGCCAATGTGGTGCAAAAATCATAATGATATCGTCGTGAGATTGAAAAGCCACTCCGGGTTCCAGATCTTGCTGCGGCCCCAGATTTTGTACTTTTTACGTTTTGTTCGGTTATTCACACGAACGTCATTCTCCGGGTGTTTATTAGCGGTAATTTTTTGTAAAGTTCGCTCGAAATGTACAGCGGAGATACGCATGGATTACCTGATCGTCGGCCTGGGTGTAACCATTCTGGTTGCTGTTGGTTTTATTGTCTGGACCGGATTTATCAGACGGGCGTCAGATAGTGACTTGCCTTATGTTGCAGTTGGCCCGGTGTTGTCACCTGCTGAGTACTCTTTTTATGGCGTATTGCAATCGGCGTTAGGAAAATCGGCGTTGATCTTGTGCAAGGTGAGGGTGGTGGATGTGATCAAGCCCCGTTCTGGGCTGGATCCCAAAATCTGGCGCTTTCATTTTGACCGCATCGTACAAAAGGAATTCGACTTTGTATTATGTGATCCGGACGATCTGAGTGTGCGTTGCGTTATTGAGCTGGATAATGCCTCCCAAAGTAATGACGAGCGGCAGAAACGGAACGAGTTCCTGACTGCTGCCTGTCAGGCGGCAGACGTGAAAATAATGCTGGTGGATGCTCGGCGGGGGAGTTCGATCAAGGAAATCCGGGAGTTGGCCGGTTACCCATCGGTTACTTCTTCTTTCTCTGCTGACCCATCCGGTGCTCTGCGGAATGGGATGGAGAGTCAGTATCCATCAACGTTGCTGGTGCCGCCGCCCTTTCCCGGTGATGACGTGCTGACAACGGAAAGGATTGATCCGGATGATGGACAAGCAGCAGATCCATTTTCCCTGTCTGCGCTGGTGAATGAACAGCAGCCAGAAAACCTTGTGGCTGATTTCTCCAGTGATCTTGGCGCAGAATGGGTGGAAGAGCGTGGCGTAGCAACCCCGGTTACGGATGATCCCACACCTGCCTCTGAGCCCGCCAGTCTGGTAAATGCGACGGACACAACATCGATCGGTGTTACTTCAGACACCTTGCCACGGGTATCGGAAGTGGGTCGCGAGGCTATTCGGCGTTCGCTGAAGCAGGCAAGCCCGGCGTCTCTTACTGTCGAACCGCACTGTCCCCGTTGCCAGGCGACGCTGGTAAAGCGCAAGCCCAAATCCGGTAAATTTGCTGGCCAACTGCTTTGGACTTGCAGTACTTTCCCTGAATGTCGTTATGCCGCGCCTTTCAAAGCACATGCAGACAAGGTGCGAAACGACGTCAACGAATCCGCCTGAATTGTTGGCTGTTGGCACCCCGTCACCTGTTTACCGAGACTGTTTTGCATGACACCTCGGACTTTTGTCTTTAATTGTAAAGTTTTGGTGTTTTTTCGATCGGCAGTTGTTGTTAGGTAAAACGGCTCTGATAATGGCCGGGAATTTTTGTTACCGCTCTGTTGCAAGGTACGATTCGTGCTTTCTGCTATGCTGTCAGAGTGTAGTTTGTTGAGTGAAGATCACTGCGGCAGGAGCGTTTTTGTTTTGGCGTCTCCTTGGTGATTCTGGCTGACTACCCTTTGGGCAATTAATGTTTTATTACCTGTCAGTTATGAGGTTTCCGTACTATGGATGTGCTCGAGATATTGGTGTTATTGATCGCACTGGTGCTAATTGCTTTGGTTGTGGCAGTGGTGCTGGTTTCTGTTCAGGCGCTGACATCTCGCAAAAGCTCCAGCTCTTCAGGGACTGAATCCGGGCCGGCTGTCACCGTTCCGGCACCTCAGGTGACGCCGCTGCCAGTTACCGTGCCGGTCGCCATGCCTGTTGATATGGAAGATGAAATTCTTGACGAAGATGCCGAGATGGACGGGGAGTCAGTCGAGGATCTGGTGTTTCCGGGAGATAGCCCGGAAAGCGCAAAAACCACGGAAAAAGAAGCGCCCGTTACACCCCAGCCCCAATACACACCGAACAGTGATGCACCAAGCAGTGATGCACCAAGCAAGGAACAACCTGGCGCCGCCAGTCAGGATCGCCGTTCGCCACCCGCATATCAGCCAGTCAGGGATAATATCCCGGAAGACAGAATCCGGCGTCCCATTGAAGAAGTGAATGTTGCCACGCCCGTACGGCGCAATGATGAAAATTTCCCCTATGTGGCTGGAGGCCCGCTGCTGACACCGCTCGAACGGCTGTTTTATGGTGACCTCAAAACGTCAGTTTCTGACAAAACCGAGATATTCTGTAAAGTCCGGGCGTCAGATATCCTTAATCCAAGGTCGGATCTCAACTTTGAAGAATCCCATTTTGCGGCGGAACAGCTGGCCACCCAGCGTTTTGACTTTGTTTTGTGTGATTCCCGCGATTTCTCGGTGATTGGTGTTATTGAGCTGGACGGCATGAATGAGCGCGAAGGTTTACGCAAGGCACAGCGTGAGGTGTTGCGCAAGTCCGCCGAGTCGGCCAATTTGCCGGTATTGCTGGTGGATATGAAGCGTGGCTATACCATCAAGGAAATACGTGATCGGGTGAATTACTTGCTGCCGAAAGAGAGTGGTGGCTATATGGAAGGTTCACTCAGCCATCAAACGGCGGAGCTGGATGCGCTGTTTGATGAACAGGATGAAGGTATTTCCCAATACCGGCAGGTGGATTCCGACGACGACGTTGAAGAAGCCACACTGGCTGAGGCTGACGAGGTCGTGGTGAAGAAGAAGGACGTCGCCGCCGTCGCCGTGGCAAAAGACAGTGTTGCCGAAACTCACGAAGACGTCGATAAAAGCGCTGCAACCTCTGGCGCAGCAGAGGTTGTCGATAAAAAAGCCACGCCGGCTTCGGAGCACAAAAATGCCTGTCCCCGTTGTCAATCACCGTTGAAACTGTCATTGGCGACCACCGGCGAGTTTGCCGGGCAGTATTTCTGGATTTGTACCAAATTGCCGGAGTGCCCTTATGTCGCTCCCATCGCGCCGCCACAGTAATAACAGCTTGCTGGAACACGCCTTCTCACTCCCGATCCTGATGGTCACTCCCTTGGTCGGGGTGATACTCAGGGATTGTTTATGTAATCCGAGCAGAGTCCCAACAGCGACTGCAGGTAACGAGTAGCCGGGCCAGCACTGCCTGGATTGGCGACGATCAGGAACAGATCTTCGTAGCGGCTGCAATCGGTTGCCAGCGGTAATGGTTTGAGGATTCCCTGCTGCAAATCATGATCAATCCAGCTCAGTGGCAACCAGGCGTAACCCAGCCCCCGGCGGACGATGTTCAGGCTGGTGTAGGTATGGGACACCGTCCAGCGTTGGTGGGCACCCAGCCAGCCGGAGTCCTGGCGTTGGCGACTGCTGTCTCGCATCACAATTTGGCGATATTCGGTAATATCGTCGTAAGTCAGCTTGCGGCCTTGTTGCAGAGGGTGATCCGGGCTGCTGACGGCAACAAACTGTTCTCTGTGGATCAGTTGGCCTTGGTGACCAGAGGGCAGCACCGGAGTCACCAGCAGATCAATTTCCCCTCGTTCGAGCATGTCGTTGCCACCATTCATAACAAATTCGGTTAACTCAACCCGGGTGTCGGGAAAGTGACTGGAGAAGTCGTGCAACAGGCAAAAAAGCCGTTCATAAGGGAAAATCATATCCAGTGCGAGTCGTATGACAGGCTCGACACCTTGTTGCAAAATATCAGCCGCCTTGTCCATGCTTTCCGCCTGTTCCAGCAACCGGGTTGCCCGTTGCAGCATCACTTTACCGTGTTCTGTCAGCACCGCCTTGCGGCCTTCCACTTCCAGCAAGGTGATTCCCAATTGCTCCTGTAGTTTGTGCACGCCGTAGCTGATGGTGGACTGGCTTTTGAAAATGGCGTCGGCCGCCTGGGCGTAACCACCATGGTCAACTACTGCCTTGAACATGCGCCACTGTTCCAGTGTCGTTTTCATCGGAAATCCTGTTTGTTGCCAAGGGTATTTTGGGGATCACTGCGATTGGACTGTGCTGCAGGATGATGTACCCGCTGCAAGGCTGCAGCCATTGTCCGGTGTGTGCAACGATGGGTCAATTTCAGTCGGTGCTTTGACGGTTCCCTCTAGCTTTACAGCAGAAGGGGCTTCCCTCTGGATGGCTAGAGCCAGCAGGCTATACTCAGGTTTTTATGACGGGGGCTGAACCCATGGCTGTTCCTGAATTGACTGAATCGTCTGTTAAAACACCAGATACAAGCCTGCGCCATCAGGTGGCTAATCCGCTATTGCGCTGGCTGCTGATGCTGTTGGGATGGTTGGCCGTGGCACTGGGAACAGCGGGGATTTTTCTGCCGGTTTTACCCACCACGCCATTTTTATTACTGGCGGCTGCCTGTTTTGTGCGGTGTTCGCCAACCTTCTATCGCTGGCTGATCGGGCATCCAACCTTGGGCAAGTACCTGCTTTATTACCTTGATGGTAAAGGCATGCCAATGAAAGCAAAGATTTATACCTTGTTGCTGATGTGGACGTCACTGCTGGTGACTGCTTTCGTATTACTGAGCTCATTGGCCCCAAAAGTGGTGTTGCCGCTGATTGGACTGGGAGTCAGCTGGTACATTTTGCATTTGCCGACTCTGACCCTGGTGACCGAGCCAGGGGGTACTGCCGAGGATTCGCCGGAGTGATTTGATGGCTTTTGCGTTGTGGTTGCCGCTATGCTTTGCGCCGCATTTATCTGTTTGAGGTGGTAAAACGTGTTTTTTCTGAAACAGCATGTCGACTGGTTGCTTTTTCTATTGCTGGTTCTGCTCTTTTGGCTTTGGCCGGGGCTGGATCTTGCTGTCAGCCATTGGTTTTACGATAGTGATTCAGCCAGCTGGCCTTATCGCGACAGTCCACTCAATCTCGCGGTGTATGGTTTGTTTCGGTATCTGCCTTATGCTCTGGTACCCCTGTTGTTGATGGGGCTGGGATTAACTTTCTGGTCACATGGGCTGCCCTCCAGTCAGCGGCGGGTATGGCTGTTTTTACTGCTGACCCTATTGATAGGGCCTGGTCTGCTGGTGCATTCGGTGTTCAAGGAGGGTTTCGAGCGACCGCGCCCGAAACAGGTGGTCGAATTTGGTGGCGAAAGTGGATTCAGTCCGGCATTTGTTATCGCTGATCAATGCCATGGCAAGTGCCGTTCGTTTGTCAGTGGTCATTCGGCGATGGGATTCTGGTTGATGGTGTTTGCCTGGTGGACCCGGCGCCGGGTCTGGTTGTGGCTCGGTATTGCGGTGGGGGTAGGGGTCAGTCTGGTGAGAATAACCCAGGGCGGGCATTTCCTCAGTGATACCTTGTTTGCCGGATTTATCTGTTATTTCATCTATCGCCTGCTCAGCTTCTGGGTGTTGGGGCATAGCCGGATTGGTATGTCTGATACAACACGGGGTACTGCTTGATCCCCGTTTGTTGTGCAGCCAGACGGGGTTACTTGGTCGTAACCAGCCAGCGGTTTTTTTCTATCGTGGCAGAGCCGATACCACGCACCTGAGCCAGGTCTTCGACAGTGGCAAAGGGGCCATTTTCCTGCCGGTAGCGCACAATCGCCTCAGCCTTGGCTGCGCCGACCCCGGTCATGCGGGTCAATTCAGCCACATTGGCGGTATTGATATTGATCTTGCTGGTGGTTGTGGCTTTCTCTGTGGTTGTTTCAATGGCGTTTGTGGTTTTGGCTGGGGAATCGTTGGCTGCCAGTACGATGGGCGTCTGCAGGGGCTGTTGTGGTGGTTGCAGTGTTACCGAGAGATCAGCGTTGGGTGTGACGGCAGTGCTGGAGGACTGGCTATTGGCGGGTTCGCTGCAGGCAACGGACGACAGGGCCATCAGCAGGGTAATCATGGCGGGTTTGAATGATTGCATTTCAACATCTCCTTGTTGGCTGGAAAGGTGAAGTTAGCAATCAAACAAAGAAATTTGAATCCGGCAAAACTCCTAGATCGAGAGTTTGCCGGTTCAGTCTAAAGTGTGAAGCAGCGACTATTTTTCAGCGGCTTTTGTCGTCTTTTTGGCTGGGCTTTTTTTCTTGTTTTCCTCAGTCCATTTTCCGTCTGTGTACCAGGCTGACCAACCCGTGGCCTTACCTTCCACTTCTGACATCACGTATTGTTCTTTGCTTTTGCGACTGTAACGAATGACGGCAGGATTGTTGTCCTTGTCGGTTCGTGGTGCATCCAGCAGGTAATGATATTTTTGCGGCAGTTCGGCCTGGTGGGCTAGCAGTTCTTGTACTTGCGGTGGACGGGTTTCGCGGTTTTTCGGAAACTGGCTAGCGGCCAGGAACAAGCCGGAGGCGCCATCACGCAAGACGTAGGTATCGTCTACTTTCTGACACTGCAGCTCCGGCATTGGAATCGGATCCATTTTGGGTGGTGCGGCTTCGCCACTTTTCAGTAGCTTGCGGGTATTTTTACATTCGCTGTTGGTGCAGCCAAAGTATTTGCCGAAGCGACCCGATTTGAGCTGCATTTCGCTACCGCACTTGTCGCAATCGAGCGTGGGACCGTCATAGCCTTTGATTTTGAACTGGCCACTTTCAACCTCAAAGCCGCTGCAATCCGGGTTGTTGCCACAAATGTGTACCTTGCGCTGTTCGTCCAGCAGATAACTGTCCATGGCGCTGTCACAGATCGGGCAGCGGCGTTTTTCCATCAGCCGACGGCTTTCCGCTTCTTCGTCTTCATCGGCGGAGATGGCTTCTTCGCCAGGAATCAGGTTCAAGGTTTGGGTACAGCGTTCCTTGGGGGGCAATGAATAGCCAGAGCAGCCAAGAAAGACGCCGGTGGAGCCGGTGCGGATTTGCATATGGCGGCCACAGGTCGGGCAGGGGATGTCGGTATCGACCGGGGTATTCGGACGCATACCGCCATCTTCACCGGCATCGTCCAGTTTTTTCTGGAAGCCGCCGTAAAAATTATCCAGTACCTCAGTCCAGTTGCTGTCACCGTCGGCAATATGGTCGAGTTTTTCTTCCATGCTGGCGGTAAAACCAAAGTCCATCAGGTCGTCGAAGTTTTCAACCAGGCGGCTGGTAACAATGTCGCCCATCTTTTCAGCGTAAAAACGACGTCCCATAAGGCTGACATAGCCACGTTCCTGAATGGTGGAAATAATCGAGGCGTAGGTCGACGGTCGGCCAATACCCCGCTTTTCGAGTTCTTTTACCAGTGCGGCTTCAGAGAAACGCGGTGAGGGTTTGGTGAAGTGCTGTTTGGGTTCCAACTCAACGAGATTGAGGTGATCACCTTCGGTGACGTCTGGCAACAACACGTCATCATCCTTGCCACCGCCGGAGGTCAGTACTCGCAGATGACCATCAAAGCGGATCACTCGGCCTCGGGTTTTTAATTCAAAGTCGCCGGCGCTGGTGGTAATGCTGGTACTGGTGAATTTTGCATCGGCGGTTTGGCAAGCCACAAAGCGGCGCCAGATCAGGTCGTAAAGACGCTGGGCATCCGGCTCCATGCTGCTGAGATCGGCGGCACGTAATGCGACATCAGAAACCCGAATGGCTTCATGCGCTTCCTGTGCCCCTTCCTTGCTGCTGTAGATTCTGGGTTGTTCTGGCAGGTATTCATTACCGAGCTTGTCCTGAATGTAGTCGCGCACACTGGCAACGGCATCCTGACTGAGGTTGGTGGAGTCGGTACGCATGTAGGTAATGTAACCGGCTTCGTACAGACGTTGGGCCAGCGTCATGGTTTTTTTAACGCTGAAACCCATGCGGGTACTGGCGGCCTGCTGCAACGTTGACGTAATAAACGGCGCAGCCGGTTTGGAGCTGGTGGGTTTGTCTTCGCGTTTGCTGACCGAGAAGGGCAGCTGGCGCAGCTGGTCCACCAAAATGGTGGTATCGGCTTCGTTGGTCGGGCGGAATTCCTTGCCTTGATATTTGACCAACTGCGCACGTAGCACTTCACCGGCGTCGGTGCTGAGGTTGGCAAAGGCTTCCCAGTATTCTTCCGGAATAAAGGCGCGGATTTCGCGTTCGCGTTCAACAATCAGGCGTACGGCAACGGATTGAACCCGTCCGGCCGACAGGCCACGGGCAATTTTGCTCCACAGCAAGGGCGACAGCATGAAACCCACTACGCGGTCGAGAAAACGTCGTGCCTGTTGGGCATTGACGCGATTCATGTTCAGGTCGGAAGGCTGTTCAAACGCTTTCTGAATGGCTTTTTTGGTGATTTCGTTAAACACCACGCGACGGTACTGCTTGTCTTCACCGCCAATAATCTCACGAAGGTGCCAGGCGATGGCTTCTCCCTCGCGGTCCAAATCCGTCGCCAGATAGACCTGGTCGGCATCCTTGGCCAGACGCTTCAGTTCGTCGACGACTTTTTCCTTGCCAGGCAATATCTGATAATGGGCTTTCCAGCCATGCTCGGGGTCGATCCCCATGCGATTAATCAGTTGCTCTTTGGCTTTGCGGGTTTTGTAGACCGCTTTTTCTTCCGGCGACATCTTGCGAGTCAGGGCGGCCTGTTTGGCGCGCTCTTTCGGATCGCTTGTCGATGCGGAACCGGATGTAGGCAAATCGCGCACATGGCCGATACTGGACTTGACGATAAAGTCCTTACCCAAGTACTTATTGATGGTTTTCGCCTTGGCAGGCGATTCCACAATTACCAGCGATCTGCCCATATTCTCCGCTTTACCCTTAAAAAACGTGTTAACTCATCCCAGTAGTCGCGACACTTTATAGGTAGACCCCAGGGTCTGGTCAAGCCTGAAGCAAGGAACTTCTCTACATAATCCATTCTCAGTGGCTGAGAGTGGGACAGATTCGCAGGTAAAATATCGTTTTTTTGCCCGGTCTGTGGAAGATGGATACCCAGGTGTTTCCTGCAGCCTGGCCAATCGTTGCTAGACTG
>TARA_R110000868_G_scaffold823_6_pt1 | contig 18856 bp, 17 predicted proteins | sample TARA_R110000868 | Tara Oceans TARA_R110000868 (sample SAMEA4397489) | marine metagenome | biome: Polar Biome; feature: [SRF] surface water layer (ENVO:00010504); material: water (ENVO:00002006), including particulate matter (ENVO:01000060) such as... | depth 5 m | reverse complement strand
CTTCCACACCAGAACCTAAAGCTTTACCAAAAGGAGTACTATTTTCATTTAGTTCATTACTTACCCTATTTATCCCTTCAAAATAATTTTCACTTAACTTTTGATCAGTGTATCTTTTATTATATGCCCTTTGGCGCATAGATAGTTCAGCTGCCCAATTATCAAATCCTTTTGTTAAATCAATATTTTCAGGAGTAAGTAAAGACAAATCACTTAGAGGTTGTGTATCTTCTAGTCTTTGAAAACCAAAAGGGTTATTTATATTTACGGGATTCTTGGATACCTTTACAACATCAGTAACTTTATCAACACTCTTTACAGCATCAGTAGTTGCATTAACACCTTTATACATCTTATATAGCTTATTCAGCAAACCAAGCTGAGCCTTAGGCACATCTCCTCCATGTTCAAATTTATCTAACCAACCACCTTCTTTGTAATATTTTCTAGCTTGTTCTAAATATTGTTCTGGAGTCTTATTTCTCTGTTTTGCATCTGATCCATATATATTAGGAAGAGCTTCTTCTAGAGGTTGATTGTCTCTTACGTGATATCCAAGATATCCTCTAGTCCCCTGTCTTCCTAGAAAGTTTGATAAGATAGCTAAATCTTCTCTTGAATAGTTAAAGTTAGGAATCTGTGATGCATACTCGTTGTATATATCATTTGCATCTTGTACTAATGGTGTAGTTTGTGTAGATGGTAGTCCTTCAAAGAATCTATTCTTAAAGAATTCCTTTTGAGCTATTGTGTCTTTTGCAAACTCTTTTCTTGTTCCTGAGTAATCATCCTTCACCTGATTAAATAGTTGTCCGTATAAACCAGTGGCACTAGACTCAGGGTTCCACATTAATTTACCATCTAAGCTTTCTACATTTCTAACAGCTCTTTGAACGCTATCAAAGTTAACATCTCCACCATTTTGATATTTATCTAACCATCCCATTATTTATATGATATTTGTGCTGGTGTTACAATAAACTGACTTACTAAGTGTACAGTTGACTTATTATCAAGAATATGTCTCACCTTTAAATCTTTTGCTCTAAGAGGTGATTTCTTAAATCCTCTTGAACTATAGTCCATGTTGTCTTGATTCACCACCTTATCTATAGATAGTGATTCACATGAGCTGTTAAAGAGTGGTGCTTCATCGTTTTTCTGTAGAGCCCAGAATGTATTATACTGATAGAAGTTATCGCTCTTTGTATATAGAATGGTTTTACTATCTGAGTTGAGAATAGGATATTGCATATATGCTGCAAGGTTATTCTCAGGCTTTGGTGCAAGTTTTAATACACCTGTAGACTGTTGTCCGTTATAGAGAACAGCTTTGTTAAACCATTCATTATCTACTTCCACTCTAGTGTTAGAATCAAAAACTCCTGCACCATTAGGTAGGTATGTGTAAGCTTTTGTGTAGTCTTTTACATTCTGTAATATCTCATCTTGATATTTGTATGAGAAAGGATATTCTAATACATAGGGTTGTATGTTTCCATAGAAGTAGTTGTATACTTGCTTGTTTGTTAGGTGTGACCACAAACATCCTGTTGTACCTTCAACATATTTAGCATCCACCCAATCCTTGTTTGGAATGCTCTCTAGAGCAACAGTTTTTTCAAAGTTACAATTTCCTTTTGAAATAATCTTTATAATTAGCTCATTTTCATCTAGTACGAACGTGGTTCCTACAATTAAACTCTCTTTTGACACATCAGACTTTATAACATTGCCTGACGAATCAAGTATATCAAAAGGTCCAGCACCTGGTCCAGATGATGTTAGCTTTATCGATACAGTTTTTTTGTTTGCCATGTTATATAGATTTATTTATGGACATGGTCCAATTAACGTTGCTCCTGGAATCGCTGAACATGAGCAAACATTCTCTGTTTGTCCAGATGGAACAACAAGTGTTTGTTGAATTCCGTAGCAGTCATTATAATAAATTGCTGTTGGTCCACTCACTTGATATTCGTTACAAGTTCCACACAATGTTGTTGTTGTCGTAGTGGTTAATCCAGAAGTTGTTGTAGTGGTGGTGGTAGGGCTAGTTAAACTCTTACCAATACAAGACACTATCTGAGATCCACTTGTAATACTTTCTCCCAAGTTAACTGATGGGATTAGTGTATGTGTTGCGTCAGGAGATACATAGTATATATCTGAAGCTGCAGTGAGCACCCAAATTACACAGTCACATTCAAACAATACAACACCATATACACTTCCTATGTTTACATCTTCTTCTAGTACACCTGTTGCATAGTCATATTGAGACATGTAGAAATCAAATGATACGCTGTCTCGATTGATAATAACAAGCTTTCCATCAGTTGTGTATAGTGGGTTACTTGTTGCCAGTCTATTTGCTTGTAGTGCAAACTGTGTTGTGCTACTAGCTGTAAGGGTGGTGATGTCTAACTCAACCACTTCTTCTGGAGATACTGAATCATCTACAGCAATGATTGTAGTGTTGTTTAAGGCAGCAATTCCAGATGATGTAGTAAATCCTACAGGAAGAGTTATTGATCTATTAAATGTTGCTGTAAATGGGTTTAATGTAATATCCCACTCATCAATAGCAGTGTCTAGTGACCATAGTTTACTAGATGTGATGGCAATTCCTACACCTGTAGTGTATCCAGGAACTGGTAGTGTAACTTCACTCTCACCAATATTTATTGACTTTATTGTATCACCTTTTACATCTACTATCATGGAGCAACACTCGTTAATATAAGGAGCCACTGTAGTGGTGCTTGTTGTTGTTACAACACACTGACAATCATACACTTGTTGAATAACACCACTAACCACTTGGAACACTTGATTGTTTGATGCAGTTTCTGTGGTGTAATACCATCCATCTGGAACAAATGTACAATCTGTACCTAGTCCATAATATAATAGTTCTCCTGGTGTTAGTGTAGTTCCTTGTGCTAAGAATGTAATTGCAAGAACAGTAGCTGTTGGGTCTTCTGGATTTATAACAAGTGGTACAAAGTTACTAGCATCACATGCTTCTTGTGCACTTCCTGTAGTTACTACAGCAGGGTCTCCAACAATCTGATATCCTTCAAACAATCCAAATGTGTTAACAACACTTCTTTGACATATTGTTGTAGTGGTTGGTGTAGGTACAGTGATGATTGCAGTTCCTTCCAGCTCACAACTTGTTTCATCAAATATACCTCCTGACAACTCACAATCTAATGTTGTTGTTGTAGTGTCAGTTGTTTTTGGTGGAATGGTGGTTGTTGATGATGTTGTTTCAGGAACTACAGGTTGTAGCTCTCCCACTAACACCTCAAAATCAAGTGCGTCCTCACAACATCCATTTATACCAGAATAGAAGAATGTATTTTCTCCTATGTAGAAGTTTGGTAGGTAGCTATGGAAAGATATCCAACTCTTTGTATTAAAGTCAAAAGACATAGTCCATGACTTATTACAGAAGTAGTTTTGATCTTGTAGGTACACTCTTCTTTCAATATCTCCTGTATCTATAATGTAGAAGTATTGTTCTTCTTCGTTGTATTTTACATCCTCACTAAGTGGAATGTAGTCAAGTTTGGTAAGAATAAATCTTTCAAACTTACTATCGTACACACCGTGAAGTCCCACACCATTAAAGTGGTTATCAATATCTATCGTATTGAAATATCTCAATATCTCAAACGGTAGATGGTTTCTCATAAACTTACTAACCCCTGATGCAAATGATGTTAAATCAACAGCTTGTGTACCTGCAATCAAGAACACTTGTCCTCTCTTAGCATCTGCAGTGATTTGCCCTTGAGGGATTCTTAGCATAAACTTATGCTGACTTCCTACATATCCTAAGTCTGTTTCAGCAAAGTCAATAGGTGGGGAAGCATCAAATAGTCTAGGGTTACCAATATAAGCGGCTTGAGGGTTGCTTGTATCGATAGTTAATAGGTTGTTATATAACAATGACTTATTCTCAAATCTAGCAAGGATTGCTTTGTTCTGAATACCATCTAGTGATATTAGATTTCCATAGTTTTGAGGGAAGTCATGGTAGGATATTGCTCTGTATATTAACCAGTTGTTTATTCTATTGTCAGCATTTGCTGTTGCTGCATCAGAATATATAGCTCTAAACGGATAGTATGTAAAGCACAATTCTTCTTCCCAATCAGGAGGAAGGTGTGAGAATACATTCTCTTTGTTTTGCTTAGAGAATGTTACATTGTAATAATATGTATTGTCTTGAGCAATAGGAACATTGCTTTCTTGCACCCAATCATCAGGAATACCAGAGCTTACATGAGGCCAGAAGTCTCCTTCTTTATTATTAAATGCTTGACGTAGGTCAACATTATATGTACTCTCACAATAAAAACTAGGAATACCATAAGCAAATAAATAGAAATATCCATCATAGAATGTTCTGGCTGAACCTCCAGTTTGCACTGGTACAGACGATGGATCATTAGGACAGTCAAAATTGTGTGCCTTATATGAAATAAGGTTTGTCATCACATTATCTCCCGGTGCACCAAAGTAATCTTCTAGTATAGAACGTGATGAGTGCCAGTATTTTGGGAATCCAACATTACCAATTTCATCATAGAATATATCACTATCATCAGGAGCTCCCACTCTGTTGTCTATAAAGAATGGAAGTTTTGTTTTGTATGCAAACTTAGAAATGAATATATCTCCTCCAAATACGATAGATGTACCAGATTCACCACGCATTGCTTGGTATCCTGTATCAATTGTCTTGTATGAGTAGATTTGACCCCACTGATTAAGAACAATGTTTTTCATTGATGCATAGTAGGAAACCACTGACAAATCTTTTTCTTCTTCAGGGGATCCACAAGAACCAACATCACTTATAGTAAATCTAGATTCATCAGTGATGGAAGGGTCACCTGATGTGTTTATTAGACTTGGTGTGCTACTAGGAAAGAGAAAAGGATCAACTGTTGTTCCGTTCTCACGTTCTTCTTTTGTTTTAATAAATACAGAACTCTCTCTGTTCCAGTTGTTTATAGGTCGCTCATCACCAGACAAAGATTGTACACCAGGAATAAGATATCTAGAGAAGTCAATCTCTCTTTGTTTGATTCCTCCAGAGGTGTTGTTGTCTATGGGCAGAGAGTAGTCATAGCTAGCTCTAGAATTGAAAGACATTGCGTAATTCTTTCTAGTGATGCCATTAATGTATATTGTTAGATAGGACTGGTACACTGTAAACATTACACCAGCATTAAAGTCTGTAATGTTTGCTACATCTCTTGCACTATTAAGTGCATCTATCTGTGCTTCTTTTGATAATAGTTTATACTTAGCATTATCTTTCACTTCCACAAAGTGACCTTTACCAGCACCAAACATAACGCTCTCCATCTTAAGAACACTTCCTAAGAAAGGTTGTCCAAATGATGTTTCTGGTGAGTTGAATACCTGTCTGTACGCAACCTCTGTATTTGCTTGTTCAGATATTGGTTTTAGTGGAATACTTACATTACAACCAAGTTTAGATCTTCTACTCTTTTTTGTTGAGGTGATTTGTCCAATAGGCATTTGGACAGGTTCTTGCAAAGTTATAATTGGATCAGAACAACAAATACATGGTGTAGATGCTAAGTTTGATGCAATGGGCACAAATCCAGGATTTACTCTTGCATAGTTTTTAAATACCGAATATTGTGGACATAAACAACTATACCCCTCTACCCACTCACTTAATAATCTTACAGCACTATTATCATCTGTAAATGGATCTTCCCAGTCTGCTCTATATCCTGCACAAGCTGTTGTTGTACACGTCCAAACATTGTAATTACCAGGACCAATCAACATCTTATTCCCCAATATTGATGTTGGTCTTTGTAATGAGCATATTTCTATTGTTTCTCCTGGCTCAATAGGAGCTGTAGAAATCTTACCATTTATAGCACTCTGGTATTCGTATTTACCAGGTTCAGTGTTATCCTCAGCAGGGAGTGTAATCAACCATGGTTCTGATTCATCATTCCATGCATTGTTTGAGTCTAGAATAAATGGATCATCACCAAGATCGTTATATGGATAGTTTGGATAGTAGTACTCCTCTTCGTCTCTAGTATACTTATTAACGTTTCTAAGCATACCTTTTGCAACAATAGACTTGTTGGTACCTCTGTCTCCTCTAACAATCTTAAATCCAACAATATCATCTTTCTGCTCTTCTGTTAGATTAGATGTTGCTATAAGAGCATCTATCCGATTATTATCTATTCTTACACCAATAGGAAATACAGCACTGTCTTTTAGTTGTGGAACAATAGATCCACCACTATATGGAATATCAGCACTGTCCATAATTGGACTAACTAGAACATCAGGAAACTTATGATGTCTGATTGGTTGTCCAGCAAGCTCACCCCAAACATCTTTATTACATGGATATTCTTCTGTTGATTCCCAATAGGCAAATTCTCCATATTGATATGGACCTTTATAATTATTAGCTGATTTATATTCAAGAGAATTGGCTGTTACACTTGCTGTGTTATACACCTTCCAATAGGATTTATATCCTACATCTCCTACATGATAATCAGGTTCTCCTACAAAATCATTGTTTGTATCTGGTACATCAGGATATGATTCATTGTTGTTTATAGCTCTACCTGGAATATGAAAACCATCAGTTTGCTTACCATTTCTTAATAGAAACACAATTTCAAATGCGTACACCTCATCACGCATGTATCCACGCAAGTTTGCAGCATTTAACTCATCTGCATAATTTTCACCTGGTGGAATTCTATAACTCTCCCAACCAAATGTTATTTGACTTGCAATAGACTGATAGTTGATTCTATCAATAGAAGTGAGATTGTCCCAAACAATAACATCCTGTACAGCAGTTACATCTTGAGCTATGTCATAATATGGAAACTTCTCAAAGATGTCAGAAATAGATAGTCTAATTGCTGTTTCATCTGACCCACTGTATGTTACTTGTTCTGTAGCTTGTTCTATATTGTATGTACCAACAAGCTCTACTGATGATGCATTGTTTATTGTTTTTATTACAGCTACATTGAAATACTGGAACTGTCCTGTTAAGTCTAAGTTTGTTATATTAAAAACAATTGACTTACCTACATTATAATTAAAGTTAACTGATGTAATAAACTCATCAGCAATAGGTAGTGGGTTTGTAACAGAATAATATGATGTAAGCTCATTTCCCCCAGCATCTGCATATTGTACAGCAAACTGATATGTTCCTGCAGTGAGGTTACCTGATGAGGTTACATCTAGTATAGTGATTTCAGGAATACTAAAGTTTGGCTGAATTTTAAGTTGATTACAATCCACTTCATCACCATATACAGGATCACAGCTAGGTGTTCCTGCAATTAGCTTGTAGGGAATGTTTTCAATGTCTAAATATCTACGAGAGTTAAATCCATCTGTCCAATAGATTTCTGTTGTACAGTTTGTGATTCTATGTACAACTTTAGGAATGGGGTGGGTTGTGTTGAAGTTGAGACAGTCTGCATTAATAAGAGTGTGATACTGACAATCATTGTTGTCCATGTATCCAATCTCACTGCCTCCAGTATTTGGATTAGCTAGAAAGAAGATATCCTTACGTTTCTCAGGAATGTAATGAGAACCGATGAGTTTATATCCTGTAGGAAACTTCAGACAGAGCTCATTACCTAACTCATTTTGGTAAGTTACAGCACTACCATCAAAGTTCTCTACAGCAGCATTTAGAGCATAGGTTAGTCTACCAGGGCCAACTTGATTGATTGAACTATCTAAGTTGAGTCCTGTTCTTCCATAACCCACCTCTAGCCTTATGTCACTTGCTTTAGCAGAAGTATCCTTATCTTGCTTTTTAGCCATAGCTCTTAATTGTTGCGTCTTCTACCTTGGAAGCTCGTACATGTTGAACCTATTTAAATCTTTCTTCACTCTACGTTGCTTCTCCCAAGGAGTTTGCTTCTTGATTTCAATGTTAGCCATAATAAGTGCTTCATCATGAAGTTGTTTGTAATAGGCTAACTTTTGTTGAAGTTGATTAAAAGTTTCATCATTTGTTTGATTAGTTAATATCTCAAACACTTTAAATTTAATAAATGCTTCAACAAACTCTGCTATACGATAATTATCAGGAACTAATTGATTACCTATATCATCATATTCTGTAGCATAAAATAATAAATGCACTACACCATTTCTGAAGTTAGTTACAAATTTGTTATCTCTAATATCAAATGAATCATAAGAAGCAGATCCAGGAGTAAACTCACCAACTGGTGGAGCAAAGTTGTTCCAGTCACTTCTGTAGTTTACGTCACACTGTTTTCTTGTAGATATATTTCCTGGTTTTAATAAATAGCTATGTCTATATGATCTAGCTATTTCATTATTTGTTTTATATACAGCTTGAACTAATTCAGGCATACATGTACCATCACAACTAGGATGTTGACAACTAGAATTGTTACAAGGAGTGCCTCCTATAGTTAATGGTGAGATTTGAATAGTTGTTGCATTAGCTGCTTGTGAATAAAAAGATGATGCAGATGGATATGGATTTCCTGGTATCTCAGCACACATCCAAGCCTCTCTTACAGTATGAAAGTTATCTGGTAATCTTGCTTGAAAATCTTCTATAAATAGAACCTGTTCACTTATTACATAAGTGGTTCTTCCTAATTTCTTTAAACACTTATCTAAGTATGTAGGAAATAATAAATCATCTACTGCACCTGTATCAAAGTAGCTCTTTAGCTCCTCTTTTACAGTGGCATAAATTGGTTCTGGTGAAACAAAATTATATTTATAGTAATATGACATATCTTATTTGATCCATTCGTTATACATGTATTGGTATTTCTTGTCAGTTTTTATATAATGCGAAAGCATTCTAGAGGTTGCTCTTGATGGCTTAAAATACCAAATATCAGAGTGTCTAAATCGACCTGTTTCTTTAAACCATCTCCATCCAAAGTGATATCCTTCTGTGTGGTAGTTAAAGTTGTATATAAGTTTACCTTTCTCTTTAGTTTTTTTCCAATCAACGGGAAGATTAACAAACTCTTTTCCATCTACATGATTCACCTTTTTTCTCTTCTTCTTATTTATTGAAAACTCTCCAAAGCCACAAGGTAGTTTTTCTTTGTTTCCAGTTTCAAGAATAGCATACTTGAATCCATCATTAAATTCATATATGATGCTTTGCCATTCTTCAAAGCTTAAGTTTATAAGTGGATGTTTTTTGCAGAAGTCCTTGTAATTATCTTTACTTGCACTTCTCCAATCTACTGCAACTCTAGGCATTTATTATTTAATTTGTTGGTTGGGAGTTGGCCGCTTGACCATCGATTCCTTCATTACTCATATCAGTCTTAACCTGGAAGTAAGTGGTTAGGAGTTTTTTAGAGGTTATTTCTAGCACTGGTTGTTCTAAATATCCAGGAAGAGAAAACTCTTTATCTAACGGGTTCTTGCAATATTCATCTAGTGTATATGCTGTACCACAGTCACAATCTGGATACATTATCTCGTTTGGTATATCTTCTTCAAATAAAGCAACTAGTCGTATGCTTTGAACTAGTGGGTTGCTTACATATAAATACCCATTAGAAATCCAGAAGTAGTTCTCATTCTTAATGATGGGTAGCTTCAAAAGATTTATGTATCTATTAACTGTAATCTCTTTTAACTTTGTTCCCTTACCTCCCATAGCGTTGATTGAATACACTCCTTGAATTACATACTGATAGTTACCTTCAGATATTCTAGGAAGTTTGTATTTGGTTCTTGCTACAGTACAAGGGTCAGCATAATCACAACATTCAGAAATAGGAACTTCCACCATCTCTAGACAAGGAATTGTTGTAAAGAGTGTATCACTAGCCCAAAGTTTTCTTAGGTTAGTTTCTCTCTTAATCAACATTATGGAATTATTTCTCACCTCAGATGCAATAGCTCTGTCAGTGATGAGTGCATCTGTTGACAGGATTCTATGCATTGAGCGCACATCTGAAACCAATTTTCTTAATGTTGCCATAATTATATTCTTTCTTCAAATTCAGCCACCTTTCCAAGTTTAGCGTCATATACTAAAGCTAGGGCAGCTCGTACACTGTGTACAAAGTTATTGTCTTTGTGCCATCTATCTGTTCCAGACAAGCTAGGCATTTGCTGTATTCTTACTCCCTTTATCTCTTTAGCCATGTAGTGATGTTTATCACCTGTATGCACCTCTCTGTATTTAGCTCTACCAAACATATGTGAGTATGTAGGATGTGTGGCAAACAAAAGAGGTAGTTGCTCTATCTTACAGTTCCCATGGTGATAACCAATAAACGTTTCACCAACCATTGTACCCTTTACAACACTATGTTCTCTTGTGAACGATACGCTAGGTTCTTTAGTAAAGAACACATCTAATGCATGAGCTAGATAGAAAGACTTGGTTCTATCGTGATTACCCTGAACTAATATCACCTCTACGTGGTTAGCATTAGCTTTTAACATCTTTATTGTATCTACAAGAATGGAGAATCCAAGCTCATATTCAGAAGCATAATCCATTATAGTGTCTTGTGGTGTGCCTTGTGTAGTTTGATTCTGATAATTATCTGTGTGAAAGAAATCATTTGATATAGGAAATACCACTTTATTTACATCATAAACTGATCTAACCTTATTCATCAAGTTCTGAGCCACATTAAAGAAACGTTTTGCTCTCACTACAGGATCATTATCTCCATCAACATAGCGTTTAGCTAAGTGGTAATCAGAAAGAGATAGCTCAACATCTGTAATACTTCTGTTGGTGTTTCTCTCTGGTGAAGAGATTGGAATGTAGTTTGATTTATAATTCTCTAAAAACTTACTAAAGTCTTCAGCTGTATAGTCTGCTGGTGTTTTTCTTTTTGAAAACACTGATGATGTAAACTTTCCACTCGGAAGCACTTTAGACCAGTAGTTGGTTATTACATACCTTTCTAGGTCTATTTTGTGGAGCTGTGCTAGCTCTATATCATCTTTAGGTTCATGGTCAAGCGTTATTGTGCTCTCTATTGTACCCTTCTCATTACTCACCTTCTTTAGAAACTCAATAGGATTTGTACTTAATTCCTCACCAGTTTCTTGCTTCTTTAGCTCTTTAATTAGTTCATTTACTTCATCTTCTGTTATGTTCAGTTTCTCTGCGTAGAACTTCTTACTTTTTTTCCAACTTAGTAATGATTTTAATTCTTCAAGTAGTTGTAGGTTGTGACACATGTACTAGTTATTTAGTTACAAAATATCGTAAAGATAGGGAAAATATTTTGGAAATTACAAATAAATTCACTAAGGAGGGTTATTCTTTATAACTAATTTCATTATAAATAAAAACTCCTAAGGCTATATAATAACCCTAGGAGAAAATCTTGTAAAACCAACAAAACAAGATTTTTATTCTTTAACAAGGCACTGCACCTTTAATTAAACCGCTACCATCATCTCTCACACTTATAGCAATACCAGCTCCACCAGTGTCTACGTGGAACCATTGGTCTCCACCAGGGGCAGGTACATATGGTATTGTTTTAGCAGCATCTGTGTACACTATATCTCCTAGTTGCCAAATATCATTTTCAACATACACCACTGATATATATGTAGTGTCTGCACAGGCTCCAGCTAAATTTTCAAGATATTCTGCAGTGATTGACCAAGCTATAGGTTCTGCTGTTGTTGTAGTGGTTGTAGTTGGTGGTAGGGTGGATGTTGTTGTAGTTGTTGGAGGTGCTGTTGGATCATTTACATCTCCTTGGAATATAAAAGAAGTGTTAGCAATTATAAATGATGCTGAGTCCATTGATGTCTCTAAACTGTTTGTACAACTAAAACAGTTATCTTGAGGTTGATATAGAACTAAGTCTTTTAATATCTTGTTTCCAAAGTTCCAAATACCAAGATTGCTATTAGTCATTGTTGCTGTCATGATTGCTCCTGGCACTACATTTATTACACCAGACTCAACAAGGTTTCCATCAGAAATAGTTGCATCAACCTGCTCAATTCCATTTATGAATATTTTTAGATTTACAAATCCAATGTTATCAGGTTCTCCTGTTATAAGTTCCCAATTAATAGCAACAGTTTCAACAGCAGTGGTTGTTGTTGTAGTGGTGATACTACATGGAAGAACTGCATCTACATAGTTTTTACAATCTCCTACAGATTGCACTCTTACATATGTTGTTCCATCTGGAGCAGATGTAGTGTATCCTGAAATAAGACTTGCAGCAGGAACATTTGTCTCAAAGGGAACTGAGAATGAGTCTGCATTTGAATACAGATTAAATGGTCCAGCGAGAGTTTCTGTTATTGTTATTTCTATACTTATCATATTACACTACTATTGTTGTTGTGGTGGTTGTTGTTGGTTTAGCAGTAATTGGTATATCTATATAGCTGTTACATGGAGCATCTGATAACGCTCTAACAACTGTTGTACCATTAGGTATTTGATCTGTCGCATATCCAGCTATTAGCTCAGCAGCGCTTACACCTACAGCAAATGCTGATGTAAACCCATTTACATCTGAGAATAGGTAGAAGTTATCAGCATCTGATCCTATTGTTGTTATCTGTATTACTCCTGTCATACTACTATTGTTGTGGTTGTAGTGGTTGTACACTCAAGATCTATATAGTTAACACAATCTCCTTTAGCTTGCACTCTTATAATTGTTGTAAAGTCAGGAACCAATGCTGAACTATATCCTGCTAGTAGAGAAGCTACAGGCACATCTGTTTCAAATGGTGTGGTGAACCCATCGATATCTGAATACAAATCAAACAATGTAGCATCAGCTCCAGCTGTAGTTAGTGTTATTTCTACTGTCATTTTTTTAGATTCTTTGTCTTATACTTACAGAAAAAAGATTTAAAATATTTTATCCAGCTACCATCATAAACTTTATTTACAACATTGACCTTCAACATTGATCCGTAGTATATAATTGTTATTAGGGCTACGAGTGCCCCCAGTATTTCGTTTCCTAATACTAACATAAGTGATACGAGTGTTATTTCTATTTTGTAATACATGTTATTTTGCTTCTCTTTTTACAATTCCCTTTTCCAAGCTTGCAATACCAAAAGATCCCAACGTCACTATTACAAATGAGTTATAGATGAACTCTTGTATTACCAAATCTCTACCAAAATATCCAGTGACTAGGTCTGCAATAGCAAACACCACCATCACTGCAAATGATATAAATCCGATAACGTTTTTCTCGTTAACATCATTCTCGTCTTTAAATATATCTAAAAATGCCATGTTATACCGGAATTGTTGTTGTTGTACTTGTGCAAATGTCCCCACTAGAAACACCTCTAACATATGTAGTTCTACAGCCACAAGGCCAGTTTAGCACTACATTGTCACAATCAGGGTTTACGGGTAAAAATGCGTCTTCCATATTAAGGTCGATAAACTATATAATAAATACCTCTACCTGGTTGGTAGTTAGGGTGTCCTAATCCACCACCAGTGTTACCAATAGTTACAGTATGAGTGTGTCCTCCAGCTGGTTCAGTTTGAGTGTAATCTTGACTTGGAATATTGTCTTGATTAGTAAGTGCATTAGCTCCTCCTGTACCACGTCCAACTAGATTATTTGGAAAATCGTGTGTGTGATCTGCTACTGATGAAACAGTTGCTGGGTGCGTGTGAGAAGGAATTTGGGGTTGCGAAAGAACAACACTGTTTGTTCCATGTGTAGATCCAAGTGCATAGTTTGGATTTCCAGATGTTGTTGGATTCACTGCAGGATCAAGTAGTCCTCCACCCATTCCTATAGTTGCTCCAACAAGCACTCTACCTCTTAGGTCTGGGGTTCCATTATTACCGTTACATAAATAAATGTTTACCCAATTTCCTAAACCAGCTCCAGTGATGTCAAAATTACTTAGAGATCCAATATATGAAACAACAGCATTAGGAACCATACGGTTGCTTATAAGGTTTTCAGTTGGTTGTGTATCTAGATAGTTTTGGATGTACGTATTAATATCTGAAATCTTTACGTACGTAGCATCTACATAAGTTACAAAGTCAGAAAGCTGCTGAGCAAGTGTACACACCTTATATATTACACTCTGAAGCACCTCGTGAGTATCTGTGTTTGATGTAGGAGTTAAACAATCTACATCATATAATGTGTTTGGGTTTTCGTTCTCTAGGGCAGTAACAGCATCATCTATTTGGCAAAGGGTTTTGAATAAGCCAGTTAGATAGTTATTTAGCGTTAGTGGTCCTACAAGTGGTAGATTAGATTGTGCAGCTGAGCAAATATCACTAGAAGCAACAATTGGAAAGATTCCAGTTCCATCTAATGTAGTGCTTAGATAGGAGATGATCTGTTGTTCTACATGTAATAGAGTGTCCCCATTACTTATCCCTAACTCGGGAATATCTACTCCTGTATATTTTACGCACTTGTCTGAAGTAATTTCAGCACATCCGTTATAACAATTTGTGCAAGTGTTTGACATTATATATGTTTTAGTAGAGGTTATTTTTATTTTATACTGGTATCATACTAGTAGTGGTGGTAGTTGTTGGTATACAAACAATATCCACTTCAAATGTACAATCGAAAGGATTTTGTGTAGTACTAGTTGTACTAGTAGTTTCACAGATAGGTGGTGTGTCAGGACATCTCCTTACACATCCTGCAGTTAATCTAATCACCTTACTAGCAATATCTTCCACTGTATACTTATTTGCATACTCAATATTGTAGTATTTCGATGTTAGGATGCGTTTGTATGTGAGGAGTTGTATAGTCTTATTAGCATACACTGGTCTATTTAACATAAATACAACATTGTTGTATAAGTCATTACCTAGCTCTGCTAACTTACAGTCTATTCTTTTGAGTAAATCTTGAATGTCTCCACCCTCTGTACAACATGTTGTTTTAGGTCCTAACATTTTACTTCTTGTTTTTGTTTAATTTACCGTGACAATAGGCACATAGACCAGCTTTCAGCTGACATCCACATCCCATCTTTGCACCACAATTTGCACACTGAGCCATATTACTTAAAGTTTATAACGTAGTTGTTTCCTGAACAACCACATCCACATCTCATAAATCTATCAAGCATTTTATCAGCTTGACTATATAGTTTCAAAGCTTCTTTCTCTGCACAATTATTTGCTGCAGCAATAGCTCCTTGTATGAAAAAGTTTATTGTGTTGAGGTTAACACTATTTTGTGTAGTGAGAGCACCATCACACTCCATTAAATCTAGCTGTAAGAATGCATTATCGAACTTCTCCTGCAGTTTATCAACACGCAGTACACTTTTAGTCACCTCAGCAATAACAGGTGAGAAAATAAAGTATTTAATACGATATATACCATCAGGTAAAGGTTCTCTACAGTCTGGTTCAGTTATTTGTAAATCATCAGATCCATAAATGTTTGTCTGCTCTGGTACAAATGAAACATTCACCTCATCAAATCCTGGAGGAGTTATTGCAAGTGATCCTAATGCAGGAACACCATCTACATAAATAGAAGCATCTGTAACTGCAAGAAGGTTTACGTCATATGTTGGTGGGACAATAAAGTCCAATATCGTTACTGCCATAATGCTGTTTAAAAAAAATGCCAGAGGATATGAGTTTTTATCCTCCCACCTCTGGCATAGGTTATATTAATTATTCTACTTATACCACTAATTATGGAAGTTGAGTAGTTGTAGTGGTAAGACAAGTTTCACCGTACTCAACACCCTCATTATCTTGAATTAGACCTTCTAATATATCTTCAGAAAGAATAGTTCCTGTTGGAACAGCAATAATCACAGTTTGATCTTGTGGAATGTAGTCTCCCCACTGATAAGCAGATCTATCAATCTCGAAGAACTTGATGTAGTAGGTATCATAGATAACACCATCTTGAACATAAGATTCAAAGTTTTGGTTATATCCACCCATACGGAACAAGTGCTTCAAGTAACCTGCTTGATAGCTGTAGAAGTTCTTCTCTAGTTGCTTGATTTCGTCAGCAGTACCTCGTGGTAAAGAAGCCTCTTGAACAACTGTAGCGGTAGCTACAATGTTACAATTATCAGCTACAATAAAGTCTGCAGTGGTAGCAGGTCCTGAGTATACAAAAGTGCTAAAACGCATTAGGTCATACTCAAATGGGAAAGCTGCAACATCACAAGGTTGTCCATATTTAGTTAATGGTTTTCCTATGATTACCAATTTTGCAGAAGCATCAGCACCAACTCGCTTGAATGTAAGGAAGTTAGTCAAACAAATGTTGTCTGGGTTGTTTCCAGGGGCACACTCTTCTAACTTAGCAATAATAGAATCAATTAATGCTGGTACATCAACAGTGGTACATGGATCAGCTCCACAATCACAACAAGGTGCGTTTACAGTAACTGAACGAGTTAGTCCGTTGAAATAAAGAGTGTCAATGTAAGAAGAGTGAAGACGCAATGTTAAAGTTACAATTTCACCACAAGTTACATTCCATCCATCCACTTCAGTTTTTGGAAGTTGAGAAGTAGCACAACCTTTTACAGAATATAATTCTGTAATATTTCCTGTTTGACTAGGAAAATATGAGTTTTTAACAGCTATCTTACCTGATCTTTTAGATCCTTGAAGATAAGTGTTTTCTCTACCTTGTGCAACATAGAAGTAAGCACCATCGTTAAGGTCATTACCATTTACATCAATTGTACTGTAAGTAGGATCAAAAAATCCTACTTGTCCAGGAGTTAAGTCCTGAGTTGAACCAGAGCTAGGCCATACTGTTTGACCTACTGGAACCACGAATAACGTGGTTAATGAAAAATCCGCCATTTTAATTTATTTTAAGGGGTTATTATTCGTTTGTTTGTATTCTGAACTGAGCACTTTGTACTGCAGCTGCATTTTCTGTGTACATTGCCAGATTCTGAACTGTTAAATCTAGAAGCTCATCTTCTAAATATGTTTCTAGTTCACAATCTTGATCAACTGATGGAGATCCATCTAACATAATATATCCTGATTTATTGATGTATACAGGATATCTCATGTACATTAAATTAAGGGATGTAGGTGTAAATGTACCATCAGTGTAGACACTCATTGTATCAGAACTAAGAGTGATGAGAGTTTCTTGATACTCAAAACTTGGCTTATAGTGCTCGTTGTTAAGTAGTAGAGATAAATCCCCGTGCTTTCCAAGATCTTTATTAATCCAGATCTTTCTGTTCTTACACTTACCTTTATTTGCTAAAACATAGCTGTCTACATAGAACATGTATTCTGGTGACAGCACTGTAATGTTAGCATCCCATTTATTTAGTTCGTAGTTAGTGAGTGTAAGTGATAATGGCTGATGTTTATAATCTAAAACTAGATTCTGTAAATCTTCATACCTTTTCTTAAAGGCATCCATACCTAATCGGTTCACTACACTAAAGCCATCAACCTTTTGCTTTATCAACTTAATCTGAGCCTCATTCAAGGCTAGGATTTTATCTTCCAGTTGAATTTGTTGATGCTCGTTAGTTGATAGCTTATTTAGTCGTTGATCTATTTTGTACAATAAACTATCTACTGATATCATGTTTAATTATGTTTAGAAACTAGCCACTATATCATACAGCAGCTAGTTTTTTACTTTTTAACTTTCCTTCTAGCGTCAATAACTCATCTTGGTTATCTTCGTCAGCTAAAAATTTAACTAGTTCATCTTCATCTGTTGCGATTTCAAGTTCACCTTCATAAACTCTTCCGCTAGTTTTAACCCTATAGATGGAGTGTGTAATTGCTTGTTTAACTAAATCTTTAATATGGAGTAAACTTTCTTTCATGTCAGCAAATCGGCTGAACACTTCAACTGGATTAAGTCCTTTAAAACTACCAGCCTTAACTTCTGATTCTTTTAACATGCTATCTACTTGATTATAAACAACTTCCTCTTTTGTTTCATTAGTGATTGGAAGTCCTAAGAGTCTTGCCACTTTACGTTTCTTTTCAGGACTCATACTATCAAACTTGATGATGGCTTTATTAATCAATTGTTTTTTCTTGTACACAATTGTGTTTTCGATATCATCGTTAACAACATAGAATTGTGTATCTGCAGGAAATTCTCCTCGTTCCCAAGCTTGATGGCTGGATGCAATGGTTGGATGTACTCTTAACCATGCAAAGGATAGTTCTTGGAATGGTTGTGATAGATCATAAAAATTATCACCATCCATAAGCTTTACAGGTTTTACATGCAATGAATCATCTGTTCCAGTAGATAATCCATAGTTCCAGAACTTAGCACGTGATCCTAAATCAATATCTCCTAAATCAGCTTGTAACTTATCTCTTAATGCGGTTACACGTTCAATCTCCAATTCTTTTTCTGTTGGATCTTGAATTCGTTTAATGTATCCAGCATCAGGATCTAGTCCTGTTCTGTACTTACCATCCAATTCTTTATAGGGATATTTAAAAACTCCTGTACCAGGAATCCTAGACATTCCTCTCTGAGCAAGGTTGCTATCCATCGTTTGCAACTGAGAGCTATTATATTCTCGTTTGATCGTAGAGACCTTTCCTATTTTACCCATAATGTAGTTTAATTAAATAAGTTATTGGTTTGTTTTATTTGTAGAGTGATCCAATCGAATGGGTAGAAACTTAATTCATCACTCTGTTTTCTGAGAAGATTGTCCCCTCTGAGGAGGGACAGGGTGTGAGTGAGGGGACACTTCTCTGAAAAGACCTACACTATTATAAGGTAGGTTGTATATAATTTAGAATTGTGGGATTTCTTCA
>TARA_R110000868_G_scaffold67582_9_pt1 | contig 18879 bp, 14 predicted proteins | sample TARA_R110000868 | Tara Oceans TARA_R110000868 (sample SAMEA4397489) | marine metagenome | biome: Polar Biome; feature: [SRF] surface water layer (ENVO:00010504); material: water (ENVO:00002006), including particulate matter (ENVO:01000060) such as... | depth 5 m | reverse complement strand
TTTGTAGTTGCCGAATTACCTTTAAACAAAGGGATATAGATTACAACACTATTTTTGTGTTAAAAAATAGCTTATAAAACGCTAAGTTTTTGACTGTTAATGTATTAAATTTAATACTCATTTTTAGTAATTAATCATTTAATACAAATTTATCATGAAAAAAAGCAGAAATTTAGTATTAGGAATGTTAATTTTAACTCTCCTATTGAGCATCAAACTACATGCTCAAGAAGATCCAAAACCAGTATTCGTTACGGTAACCACTTTACATCGCAACTTAGATACTGATCGAAAAGACTGGAAGCAAACAGAACAAGAGTACTTTGACAAAGTAACTAGCAAGAATGATTTAATAATAGGCTCCGAACTATTAAATCATTATTATACTGAAAATAGCTCAGAAGTTTTACTCGTTTCCGTATTCAAAACATGGGAAGATATAGAAAAAGCTAATGACATTTCAAATGACTTGATTAAAAAAGGATGGCCTGATGAGAAAGCCAGAAAAGCCTTTTTTGACAAATACACTAGTTATTATGGACCAATGCATTCAGATGAAATATACACCACAGTAGCTGCTGGAAGCAAAGACCTTAAAACTACTTCCAAAGAACCCATGATCGTATATATTAGAAAATCTCAACTGTCATTGAATGGAAAAGGAAAAGGTTTAAAAGAGTTCAATGAGAAAGTAACACTTAATAACCCCTATATAAAAGCTTACTATCCATATCGTCATTCCTGGGGATCTGATAGCAGAGACTTTTTGGAAGCTTTTTTATACGACTCCTTATCTGATTTAGAAAAAGCCAACGACAAACAAAATGAGTTAATTAAACTCGCATGGCCAAAAGAAGAAGATAGAAAAGCTTTTTTTGATGAATTAAACAAGGCTTTTACAGGAATTCATGGTGATTATTTGTACCATAACGAACCTACATTATCCAAATAATTAATTGAAATTTGCAAAACTCCATTTATCTTCGGTCAAATGGGGTTTTTTTATTTCGTTTTTTAAAAGTCAACAAATTCAAATTCAAATAGATATAAACCGATTAAAAAAATTAAAAAAAATCCATATAAATGTTTTGTACAAGCGAAAAACTAGTCTATATTTGCACTCGCAATAAGGAAATGAAAATTATCAAATTGCACTAGGGCGATTAGCTCAGCTGGTTCAGAGCACCTCGTTTACACCGAGGGGGTCGGGGGTTCGAACCCCTCATCGCCCACCAAAGACAAATAACGCCAATGGAAGACATTGGCGTTATTTTTTTATAATCATACTACTTTAAAATTTCAAAAAATGTTAAAACAGGTACAACGTGTTTGATTGTACTCCTGACAGCACACTTTGAGGTATACTTGAAAAAGTACCCCTCTTTTTTTGATATATATATGATATCCTTTTTCCTCCATTTTACTGGCATTATATGATAACATTCCTGCATTGAACTGATTTTCAGCACAAGCATTTTCTAGTTGTTCTAAAACAAACCACTCCTCTTCCTTATTTGGGTCAAATGTCCTGCCTAAATTGCTGGAAAACTTATTAAAGTTTTTTTACATGTTTTCTAGACTGTGCTTACCTATACATTCGCCATTCAGAAACCGTGTGGCAAATACAAAAATTAAGCCCATTTCATGATGTATAGTATAAGTTTATATCTACTAATTTTAAAGCTTTTAGGTTAGTATTTTTACCGTTAATGTTGCTCTTCATATTAATTTTCGAGCGGTAGAAATTCTTCTTTTCATAACTTCTTAATCCAAAAATTATTTAATTCACTACCTCTTAAAATTTGAAGCTAAAAAATAATCTATTCACAAATATTATTTTTAAATTTGCATTGTGAAAACTTGGAGTATACTTTTATCATTTTTGGTACTATTATTATCAACCGTACCTTGCAGCGCTTTTGAAAGCAATTCTAAGTGTACGCTAGATATAAAGTGCGAAAAAGAATCTCACAAATGCGGTAACGATTGCACTGGAAAATGCTCTCCCTTTTACACTTGTGGTAGCTGCGTGGGTTTTGCTATGAGTACAGCTACTGTAGCCAAAGCTCAAAAAAAATTTTCTATTAACAGTGACAAAACGCATGATATTGACATAGTTACTATTACAAATTCTTGTTTTAACGGTGCCATTTGGCAACCACCTAAATTTTCTTTTTATTTATAATCTTCAAAAACAGCTGACTACAAGTATTAGCTAAAAAAATTATTCATATTAAGAAATAAAAATGTTTAAATATATTTCACTATTTGTGGCAATAGCAACTATTGGCACAGCTCAGGCACAGCATAGCCTCAAAATCACTGTTAAGGATATAGATTCTAAGCTGCCACTAAATGCGGTTAGAGCCACTATACAGGCACAATCACTAACTGCTTATTCGAATGCAGAAGGGATAATTACATTTGAAAACCTAGACGAAGCAATGTACTTTATGTCATTTCAACTAGAAGGATACGTAGTAGAAAATAAAACAATTCAAGTCCCTTTAAAAACAGTTGAAGTAATTGTCTTCATGAAAAGTACAGCTGAAGAGATGGACGAAATTATCATCACCTCAACCAGGGGAACAAGAACGATCAACAACATTCCTACACGAGTCGAATTTATCGCTGGTGAAGAGCTAGAGGAAAAAGCCAACATGAAGCCTGGTGATATCCGAATGATGCTGAATGAGAGTACGGGGATACAAACGCAGCAAACATCTGCTACTTCAGGAAATTCCTCTATTCGAATTCAAGGTCTTGATGGGCGTTATACCCAAATTTTAAAGGATGGTTTTCCAGTTTATTCTGGTGCTTCAAGCGGTTTAGGTTTGTTGCAAACGCCTCCATTAGATTTAAAGCAAGTCGAAGTAATAAAAGGTTCTGCCTCTACATTGTATGGTGGTGGAGCAATCGCTGGACTGGTAAATTTAGTTTCTAAAACGCCTAAAGATGAAAGAGAATTACGCTTTTTATTAAACGGCACTTCTGCTGGTGGTCTCGACATAAACGGATTTTACGGACAACGTTTTGATAAAATAGGATTGACTATTTTTGCTTCTCATGACCGCAACGCAGCCTACGATCCTGCTGATATTAAACTAACCGCTATTCCAAAATTCGAACGCTATAACTTCAATCCAAAATTGTTTTTATACCTTAATGATAAAACTGAATTGAACTTTGGTGTGAATACCGTTTTTGAAGATAGAATAGGTGGAAACATTGATTATATTAAAAATCGTAGTGATTTTCCCGACAGCTATTTCGAAAAAAATAAAACACAAAGAGTGAGCACTCAATTCACGCTTTCTCATAAAATTAATGACAGAGAATCTATTATCGTAAAAAACAGCATCAACAATTTCAGCCGTGTGATTACAATCCCTGACTATCTTTTTGATGGGGTTCAAACTAGTACTTTTTCTGAATTTACCTATGTAAACAATGGGGAATTATCTCAATGGATTGCAGGAGCCAATTTGTATACTGATGAATTCAAGGAGAAAAAGAAAAGTGCATTTCCCGAAAGAGATTACAATCAAATCACCTATGGCACCTTTGTTCAAAACACGGTAAAAGCAACTGATTGGTTGCATCTAGAAACAGGATTGAGAGGTGATTACGTACATGAATATGGCTTCTCACTATTACCGCGAGCATCGGCATTGTTTAGAATTAGTCCAAAGCTTAGCTCTAGACTTGGTGGTGGATTGGGTTACAAAACACCTACGATTTTTACTGAAGAAAGTGAATCTATACAATATCAAAACGTTTTACCAATAAATAGCGATATTAACAAACTCGAAAAAAGTTTTGGTTTCAACTTTGATGTAAATTACAAAACACATATTACAGATGCACTGTCACTATCTGTAAACCAATTATTTTTCTATACAAAAGTTAATAATCCTTTAATATTGACGCCTCTGGCAAACGACACTTTTCAGTTTTTAAATGTAGACGGAAATTTAAACACTAAGGGTACTGAAACTAATCTAAAACTCAGTTATGAAGACTTTAAATTGTTCATTGGCTACACCTACACTGATGCCACGGTCGAAAATAATGGCAATAAATCTCGAAATCCATTAACAGCCAAGCACCGTTTAAATAATGTGTTAATGTATGAGGTCGAAGACAAATGGAAAGTTGGTTTAGAGGCCTATTATTACAGTCCGCAACAATTAACTGATGGTTCCACTTCTCGTGATTATTGGATTTTTGGAGTGATGATAGAAAAATTATGGGAGAACTTTTCGATTTACGCAAATTTCGAAAACTTTACTGATACGCGTCAAACACGATTTGGTAGCATCTATACAGGGACACTTTCAAAACCTTTGTTTAAAGATATTTTTGCCCCGCTTGACGGCTTCGTGGTCAATGCGGGAATTAAAGTTAAAATCTAAAATTTTAAATAATACTGTCTAGTCCTAAATAAACCTCCTATATCGCATGATAAAGGAGGTTTTTCTTGATAAACAAATTTACATCGTAATTGAATGTTATTTAAAGCATCTCATCTAGAGTAAGGGATCCTGACTCTGTAATAAAATATGCAGCTTTTACAAATATAGGTAAATTGCTACTAACCAAGGATTACTATTGATTGCTGTATAGTAGATGTCTTTATTCTTATCATTTAGAAACTATTTTGGTTCGCCAAACACATCAGCCTCCCCTTATTTATCCCTTTACTAATGAACAACCTACAATTATTTACTATTTTTAAATCAAGGTTGCAAACAAAATACAGTTTTTAACTCCCAAAATATTATTGGTAAATGTGTACTCTTTTTATCATCCGTACTTACAGCAATCACTTACACTCCCTTTTATACTAAAATCGGCTAATACTATTCTAATTTAATATTTTTTTAACAATGGGCAAGTAATGCTCTCTATAAAAAACCAAAGTTTAAAGTTTCCTAGCTATTGTTCCTCTAAATTCCAAGTACTCTCGTATAATAAATGCGAATCAAGAGTTCAGGAAATATAAAATAAGAGAGAAATAACTTACAAATAGTTATATTAATAGTCTGAAAATCTGTATATTTAAAGTGTATTCAACGCACATTTAAACATATGATTATTCAGACTAAAGCAGTAAAATTAGTAAAAATCTATTCAACAATCTGTGAGCGATTTGAAAAAGATTTAAAATATAGTTGTGAGCGATTCAGCAATAACAATAAACAGGATTTAACAGACCAAGAAATTATGACCATTTATTTATTCGTTATTGAGGAAGAACAAAGATTTTCGGTCAAACAAATACATAAATTTACATCGGATTATTTACGTTCTTGGTTTCCAAATTTGGGTTCATATTCAGGATTTTCAAATAAGCTGAATCAATTGTCCGAAGCTTTTAGGAATCTTACAAGTTCACTTTTTGAAGATTTTATGCCACAAGACCGTTATATAAATCAAAGTTTGCTTGATTCTATGCCTATAATTACTTGTTCCGGAAAACGATTAGGTAAAGTTGCTAAAGACCTTACAGATAAAGGATATTGTTCTACTAAAAGTTTATATTATTTTGGAGTAAAGCTTCACGCATTAGCCTTTAGACGAGATAATACCATTCCTTTTCCAGAAGAAATTCAAATAACACCAGCTTCGGTAAATGACTTAACAGTATTTAAAGAAGCTTGGTCAGGCAAAACAAATAGATGTTTTTTTGGAGACAAAATTTACATCAATCAAGATTTTTTTTCAGATTTAGAAAAAGAAAAAAAATCAATAATGATGACACCTGTAAAAGCTGTTAAAGGAGAATGTCAAGAAATCAAAAATAGAGATAAAGCTGCTAATGATTTGTTTTCAGTGGCTGTATCAAGAATTAGACAGCCTATAGAATCTCTATTTAATTGGCTAATTCAAAAAACTGATATTCAAAGAGCTCATAAAGTAAGATCAAGCAAAGGATTGTTAGTCCATATTTTTGGAAAAATAGCCTCTGCTTTTATAAATTTAATTTTTTAACCCTTGATTCGCATAATAAAGGAAAAAATAAGTTTAGGTGATTTATGTTGAGGTTTCGATCTGCTAATATTATTTCAAAATTAACAATTAAAGGTTTCAAATTAAAATTGTCATTTTACGAAGAGTTCATTGCCAAAATCATTAGCGCAACTAATACTACTAGAATTTAAAAAAAAAATTAAGTTTTTTAAAATTAATATTTTAAACCTGTAAATTCGGCATGTTCAAAAACATTAAAAGTTGCATAAGGTTTACAATTGAAGTCTATCCACTTGACAGTAAGACAAACAACGCCATTGGAAGACAATGACGATTTTGTTTTAACATTTATACTACTTTAAATTTTCAAAATAAGTCAAAATGGGTATCAATTGTTCGACTGTAGTCCCTGACAGCCCACAAAAGACAAATAACGCCAATGTAAGACATTGGCGTTTTTGTTTTCAGATTTATACTATTTTAGGTTTTCAAAAAAAGTCAAAATTGGTATCAAGTGCTCGATTGTAGCCACTGACAGCCCCCCAATAATTACAAACCTCCAAAGTCATTTGATTTTGGAGGTTTTTTTGGTTCGAAGAATTGACAGATATTTTATAAAATCTCTCAACACCATTAATTGCTATAATGGCAGGTTCGAATTGCGTAAGGTCCTAAGAAATAATCCAATAACAATAATTTTTTTTACCCCTACATTTTTTTTCTCTTTTTAGGATTAATTAATTATCAACCAAACAAATCACAAAAGTGGTTTTTCCATCATCATTTTTATGCGCCAAATAGCCGCCATGAGCTTCTACAATGCTTTTTGACAAAGTCAAGCCAATTCCGGAACCTTCTTTGCGAGTAGTGAAAAAGGGTAAGAATATTTTACTTTCTATTTCTTTTTCAATGCCTTTTCCATTATCGGTAATCATTATAAAAGTTCTCTTTTCTTTTACTTCCGCCGAAATAACAATCTGTTTCTTTACGCCATCTTTCAAAGCATAAATACAATTCGTTAAAAGATTAATCAATACCTGTTCCATTTGCTGAGAGTCAACATTTAGCCAGCGGTCAAAAGAAATCGTGTTTATGACTTCTATTTGCTCTTTTTTAAATAGTGGAGCCATGATTTGAAAACTGTTTTCAATCCATTTCAAAAATTCTGTTTTTTCTTTTTTGGGAGAAGGTAACATAGCTAGTTTGCGATAGCTTTCTACAAATTGCTGTAAATGGTCGCTTCGTCTCAAAATTGTGGCAACACTACTTTTCATATCATCTAAATCTTCCGCTGAAATGGTTTCCTGTTGAACTAAATCTTGTAAATTCTGAGAAAGTGATCGAATGGGAGTAATAGAATTTAAAAGCTCATGCGAGATCACTTTCATCAAATTGCTCCAGGCTTCTTTCTCTTTTTTCTCAATTACATTCTGAATTGAATCCAGTGAAACAATAAAATAATCCTGATTGTAAATTTCACTTCTGGAAGTCTGCATCAGAAATGTTTGTGTGTCTTGCTGATTAACACGGATTTCTAATGACGTTTTAATTTCTTGAAAATCCTGCTGTTCAATAATTTCACATAGAGAAGGTAACTGATTTTTCAAGTATTTCCATTTAGAAACTTTTGGCACATCAAAATGCTTGGAAAAATAGTCATTCATCAAAAAAATTTTCCAGTCGTTTCTATCTTTTTGCAGAATAATAATTCCCGTTTCGATATTATTTAGAATAGAACGATACACAATATCTTTTGAAACCTGTTCGTTTTCTTTGCTTTTCAGGGTTTCATATAATTTGAATAAATTGGAATAATTTTGATACGATTTATGTTTGGAAAAATCCGAGGTGAAATCATTTTGCAAAATGGAAGCAATTATTCTGTCGTAAAGCAGAAAGGCATTTTTAAGATAAAAATACATTTCTACCATAAGTAAGAAAACCATAAAAAGACCAAATACAGCGGTAAAAACCAATCTTTTCTGAAAAAGAAAAATGGAAATTCCAGCAACGGAAAGAATAATAATCAATCTAAGAAAAAGGAGTTGGTATATTTTTAAAGATGTAAACATATTAGTTAATGTTATATTTTTCTAAACGTCGGTATAATGCACCTCTAGATAATCCTAGTTCCTCGGCAGTTTTACTAATATTATTGTTGTTTTTCAACAGGATTTTCTCAATAGCCGTTTTTTCTACAGCCGAAAGTTGAATGTCATCTTGATTCTCTTCATAAGTTGTGATTTGCTCTAAATCTAAATCTGAAACGTTAATATGATTGTTCTCGCAAAGAATCACGGCGCGTTCTATTCTGTTTTCCATTTCTCGAATATTTCCATTCCAAGCGTGATTTGCTATTTGTTGCAATGCTTTTTCGTCAAAAGTAATTGTGTCTCGTCCGTATTTTGTCATCATTTTTTGCAAAAGATACTGCGACAAAGGAATTTTATCTTCGATTCGCTCGCGCAATGGAGGCAACACGATTTCCATAGTGTTGATGCGATAATATAAATCTTCTCTAAAATTTTTATCGGCAACTTCCTGTTTCAAATTCAGGTTGGTGGCTGTAATAATGCGAACATTCAGCGGCCTAGCTTTTGATTCTCCTAAACGGGTTACCATTTTGGTTTGAATTATCTGCAAGAGTTTAGATTGTAAATGCAATGGGACGTTTCCTATTTCATCCAAAAAAATAGTGCCGTTTTGAGCCATTTCAAAACGTCCTGGCGTATCAACCTTCGCATCTGTAAAAGCTCCTTTAGCATAGCCAAATAATTCGCTTTCAAAAATATTGGAATTTAAAGAACCCAAATCAACGTGAATAAAAGGACTATTTTTTCGCTCTGATTGCAAATGGATATGATGTGACAACACAAATTTACCGGTTCCGTTCTCACCAAGTATTAACACATTGGCGTCGGTTTTGGCTACTTTATCGGCCAGAGAATAAGCTTTTTTTATAACCTCTGAATTACCAACAAAAAATTCGTCTACAATCTCGATATTATTTGATTTCTTTTGCTCTTTCCTACTTTTGTCAACTGCTTGTTTTACAACGCTAAGTAATTTTTCGTTTTCCCAAGGTTTCAAAATATAATCAAAAGCACCTGCTTTTAAACCTTCTACAGCTGTTTCTACTTTACCAAAAGCGGTCATCAAAATAACGATCGTTTTTGGCGAAAGCGTTTTTATTTCTTTTAATAAATACAAACCTTCTCTGCCGTCTTCAAACCCTATTCTGTAATTCATATCGAGCAAAACCACATCAATGTTGTTTTGTGATAATAGTTCCACAACATTTTTAGGGTTATTAAGCGTATAAATATTTTCAAAGTGCTTTTTAAGTAGCATTTTGGAAGCAAAAAGAATATCTTCTTGATCATCTATGACTAATATGGAGGCGTTGGTCTTTTTCATTCTAATGCAATAGCTATCTTTTTTTATTCAGAAAATGGAATCATTGTTCGGTTTCGGACAAATAGTGTTCAATTATGGACACAGTGTAAATTTTATTAAAATTAAAATACTGATTATAAGATTATTATAATTTTTAATTTTCTGGTACGATTATCCTAATAGACTATACAAATAATAAACAATGGACACCAAAATCGTACGTAAAACTAACAAAAATAAGTATCTTTTACTGGCTTTGCCAATTATCTTACTCTTTGGGTATTTTGTTTTTACATCTGCTACCAAAAAAAGAAGTTTGAACGTAAAAAGAGCTGAAATTACAATTAAGACCGTTGAAAATAATTTTTTCGAGGATTTTATGTCTTTTCAGGCGAAAGCAGTTCCATTAAATTCAATGTTAGTGAATATTATAGAAGGTGGAGCCGTTCAGGAAATATTCGTCGAAAATGGCGATATGGTTATAAAGGGGCAACCTCTTGCAAGATTGTACAATCCTAATGCAGAGCTGGCATATATGCAACAGGAAACAGCAATTATTGAACAAATTAATAATTTGGATAAAGCCAAACTCGATTTGAGAAATCAGGAATTGAATTTAGAAAAAGACTTGATTGGTATAGAACACGATTATTTGGATGCCAAAAACTTATTCGAATTGAACCAAAAACTTTTTGACAAAGAAATACTTTCTAAAAATGAATGGGAAAAGACGCAAGAAAATTATCGTTTTCAAAAAGAACGCATGAACATCATTAAAAAAAGTGTCAAAAAAGAGAAACTAGCCAATCAAGGCCAGATAGGACAATTGAATCAATCTATTGGTTTCATGAATAAAAGTTTGGATATTTTGAGAATGAATAAAAAGAATTTCCTTATCACAGCACCAATTTCTGGTAGACTTTCTTCCTTTGAACCTATACTGGGGAAAACCTATGTGCAAAATACAAGTATTGGTTTTATTGATGACAGAAAAGGCTATAAGTTGATAGCTGACATCGATGAATTTTATTTGGATAAAATTGCAGCGCAACAAAAAGGAGCCGTAGATTTTGAAAACAAATCCATCGAAGTGCAAATAACCAAAGTGATTCCGGAAATTAAAAATGGAAGGTTTCAAGTAGAATTGGATTTTGTTTCATCTGAAAAATTAGATTTAAAACAAGGATTGAGTTTTGGTGTAAAACTAAACCTGTCAGAAAAAACCAAGACGGTAGTACTTTCCAAAGGAAGCTTTAACGAAGAAACTAGCGGAAAATGGATTTTTGTTGTCAATGGTAACAAAGCAGAGAGAAAAGCAATCAAATTGGGGCGAGAAAACCCTTTGTATTATGAAGTTCTCAGCGGTTTAAAAGCGGGCGAAAAAGTGATCACTTCATCCTATAAAGATTACAAAGAAGTCGAGATTTTGAATTTAGAATAAAGAAAAAGAGCTTAGAGGAAAGAAGCAAGAGTAAAGAGTAAATAATAAAGAGAAATAAACAAATATCATCAATCAAAAAACGAATAATAGTATGATTCAAATTAAAAATCTTTCTAAAGTATTTAGAACCGAAGAAGTGGAAACAATGGCATTGAGTGAAGTTTCACTTACCATAAATCAAGGTGATTTTGTTTCAATTATGGGGCCTTCGGGAAGTGGAAAGTCCACTTTATTAAATATTATTGGATTGCTAGATAACGCTTCGAGCGGAAGTTATAAGTTACTCAATCAAGAAATTATTGGGCTGAAAGAAAAAGAAAAATCGAAAGCCAGAAAAGAAAATATTGGCTTTATTTTTCAGAATTTCAATTTGATTGACGAATTGTCGGTTTATGATAATATTGAATTGCCGTTGATTTACAATAACGTTTCTTCGGCTGAAAGAAAGAAAAAAGTAGAAACAATAGCTGATAAATTAGGAATTTCCCACCGATTAAAACATTATCCACAACAGCTTTCCGGAGGACAACAACAACGTGTAGCCGTGGCAAGAGCCTTAATTAACGATCCAAAAATTATTCTTGCCGATGAACCAACAGGAAATCTGGACAGCAAAAATGGAAATGAAGTAATGGAACTTTTAACTGATTTACATGCCAATGGAGCCACAATATTAATGGTAACGCACTCTGATTATGATGCTTCTTTTTCTCAAAAAACCATTTTGATGAAAGATGGAATGATACTTTCAGAAAAAGTTAATAACAGGAACGTGGATATATTAGGAACGGAATCTAAAAACTAAAATCATGCTAAAAAATTGGATTACTATATTTTTATACCACCTCAGAAAGAATAAGCTATTTTCTGCCTTGAATATTTTTGGATTGGCCATTGGAATTTCAGGATTAATTTTCGCATTACTGTATTGGAATGAAGAACAAAGTTATGATGCTTGGAATCCCGAAAAAGACAATGTGTATCAGGTTTTAGTACAGTTAACAGGAATGCCAGTTTTTTCAGATTGTGCTTTATTCCTAAAACCTATTTTAGATAAAGATACTAATGTAGAAAAGGTAGTTTATGCTGACAGCTGGTATCAAAAGGATAAAATTATCTACAAAGGCAAGAAAGAAATAGTTGATAAAATTATTAATGTTGAGCCTGATTTCTTTTCTCTTTTTCCATTTGAAATTATTAAGGGAGATGAGGTTTCGGCATTAAAAGATGATTCAAGTGTTGCTATTTCAGATGTGATTGTTAAACGAGTTTTTGGTGACGAAAATCCGATTGGTAAACAAATAACATGTTTGGATCAAATGTTTATAGTGCGCGCTGTGTATCATATTCCAGGGAACTCTTCAATTGCTCCAGATGTTATAATGAATAAAATGACGCAGTTCAAAAGTGAAAATACGACAGGACCTTTTATATTCAAGCTACTTCTTAAAATTAAAGATCCATCAAAAATTGAGAATACTCGAAAGAGTTTAGAGAAAACTTATAATCAAGATTTTGTTCGGAGAATTGCTCAGGAAGAAGGTTTTACTTTAGAAGAAATGGCTAAGAAAATGGGTCATTTTAATGTAGTTATAGAGCCACTTTCAAATGCGAGATTACATTCTATTACAGATGGATATCCAGAAGGGAGAGGGAATTATCAGTTTTTGTTGATTATGGTTGGGTTATCTGTTTTAATTCTCATTCTTTCGATTGTAAATTATATTAATTTGGCTACAGCGAATGCGGTTAAACGTGCTAAAGAAGTTGGTGTTCGAAAAGTTGTGGGGGCTTCAAAAGGTACTATTGTTATTCAATTTATTTTTGAAACTGCTCTAATAAGTTTGTTTTCGATTTTACTAGCATTAGTTATTGTTGAGTTGACTTTGCCGTATTACAATGATTTTTTAAATAAGAGTTTACGAATAATTGGTAGTCAGTTTTATCTGCAATTAATTCTGATTTTCTGTATTACAGTTTTGGTAGCAGGAATACTTCCAGCCGTTTACGTTGCTAATTTCGAAACTTTAAAAGTTCTCAAAGGCAATTTTGGAAGAAGTAAAAACGGAATCTGGTTGCGTAACGGAATGTTGATTTTCCAGTTTACAGTGGCTACTTTCTTTATTGTTGGTTCTTATATTGTGTATCAGCAAATCGATTATCTAACCAATAAAGATTTAGGTTTTAAAGGAGATCAAGTGATGGAAATTAATTTGAATTTTCTGGATTCGGATTATGAAGTGGAAAACGTAGGGCAAAATATCTACAACAAATACAGTACAATAAAACAAGAACTGGCTAAAATAAAAGGTGTAGAACAAGCTTCTACAGGATTGATTTCATTTGATGGTTCAGATGATTCATTAGGAGGTGTATTGTACAATGATGAACTTTTTAAAGCACGGACAATTGCAGTTGATTTTGGTATGTTCGAAATGATGAAAATAGAAGTAGTTAAAGGAAGGTCTCTTGATCAGCAACATGCTTCGGATACTATTGCTTCTGTGGTGATTAATGAAACAGCACAAAAATTGATGAACATGAAAGAGCCTATAGGAAAAGAACTAATTATCAAAGAACGAAAATTAAAAATCATAGGAGTTGTAAAAGATTTTAATTTATTAAGTCCTGAAGTTGAGGTGTCAGGGATGTATTTCTATCATCTTAAAACGGTAGATATTGCTCAAAATATCAATAAGGTTTTCGTAAAACTAAAATTGGATAATATTGAAAATACAATTACCGATATCGAAAAATTATGGGCAAAAACGGATACTGAGTATCCTTTTAAATATGATTTTGTCGATAAACAATATGCAAGAACTTATGAATCGTATGTGAAGCAAAAGAATCTATTTTCATTGTTGAATGTAGTGGTAATTCTAATCGCTCTTTTCGGGTTATTCGCCTTGGCTTCGTATTCAATTCAAAGACGCATGAAAGAAATTGCAATCAGAAAAACGCTTGGAGCAGAAACCAGTTTATTATTGAAAGAACTCTCTAAACAGTATGTTTTGTATTGTGTCATTGGGTTTTTAATTGCTTTGTTTCCCACCTATTATTTATTGAATATGTGGCTTGAGAATTTTGCTTTTAGAATTGAAATGACCTTGTTTCCATTCCTTTTTGGCTTTATAATATTATTGGTTTTAACGTTAATCATTGTTTTGTTAAGAGCCTATCAAGCAACAAAAACAGATGTTTTGAAATATTTAAAATATGAATAAAAAAATTGTTTTTACGGTTGTCTTTTTAGCCTTTTGTGCATTGGCAAGTGCTCAGGATACTTCTTGGTCGCTCACACGTTGTATGGAAACGGGATTGCAGAAGACTATTGAAATAAAAATCAGACAGCTGGAAATTAAAAGAACACAAAAATCACAAAATTCGGTTTTAAATCGAATGTTACCTACTGTCGATTTGTATGGACAGCAAGGTTATAATTTTGGTAGCACCATTGATCCTTCGACTAATGGAAGAGTAAGTTCTAATATTCAAAATGATAATTTCTATCTCAATGCCAAAACGAATCTGATTGATTTCAGTGCTTTTGCGAATGCTAAAAAAGACAAAATTAATATTGAGCAAGCCAAAGCGGATGTAGTAGTCATAGAAAATGAATACAAACTGCAAATTTTAGATGGCTATTATCAAGCACTTTATATACAGGAGTTATTGAAAATCCAAAAAGAACAACTCAAGCAAGCTTCATTCAATTTGGATAGAATAAATAAAGAAGTTGCTATTGGGAGTAAATCCCAAAGTGATTTATATGATATGCAGTTGAGCTTTTCGACTGAAGAAATCCGAAATCAGGAAACAGAGCAATTGTATGCTATAAAAAAGACAGAATTGTTTCAGTTGATGAATATTGTAGATGTGGCGACAGACGAAGTAATATTAGAACCTTATTTAAAGGAAGTAAATAAAGATTTTGATACTGAGTTGTATAATCCTAAAATTAAACTTGCCGAGCTCAATTATCAAAACAGTTTACAGTTGATCGGTTTAGAAAGAGCCAGCAATTATCCGATACTGTCAGCGTATTATGGATATTCTACTTTTTATTATAAAAATATAAAACAAGCAAATGCCAACACAGATTCTTTTTTCAATCAATTAGAAGATAATAAAAGTCAACAAGTTGGTATGCAGTTGAGCGTTCCTGTTTTCAATGGCTTTAGGAACAATAAAAAAATAAGTGCATCAAAAATAGCAGGTGATCAGGCAAAACTAGTAGTTGAACAGGAAAAACAACTATTAGAAAAACAAGTGATACTAGAAGAACAAAACAAAAGAAATTATTCGCAACTGCAATATAAATTAATCGAGAAGCAAAAGTTTGCTAGAGCTTCTTTTGCGACTACACAATCTAAATTTACTAGTGGCAAAGTGGAAGCAATTGTTTATTCCTCCGTGAAAAATCAATCGCTTTCGGCTGATTTTGAGGTTTTAAAAAACAATCTTCAATTGCAATATATTAATTTGAAAATAAACCTATTGAGAAGGAATCAGTTGTAAATATAATGAGTAATAATTAAAGGAATATTTAATCTAACGTAGTATCGATAACTTCTTTAAATCCTGCATAAAATGGTTCGTAAACGATCCCTTATGGACCACAGAAAAACAAACAACGCCATTGGAAGACAATGGCGTTGTTGTTTCACATTTATACTATTGTAGGTTTTCAAAAAAAGTCAAAATGGGTATCAAGTGTTCGATTGCAGTCCCTGACAGCCCACAAAACTCCATTAGAAATAATGGAGTTTTTTATTTTTACACTTTGTAGAATTTGTTGTTAATCTATTTTCTTAACCACAAAATATCATATGCGCTGATGAAGTTAATTTCTTGCATATCAAAATCCTCTCCTGTAAGTAAATTAAATAATTTTGTGTTTTTTAAATTTTCAAAAACGTTACTATTAAAAAAAGTATCATAATCTGAGAAATTCGAGATAACATATACTTCTTCCCCTTGAGAATCTGTTTTTTTATAAATTAATAAATGACTGTTTTCACAATCGATATATTGCAAATCATTGCTATCTGCAAAAGCAGGAGTTTGTTTACGTATTTGAATCGCCTTTTTTAATTGCTCATAAACCTGCATCTGGACTGAAGATGAATTACCTGACTTTTTAACCAAATCCCAATTCATTTTTGAACGATGTAACCAGCGATTATCATACTTTTTACTCTCATCATTTAGATACTCATAATTGTTTGGCAAACCAACCTCATCACCACTATAAATCATTGGCAAGCCTCCTAAAGACAAAATAATAGCATGTTGCAAATTAATTCTCTTTAAGGCAATTTGAATTTCTTTTTCATTATTTTCATTTAAGGCTTTTTCTAAACCACATAAAGCAGCCATTGATCCCGAAATTCGAGCATTGCCCGTTTCATGCTCAATCATAAATCGCTGCCCTAAAGCAAAACTACCATTAAAGCCATCACAATAATGTTTCAGGATATACAAACGATGCTGAAGACTATCAAGTCCTAATTCAGTTACCAATTTATCATCAAAGCCAAACCCTATATCATCATGACATCTTGCATAATTAATCCAAGTTGTATTTCTTGGTTTTGTGGGAACTGCTTTCATTGACTTTTTAAGCAAGTTTGTACTGCGAGTAGCCAATGCCTCCCAACTTAAAGCCATAAAATTGGCGTTATACGCAATATCACATTCATCTCCTTGCGACAAACCTTGTCCAAAATATTTTATAATCTCATCTGGAGCCACAATAGCTTCGGCGATATAAGCTACCCCTGGAGAAACAATTTGCCCACACAATTTAAAAAGTTGTAATAATAAATGTACTTCGGGTAAATTTTGGTTGAATTTCCCAATTTCCTTCCACATAAAGGCAACTGCATCAAAACGAAAAATATCGATTCCCTTATTAGCCCAAAACAACATAATATCAATCATTTCTACCAATACCATTGGGTTTTTATAATTCAAATCCCATTGATAGCCATAAAACAAAGTCATCACCCATTTATCATTTTCAGGTAAATAAGTAAAGTTTCCTGGAGCCGTATCTGGGAAAATCTCAACCATTGATTTTTCATAAGCATTAGGCAAAGTTCTATCTGGAAAGAAATAGAAAAAATCTTTATATTTTGGATTTCCTTTACGGCCTTCTACAGCCCATTCATGTTCATTTGCACAATGATTTAACACTAAATCCATGACTAAATTCATATCGTTTTTTTGAAACTCAGTAACCAAAGCTTCAAAATCATCCATAGTACCAAACTTAGGATTAACTTCGCGATAATTTCGTACCGCATATCCACCATCATTTTCAAATTCTGGAACATCTAAAAAAGGCATTAAATGCACCGTATTAATTCCCAAATCAAGAAAATAAGGGATTTTGGCTTTTAGACCGTTGAAATCTATATTGAAAAGATCAACATAAAGCATCATACCAACGATTTTTTCACTTGAATACCAATTAGGATTGGATACACGAGCCAAATCTCGTTTCTTTTGAAAGTCAGATCGGTTTTCAAAATTTTTAACAAGAGACTGCATTAGCAATTCAAATGCTTCATCTTTATTAGCACAATCCGAATACAGTTTATGAAATAAATCACTTATAATTGGAAAGTTAGCTCCCAATCTAAGATGGAAATTAGTGTCTCTAATTTTTACTTCTTCCAAAAAAACATTCAATTTTGATAACTTTTCGGCCTGTTGCATGATTTTTAAATTATAAGCTATTTACTATTAAACAAAAACGAGATGTCATCCAAAAATAAAGAAAAGTGACTAAAAAAAACAGTTAGTAAACTATTTTATAAAAACTAAATTGTTATAAAATTACCAGCCTTGAGTTAATCCATTTTTAACCACCTCTTCATATTTATCTTTATCAAAACTATATAAATTAGGCGCTTTGTGTGCTACATTGCTTTTCTTTTCATCCAACTTTATTAAAATTCCTATCGCCGTTATTTTACGAAGAAAATTTCTTCTATCAAGGGTTCTTCCTAAGATGGTTTCATACAATTTTTGTAATTCTGGAATCGTAAATTTTTCAGGAAGTAAATTATACCCTACTGGCATTAAATTCAACTCTGCCCGAAGCGTTTCTAATGCTTTATCTAAAATTTCTTTATGATCAATAATCAAATCCGGAACAGCATTATGATCAATCCATTCTACAATTCCATTTTTCCCTTCTGGGTTGGGCACCGTTTTAAAAAAATCCACTAAAGCATAATAGCCTACAGTTACAAAACGATTAGAATACCATTCCCCTTCCTCTAATGGGATAGAATGAAAATTTAAAACATGCTCACTAAAATCAGAATTATTCCTATTTACCTTACCAAAAGTTGAAAATTGTCTCAAAAATATACCTTCTAACCCCGTTCTATCGTGCAAAACAGTTACTGCAGCCTGATCAATATCTTGCTCTACAGGCACAAATCCTCCAGGCAAAGACCATTTATTGCTATACTTGGTTTTTATAAGTAAAACCTTAAGCTGATTATCATGAAACCCAAAAATAACACAATCAATTGATAAACCTGGTTGGTATTTTTCCTTGTTATCTAAAATATTTTTTAACATTAAACTCTTTTTCTGATAATTACACTTCCATCATTTTGATCTTCGCAATTTAGTTTTTTTTATTTAAGAAAATAGAAGAAAGTACTATTTTCAAAGTTCATAATCCAATAAATATCCGTTAAAACTATAAATATTTAAGAATATGAAATTATTTTAAATTATAACAAAAACAATTCTTACAAAATTAACTAAAAAGTACAATTCAAAAAACAGAAAATCCCTCAAAAAAGTAATACGAATAAAAAAAACATGTACATTGCGTCAAAATCACACACTAAACTAAAAACTAACTATATCCATAAAACCACATTAATAGGCCTATGAAAACAACACCATTACTATCAAAACCTCACTACCCTATTCTAGATGGCTTAAGAGGTGTAGCTGCTATTATGGTAGTTGCATTTCATATTTTTGAAGCTCATGCAACAAGTCACCTCGATCAAATAATCAATCATGGTTACTTG
>TARA_R110000868_G_scaffold17357_2_pt1 | contig 18881 bp, 17 predicted proteins | sample TARA_R110000868 | Tara Oceans TARA_R110000868 (sample SAMEA4397489) | marine metagenome | biome: Polar Biome; feature: [SRF] surface water layer (ENVO:00010504); material: water (ENVO:00002006), including particulate matter (ENVO:01000060) such as... | depth 5 m | reverse complement strand
GCGCGGCAGGGGTGGCTTGCCCCGTGGTCGGCAGGATCGGTTCCATCAAATTCAGGCCCTGGTTCGCTTGTGGCTTGCCCATAAGTGGGGTCGCCGTCTTTTTGAAACAATGGTTTAGCCCCGCAGTCGCACCCCCCGCAAGGCCTGCCTTGAGCGGTGCTTCAGCTTAGGTCTCCGGGCCGCCCGCAGCTTCGAGATCGATAATGCGGGGGGTATGGCCTGTTTCGGTCATCAGATGCATCAGACCTTCGCGCGAAATGGCTGAGGTCGCGCGATTGTCGAGCGGGTGATAGTGGAGGCGTTCATGTTCGAGCATGGGGGCGTCGAACACGGGCGTCACGAGGCGGGCATGGTCATTGATGAGAGCAAAGGGGGTGACGGAGCCCGGACGTACGCCCAGAACCTCCCAGAGGAGGTCAGCACTCGCAAAGGAGAGGCGAGCGGCGCCTAGGGGCCCGCCGAGCCGGTTGAGCTTCAGGGCGCGTGCCTCGAGCGTTACGACGAGAAAGAGCGCGCCCTTCTTGTCTTTGAGAAAGAGGTTCTTGCAATGGCCGCCGCGGTCCCACGGTGGGCCCCAGAGGGCACGGGCAGCTTGCGCTTCTTCGACGGTGTGGAGTGCGTCATGCTCGCGCGTTTCGATCGCAATGCCGCGGGCTTCGAGCCATCGCAGGCAGTCTTCCTTTGTGGTCACGCGGGCGTTTTGCATAAAGTCTTACTGGCACAGGCCGAAGGGTCTTTCAAGTCTTAGGCAACTCTCGGGCAAGCCCCGGCCTGTTCTGGAGCAAGTACGGGGCTTCGCGCCATTTTTGCCGCAGTTTCTTTGTGCAAGCCCTCTTGCAATGGTCTCGTCTATAGGCGATAAAGCGCGCCTTCGGATGCGGGCGTAGCTCAGGGGTAGAGCACAACCTTGCCAAGGTTGGGGTCGAGGGTTCGAATCCCTTCGCCCGCTCCAAAGTCTCAGTTTTGACCGGGAAAACACCGCCCCCAAGGGCGGTGTTTCTCTGTCCGGCCAGGTTGTACTTGGCAAGATATTTGTCGGGTTTGCGGCAGATAAGCGAGAAATTGGCCCGAAAGAGGCAATCATGAACGAACTCACCACCTGTCCCTGCGCTTCCGGCAAAAGTTTTGCCGATTGCTGTGGTCCTTATCTGTCCGGAGCGGCACTGCCGCAGACGGCTGAAAGCCTGATGCGCTCGCGCTATTCGGCTTTTGCGACGGGTGCCATTGATTACCTCGAAGACAGCCTCATGCCCGGCACACGGGATGATTTCGACCGCGAGGGGGCGACCACATGGGCCTCGTCGAGCGAATGGACGGGGCTTGAAGTCCGTCATGTCGAAAACGGCGGTGCGGGCGACGATGAGGGCTATGTCGAGTTTGTGGCTCAGTTCACGCAAGACGGCGTGGCTCGCGTCCACCATGAGACGGGCCATTTCGGCAAGCTCGACGGGCGCTGGTATTATGTTGATGGCTCCATGGGTACACGGCCCCGCACCGTCGCCAAGATCGGCCGCAATGATCCCTGCACATGCGGCTCCGGCAAAAAATTCAAGAAATGCTGCGGCGCGGCGGCGTAAAGCCTGCTTTCAAGACAAACCCCGCTTTCAAGACAAATTAAGGCCGCTTGCTTAAGGTCGGGGCACCTGTCCCTGCTGGTATGCGAGCGCCGATGAACCTTCCTGTTCCCTTGTTCGATCCACAGCGCCTGCGTGTCTATCCGCGTCTGGCGGTCGCGATCTATGTCGTTGCCGCTCTCGCTATGATCGTCAGCGCGACGGCGATGATCGACGTTTTCGGTAAGCCGCTCGGCTATGATTTTATTACGTTCTGGGGAGCCTCGCATCTGACGCTCAGCGGCGAACCGCTTGTCGCTTTTGATTTCGCGCGCATCCTTCAGGCTGAACAACTCGCGGTGCCTGCGAATACCCAAGTTTTCCTTTGGCATTACCCGCCTGTCTATCAAATGCTTGTCGCGCCGCTGGCACTCTTGCCTTACGGGCTGTCGTGGCTGGTCTTTGTCGGCGCGGGGCTCGCGCTTTATGTCGCTACGGTGCGGCCGTTGTTTGCGGACGGTTTTGCGTCCAAATCCGATGTGGTGTTTTTGCTGCTCGCTTTTCCCGGCGCTTTTATCTGCGTTTTCCACGGGCAGAATTCGCTTTATTCGGCAGCCATTTTTGCAGGCGGCTTGCTGCTTCTCGAACGTGGACAGCCTTATCTCGCTGGTCTCGTGCTGGGGTTGCTGATCTACAAGCCACAACTCGGGCTTCTGTTGCCGCTTGCTTTTCTGGTCTCCGGCCAATGGCGGGTGCTGATCGCCACGGGCCTCAGCGCCGTTGCGATATGTGGCCTGTCTGCCGTGCTGCTCGGGCCGGAGCTTTGGCTCACCTTCATCGCCAATGCGCCCATTGTGCGCGAGGTGATGGAGCAGGGCATGTTGCCCTGGGCGAAAATGCCAAGCGCGTTTGTGTTCCTCGTGGATCTCGGTGTGCCGCTGAGCGTGGCTTACGGGGCGCAAATGCTGGTGGCGCTGGCGGCGGCGGCGGCGGTCGCGCTTGTCTGGCGGCGCCACGGGCCGACGCGCCTCAGCTGGGCGGTGCTCATTGCCGCCACGCTTCTCGTGCCGCCTTACACATTCGATTATGAATTTGCCATTCTCGCGCCGGTCCTTGTCATTCTGGTAAACGACATGGGCAGGCGCGGCGCAACATTGCAGGAACGCGTCGGGCTGGTGATCCTCTATGTTCTGCCGTTGACGGTCGCGCCTTTTGCGCAGGCCACGCATCTCCAGATCGGTTTTCCGCTGCTGGTTCTCGCGCTGGTCATGGTGACACGTCGTGCTCTCAGCCTTTCCTCGCCCGCGCCTTTATGATCCACTTCGCGCCAGACGTCCGATCAAGGGCGCGGAACGGCAGGGGGCTAAGGGTTTGGACGGGTTGAAAGAACTGGGTGATGTGCGTGAGGCGATTGAAAATGACCCGCGGCCGGATTCCGCTGATCCGGCGATCCATCCCAAAGGCCTGAAACTATCGGCGACCGGCGCACCCGCCGCTGACGCCAAAGGCCAGTTCAGCTGGGCCATGTTTCAATGGGCCCGCGACCCTTACGTGATCATCGTCACGATTTATATTTTCTCGCCCTATTTTTCCAACGTCGTGGTCGGTGACCCGATCCGTGGTCAGGCGATCTGGGGCAATATCAATTCAATCGCCGGTTTCATCATCGCGCTCTTTGGTCCGATCCTCGGTGCGATTGCCGACACAGGCGGACGCCGCAAACCTTGGCTCATTGCTTTCGTCGCCGTCATGGTACCAGCGATCTTCGCGCTCTGGTGGGCGCTGCCGGGCGGGGCCGGTCTCGGTATTTATCAGATCGCGCTTTTGTTCATCGTCGTGTCGGTGGCTTTCTCGTTCACGGAAGTTTTTCACAATTCCATGTTGCCGGCCGTCGCGCCGCATGAGCGCATCGGCGTTCTGTCGGGCTTGGCACTTGCCATGGCGAACGCGGGCGCATTGCTCATCCTGTGCTTCATGCTGTTTGCCTTCATGCTGCCCGGTCAGGTGGACTGGAGCTTCCTCCCGACAAAGGCGCTCTTCGGGCTCGATGTCTCGATGCATGAGAACAGCCGCATCTCAGGGCCGATTACCGCGATCTGGCTTCTGATCTTCACGCTGCCTTTGCTGTTCTTCACACCCGACGTCAAACCGACGCAGAAAATCAATAAGGTGAAGGCGGTCAAAGACGGGATTGGGCGCGTCATCAAAACCGTGAAGCAGGTTCGCCACTATCGCAATGTCGCGACCTATCTCATCGCGCGGATGTTCTTCAATGACGGGCAGACGGCTGTGCTGATTTTCGGCGGTGTTTATGCGGCGGGCATTTTCAAATGGGATGCGCTGACGCTGACGATCTACGGCATCATCCTGTCGATCTTTGCGGTTGGCGGCGGCTTCTTCGGCGGCTGGCTTGATGATCGCTTCGGTTCCAAGAAAGCGATCATGACTTCGATCGGCGGCACGTCGATCGGGATTGTGCTTGCTGTCTCGATGACGCCGACGGAAATGTTTTTCTTCATTCCCTATGACACATCGAGCGCACCGTTGTGGAGCCTGCCGTTCTTTTCGACGCTGCCGGAGCTTATGTATCTGATTGTCGTGCTTGTCGTTGCAATCTGCATTACGGCGGCTTATGCCAACAGCCGCACGATGCTGGCGCGCATTGCCCCGGCTTCAAAGATGTCTGAATTTTTCGGTCTCTACGCTTTGTCAGGCACCGCGACTGCTTTCATGGGTCCGTTGCTGGTCGGTTTGGCCACAACTTTTTTCCAAAGCCAGCGGATGGGCTTTGCTTCCATTCTTATTTTGATGGTAGCGGGACTTGCGATCATGGCATTTGTGAACGAGACCCGCGTGGAGGCAGTTGATTGAGTACGACGAGAGCAAATGGTGAACCGGCCAGCAATGTCGCGCAGGCCGCATGGGTGACATACGAATGGGCGAACCAGCCCTATTTCTCGCTCATCACCATTTTTCTCTTCGCACCTTATTTCAGCGCCGTCTTTGTCGGTGACGCGGTGCAGGGGCAAACCGTCTGGGGCTATGTGCAGGCGAGTGCCGGTATCATCATTGCGGTGCTGAGTCCCTTTCTGGGCGCGATGGCGGATGCCGCCGGTCGTCGCAAACCCTGGATTGTCTTTTTCGTTTTGATGAGTGCGGTCGGGAGTTTCGGCCTTTGGTGGGCGATCCCTGGCACGCCGATTATGCCGATTGTGCTGTCGCTCATTGTGGCGTCCGTCGGCATGGAATTTGCGATCATTTTCGCCAATGCCATGCTGCCGACCATCGCGTCTGAAAAGCGCATCGGGTTGCTTTCCGGCATCGGCATCGGGGCCGGTCAGATTGCAGGTATTTTCGCGCTTCTCATTGTGCTTGTGTATCTGCAATTGCCGGGCGTGGTCGAGGCGTCCTTCATTCCCGATGCGCCGGTCTTCGGATTGTCGAAAGAGGCGTTTGAAACCGATCGCATTGTCGGGCCGATTTCAGGTCTGTGGTTTGTCGTCTTCATGCTGCCGCTTCTGCTGCTGGTGCCCGATCAGGTGTCGCGCGGGTTGTCGCGCGTGGCCGCTATGAAGGAAGGCGTCGTGCGCCTCGGACATACTGTCACCAAGGCATGGCACTTCCGCAATGTGGCGCTCTATCTTTTGTCGCGCATGGCGTTTTATGACGGCATGAATGCGATCTTCGTTTTCGGCGGCATTCTCGCGGCTTCCACTTTCCATTGGGGCGCGATGGAAATGGCGATCTATGGCATCTGGGCGACATTCTTTGCCGCCGTCGGTGCTTTTGTCGGCGGCTGGACCGATCAGAAGTTCGGATCGAAATCGACGCTGCTTGTGTCGCTCGTTCTGGCGCTTGTCTCCTTCATCCTGCTTGTGTCATTTGACCGCGACCGGATTTTCTTTGTGGTCGAGGTGCCCTTCGTGGAAGGTGCAAAAGCCTTTTCGACTTTGCCCGAGCAACTCTTTCTTCTCACCATCGCTTTCTTTGCGTTGATGGCGGGGCCAACCATCGCGTCGAGCCGTACGATGCTCGCGCGTATTGCGCCTATCGAAATGATGACGGAATTTTTCGGGCTCTATTCGCTCGCGGGTAAGGCGACGACATTTGTTGCGCCGCTGCTCATCGGTATTGTGACGGCTTCAACGGGCAGCCAGAGACTGGGGCTTGCCGTTGTCGTGCCGCTTATTGTCGGCGGTATCATCATGCTGTGCTTTGTGAAGGAAGAGCGCGCCACGTCGATCACGTGACGTATGTATGCTAGCGCAGTTTGACGGCGGTGCCGGACGCGACTGCAATCAGCATTGAACCGCTTTTGCCTGCCGTCTCATAATCGAGATCGACACCGACAATTGCGTCGGCGCCGACAGCCATGGCTTCGGCAATCATATCGTCCAGCGCTGCGTCGCGGGCGCTCTTCAATACTTTTTCATAAGCGCCGGAACGTCCGCCGACAAAATCGCGGATCGCGGCAAACATATCGCGGAAGACATTGGCACCGATCACCGCCTCACCCGCCACGACGCCGCGATATTCAACGATGGCGCGGCCTTCAACACTATGGGTTGTCGTGACGATGATCATGGGCCGTGTTCCTTCGTTCAATGACGGAAGTGACGCATGCCCGTCATGACCATGGCAAGACCCTTTTCGTCGGCGGCGGCGATCACTTCATCGTCGCGCATTGAGCCGCCGGGCTGAATGACCGCTGTAGCACCGGCTTCGGCTGCTGACAGCAATCCGTCGGCGAAGGGGAAGAAAGCGTCCGACGCGACGACTGAACCGACCGTTGCGGGCACTTTAAGACCGGCGGAGTCAGCGGCGTCCTGCGCTTTGCGGGCTGCAATGCGGGCGCTATCAACGCGGCTCATCTGGCCTGCGCCGATGCCGACAGTCGCGCCGTTTTTCACATAGATGATGGCGTTTGATTTGACGTGTTTGCAGACACGGAAGGCAAAGAGCAGGTCTTTCAGTTCCTGTTCGGTGGGCTGGCGTTTTGTCACGACTTTCAGGTCATCGAGTGTGATGTGACCATTGTCGCGCGACTGGACGAGCATGCCGCCTGCAACGGACTTCACTGTGAGGCCGGGGCTCATCGCGTTGGGCAAGCCACCCGTGATCAGCAAGCGAAGGTTTTTCTTTGCGCCGATGATGCGGCGGGCGTCTTCGTCGGCGTCCGGCGCGATGATGACTTCCGTGAAAATCTTTGAAATTTCTTCCGCCGTCGCGCCGTCGAGTTTGACGTTCGAAGCGATGATGCCGCCGAAGGCTGAAACCGTGTCGCAGGCGAAGGCCGCGCGATAGGCTTCGACAAGCGTGCTGCCGGTCGCGACGCCGCAAGGATTGGCGTGTTTGATGATGGCAATGGCGGGGCGCTTGGGATCAAACTCGGCGGCGAGTTCGAAGGCTGCGTCCGTGTCATTGATATTGTTATAGCTGAGTTCCTTGCCCTGCAATTGCACAGCTGTGGCAACGCCCGGGCGATTGTCGCCGTTGATGTAGAAGCTTGCGAGCTGATGCGGGTTCTCGCCGTAGCGCAGCGTCTGCTTCAATTGACCACCGAAGGCGCGGAAATCGGGCGCGGTGTCATTGAGTGTGTCGGCAAACCAATTGGAGATGGCGGCGTCATATGCGGCGGTGCGGGCATATGCCTTGTGGGCGAGGTGCTGGCGCAGCGCCTTTGTGGTGCCGCCCTTGGCTTTGATTTCTTCGATCACGGAGGCGTAGTCGCTGCCTTCCACGATGACGGCGACGTAGGAATGATTTTTGGCTGCGGCGCGGATCATGGCCGGACCGCCGATGTCGATGTTCTCGACACATTCATCGTAAGCGGCCCCTTTGGCCACCGTCGCCTCGAAGGGATAGAGATTGACGCAGAGAAGGTCGATGGGGCCAATGCCGTGGGCTTCCATCGCAGCTTTGTGGTCAGCATCGTCGCGCACCGCGAGAAGCCCGCCATGGACCTTGGGGTGCAGCGTTTTCACGCGCCCGTCCATCATTTCAGGAAAGCCCGTGAGGTCGGAAACGTCTTTGACGGGGAGACCGGCGTCCGCGATGGCCTTTGACGTGCCGCCGGTGGAGATGAGTTCGACACCTGCTTCATGTAAGGCTCTGGCAAAGTCGATGAGGCCCGTCTTGTCGGAGACCGACAGGAGGGCGCGGCGTACCGGCTGGAGGTCGGCGGCCTGGGGGAGGACTTTGGCGGAGACGGACATGGGCGGTTTCTCGCTGTGACGGGGATGGCAGGGCGATAGCACAATTTCGCGGTGAGGGCCAAGGCGAAGGCGCGGGAAGGGCCAAATCCCATGCTGCGGCAAATGGTTCCTGATGATTGCCGCGACCGGCCCTCTGGCGCGGGTGTTTTAGCGGGTAAACTCGGGTCACATGCTTGTTGACGGAGAGAGAGCCGATGTCGGACGAAACGCTTGCTATGCTTAAAACCATGCCGCTGCCCTTTGCTGAGCTTTTGGGGATCGAGGTTGTTTCAGCAGAACCTGATTGTGTGGTGGCGCGGCTGGCCGTGCGCAAAGAGCTTTGCACCATTCCCGATATTCTTCACGGCGGGGCGATCATGGCGCTTGCTGACACGATCGGCGCGGTGGCGACGGTTCTCAATCTGCCCAAAGGGGCGACAACGACGACGATTGAGAGCAAGACCAATTTTCTGGCGGCAATCCCGATAGGCGATGTCGCGGAGGCGACCTGTACGGCGCATCACAAAGGCGGGCGGCTGATGGTCTGGGAAACGCGGATTCGCCGTGGTGACGGCAGGCTTGCTGCCGTGATCACCCAGAGCCAGCTGGTGATGCTGGCGAAATAGAACTCTATTCTGCGTCCGGCTCTGCTTCGCTTGCGGGTACTTCGAGATCGGGTAATTCGGGCAAGGGTGCAGGGGCTGCCTTGGTGTGGTGACGGCTCGACAGGCGCTTCCATGCCCAGTTGACCTTGGCCGCACCGCGTAAAACCGTGCCGGTGACGACGATCTGTTCAGAGCGCCGCGCGGGTTCTCCTGCCCCTAGATAGACGGTTTCTTCAAGTGTGATGTCCGACGTACCACCGGCTCCGCCGGCGCGGAACTGCCAGCCCTCACCATTGGCCAGCATGACCAGCACGTTTGATCCGTCATGCGCCAGCGAGGCGCGCGCGTCGGGATGCAGATGGAAACGGATGGTGAAGGGCAATAGTTCGGCGGGTGCGCGCGGGTGCAGTCGCGCCATAAGGCTGGGCGGGGCTTCGGACGCAACTAGCATGTCTTCGCCGCGCAATTCCTCGCCGCCTGCGTAGAGAAAGAGGCGGCGGCGGTGTGTGAGGCCAAAAAGCTTTTCATAGCCATTGTGGGCGGCTTCGATGAGCGTTCCTGCCTCGTTTTCCTGTCGGCGACTTTCAACGCGCGACGGGCCTTCCATAAGGCGCGCGCCGAGGAGCGCACGGCCGATTTTGGCGCGCAGGATGCGGGCAGATGATGTGTCGGCCAGCACCAGTGTGGATTGTGCGGCGGTGGCGCGGCTTGCGGCCTCCCAGTCGGGACCGAGCACGCGGGTGGAGCCGCAGTTCACGACGAGGCGCGCACGACCGGCGCTCATTTCAAACGAAAGACAACCTGCATGCGCAGTATGGCTGTAGCGGCCGGGCGGCGGGGGGCCGGTGTCTGCGATTACGTAGCTCGGGCCGGACGCGAGGCGCTGATAGCCTGAATGTGGTGCGAAGCCGAAGGGGCGGCCCTTGGCATCATCGAGCGCGAGTGAAGCGTCGATGGAACCGTCGAGCCCTTCATTGGCGCCGTTGAAGAGCGCCAGTCGCCCGTCGCCGTGGCGGAAGAAGCGCAGCATGGGCATCATCCGGTCGATGGCGTCGCGGATGGGCTTCGGCACTTCAAGGCGGCGATGGGTGAGTGCTTCGCGCAGCGACAGAAGATCAAGCAGGATCGATTGCATGGCGGCAGGGTTGCGGCTTACGTGACCGCCGTCGGCAAGGATCTGTCGGTTGAGTTCGCGGCAGACAAGCACGAGGCCTTTGTCGAGACGCTTCTGGCCTTCGGAAAGACAAAGCCCAGAAAAGGCAAGGCCGACGGCGGCTGTAAAGCGCGGCTCGCCCGCCGGTGCCAGCGAGGCGGTGCGTGCGAGGTGGCGGGCCTGACGCGCCATGTTGCGCAACAAGGTCGAGCGATAGATGAGATCCGAGCCGTCGATGATCAGCGCACCATTGGCGGCCCATGAGGTGAGGCGGCGTCCGACGACATGCGGTCGCCAGGCAATGTCGTTCCATTGACCCGCTTCGATGATCCAGCTTGCGACCAATGTCTGCGCATAGGTGCGCGCCGCATCGCCACCGGCGGCGGAAAAATGCCGTAACCATGAGAAGCCATGCAGTTCTTCGGCCCAGGCGTCAGACGGCGGCGTGGCATCAAAGGGCGAACTGCCATCGGTGCGTACTTGCCCGCCCGGCAGAGACCAGCGGCCCTGAAAAAGCGCGTCGGCTGTGTCGGCGCGACCGGGCCGCAGGTCACGCGGGTAGTGGATCATGTGGTCGGGCATCGGCCCGCGTAGTGATTTGCTATAGGCCCAGCTTGCATAGGCACGCGCGAGCAAGCGGTCGCGCGCCCGCACCAGCGCGGCAGCGACGAGATCGGTCGCGCGGTTGCCGGGCGGCATGGCGAGATAATAAGGCTGTGAAAGATGAGCGGATTCAGAGGAGGTGTTGCCGGTCAAATTGGCAGGCGGCAGCGGTGTCGCACCGCGTTCGTCATGTCCTTCCATCTCGGCGTCTGTCATAAGCAACTGCCTCCGGCAGCGGCGTTCGGATCAAGCGTGTCCGCGCAGTTTCGAGATATTGGCGGCATAGGCGCTCTCGCCGCCTTTGAATGTGGCTGTGCCCGCGACGAGCACGTCGGCACCTGCTGCAATGGCGCGGGGCGCGGTTTCGAAATTGATGCCGCCATCGACTTCAAGTTCGATGGCGCGTCCGGACGCCGTGATCGCCTTGCGGATTTCGGTGATGCGAGGAAGCTGGCTTTCGATGAAACTCTGGCCGCCGAAACCCGGATTGACGCTCATCACAAGCACAAGATCGATGTCGTTCAGGAGCGGCCACAGAACCTCAAGCGGCGTGGCCGGGTTGAGAACAACGCCCGGCTTGCATCCGGCGGTGCGGATCGCCTGCACGGTGCGGTGGGGGTGGTTACCAGCCTCGGGATGGAACGAGATGATATCGGCGCCGGCTTTGGCAAATGCGTCGATGTAGAGATCAACCGGCGAGATCATCAGATGCACGTCGAAGGTCTTTTTCGTGTGCGGGCGCAAGGCCTTCACGACATCGGGACCGATGGTGATGTTGGGCACGAAATGGCCGTCCATCACGTCGATATGGATGTAGTCCGCACCCGCCACATCAATGGCGCGTACTTCTTCGCCCAGCCGTGCGAAATCGGACGCGAGAATGGACGGGGCGATTTTGATTTTAGGCTGTGTGCTCATTGAAACCTCAGAACCCCGATATCGACGGCACTGGCCGGCTCAAACCACTATATCTTGCTGAATTCAGTGCTTAACAGCTTGAAACTGCAGGTGCAAGAAGAGACAAATAGGGGTGCGTTTCATTATTTTCCCGATACCGATATTCTGGAGACCATATGAACAAAAACAGACCGCCGCCCCGCCTTTCCCTGCGCCAAAGACTGACCTGGTTTGCGCATCTCTACAAAGCCCTAGCGCGGCAATATCACGCCGAACTTGGAGACGAGCTGCGCGCGATCATTGCCGATGATGCGGTGGTTGTGGACGTCGGTGCGCATGCGGGCCAGCATGCCAAGCTCTTTGCTGCCATGGTGCCTAAAGGTCATGTTTATGCTTTCGAGCCCGGCCTTTATGCGCTCTCGATCCTGGAGATCGTCCGGCGCTGGCGGCGTCTCGACAATGTGACGACAGTGCCGCTCGGCCTTTCTGATAAGCCCAGTGTTGAGACTTTGCATGTGCCGCTGAAGCGCAGTGGCTCCATGGGTTTTGGGTTATCGCATATGGGGCCCGACCATAGCGGGCGCAAAGTCGTGAGTGAGCAGATCAAACTCACTACTCTTGACGTCTTTGCCGCCGAGCAGTCGCTCACGCGGGTTGATTTCATCAAAGTCGATATTGAAGGTTGGGAATTGAACTTCCTCAAAGGGGCGATGGGGACAATCGCCAAATTCCTGCCGACGCTGTTGTTGGAAGTGACGCACGGCTCACTCGCGCGTGCCGGTGCTACGCCGCAGCAGATTTTCGATTTGTTGCTACCGCTTGGCTATCAGGCCTTCGAGACACGTAAAAGTAGGAACTATGTGATGCGGCGTGTCGACGGATTTGAATCGGAAGCGGATTATTTGTTTGTGCCGCGCGAAAAGGTTCATCTCATCGCGGCTTCATAAAGGGCCATCAGATTTTGCGGGCGAGCGCCTTGAGGCCGGGTTTGAAATTCCATTCAAATTTTACGATTTCGAGCCCGTGCATGGCGAGAAGTTGCGTCAGCGTTTTGCGGCTGAAATAGACGATATGTTCGGGTGGGCGCACCTCGCCCCAGCTTGCAAAATCCGACGGTACACGAAAGTGTCCGGCGTCAGGCGTCGTGATGAAAAGGATCGCGCCTTTCGACATGCGCGCGGCGAGCGCTGCCACATAGGTGTGAAGCTCGGGTAGATGTTCGAAGACTTCGCTCGAATAGACAAAGTCGAACTGGCCCCAATCGGCGGGCAGACTTTCCATCGGACCGGCGTGATAGCGGCCTTCGGGATAAAGCGTGCGGGCGCTGTCGATACTGTCCTGACCAATGTCGATGCCATGCGCTTCGAGCCCGACAAGACGTCCGGCTTCGACGCCTGTGCCGATGTTGCAACCGGCATCGAGAAAGCGTTTGCCCGGTGCCATGTGCATGTAGCGCAGCAAGCGGCGCTTGGTGCGGGCGATTTTGGAAGCCGTCTTTTTGGAATAAAAATCGTTCGGCGTATAGGCACCATAGAGCGCATCAAGCTCGGCGGGTGTCGGCGTCGGTGTGGCAAAGCGCAAGCTGCACGCGTCACATTCGGCGATGCCGTAGCCATTTTTTTCGCCAAGCCGCTTGTGGCTTTCGTGGCCACATAAAAGACAAGTCACTCACCACCCCCGAAGTGCATTTCTCTACATTGTATATGCACGAACTGTAGCGCTGGCGCAATTTGCACTTTGTCGGCGCTAGCTCAGGCGCGTGAGGCGGGCGGCATAGAAACCGTCGAGACCGCCTTCATCGACCCAATGACAAGGCAGCGTGCGCATGTCACCTGATTTGGTGATTGCTTCATCAAGACCGCCAATCTCGGAAGCGGTGATGGCAACGCGGGCGAATTGCGGGTGAAGGCCAAGGAATGCATCGATCTGCTTGGGACCTTCTTCGGGTTCAAGTGAACAGGTGCAAAAAATAAGCGTGCCACCGACAGCAAGTAACGTTGCGCTATGAGCGAGCAGTCGGGCTTGCAGATCCGCGAGCCGGTCGCGGTCGGCGGCGGATTTCAGTAGCAGCACATCGGGGTGGCGGCGCGCGGTGCCGGTGGCGGTGCAAGGCGCATCAAGGAGGATCTTCTCCCATGTGCGGCCGGGTTCGAATTTCGTCGCGTCCTCGACAATGATCTCTGAACGGAGCGACAGGCGTTCGAGGTTCTGCGTGAGCCGTTCAAGGCGGGGACCGGACCGATCGAGTGAGGTTACGTTCGCGCCGCGCGAGGCGAGCCAAAGCGTCTTGCCGCCGGGGGCCGCGCAAAGGTCGAGCACGTCCTTGCCAGCCACATCGCCCAACAGGCTTGCAGGCAAAGCAGCGGCGGCATCCTGCACCCACCATTGACCTTCGTCGAACCCTTCAAGCTGCTCGATGCGGCCTGAGGTGTGAAGCCTGAGCGAACCGGTGGGCAATATTTTTGCGCCAAGACGTGTCGCCCAATCTTCCAGCGAGGCGGGGTCTTTGACGCTCAGATCAAGCGGCGCTTCATTCATTTGTGCACGGATGATCTCGCGGGTCTTGATTTCGCCGTAAGTGCCGATCCAGCTTCGCCACATCCATTGCTGGAGTGCGGCGCGCTCGCCGTCGACCCCGTCGCGCAACGTGTCAGTTTCGCGCAATGCGCGCCGCAGGATCGCGTTGACCAAAGATTTGAAATGCAGCGCATCATCGTCATGTGCGGCGGCTTCGACGGCCAGATCAACAGCGGCATGGGGTTTGACGCCCATGAAGAAAATTTCAGCAAGCGCTGCACGCAATATTGTCTGTGTGATGCCTGCGCGCGGCGGCAGCTTTCTATCAAGGAGCTTCTTGATGATGAGGTCGAGCGCGCCGACATGGCGCAGCGTTGTTGTTGCGATGGCGCGGGCAAAGCCACGGTCGGCGGGTGCGAGTCTGGCGAGTATTCCGCGCGCGGCATCCTGCGCAAAGGCCTCATCGAGCGCGCGCTTTTGCGTCAGCACCGCTGCGATCAAACGATGCGCACCCTGACGCGCGGCAAGACCGGCGTCTTCGGATTTCGGATTTGTGGCTGCAGGCTCGTCATTCATGGACGAGGTTAAAGCACAGGCAGGCGTCGCGGGGAAGCCTCAGCCCCAGGGACGTCCTGCCGCACGTCCGGTACCTGCCGCAATATCGTGCAATTTGGCGATGCGGTTGGCGGTTGCGGGATGGGTTGAGAACAGACTGTCGCGTTTGCCGCCGTGCAGCGGATTGATGATGAACATATGGGCGGTGGCGGGATTTGCCTCGGCCGCTTCATTGGTGACACGACCCGACGCGCTTTCGATTTTCTCCAAGGCGGAAGCAAGCCAAAGGGGGCGGCCGGAAATTTCGGCACCCATGGCGTCGGCTTCATATTCGCGTGTGCGGCTGATCGCCATTTGCACGATGCCGGCGGCCATAGGCGCGAGGATCGCCAGCGCAATCGTGCCGATGAGGCCGCCGCGCTCGCGGCTGCCGCCGAAGAAGAAAGCGAAATTGGCGAGCATGGAAATGGCACCGGCGATGGTCGCGGTGATGGTCATGGTGAGCGTGTCGCGGTTTTTGATATGGCCGAGTTCGTGGGCGATGACGCCGGCCAATTCCTCCGATGACAGAACATTGAGCAGGCCCGTTGTTACAGCAACGGCGGCGTGTTCAGGATCGCGGCCCGTTGCAAAGGCATTGGGCTGGGGCTGTTCCATGATGTAGGTGGCGGGCATCGGGATGCCGGCATTGGCTGCCAGTTGGCGCACAAGGCGGACATAATGGGGTGCTGAATTTTCATCCACCAGACGCGCGCCGTGCATGCGGAGGACCATTTTGTCGGACTGCCAGAAGGCGAAGATGTTCATAGCGCCGGCGATGAGAAAGGCAATGAAGGCACCGCCCGCGCCGCCGATCAAATAGCCGAGCCCCATGAAAAGGGCGGTCATGGCGGCGAGCAGGGTGGCGGTTTTGAGCGTGTTCATTTTTGTCCAACGGGTGGTTTTGCGGATCGTTCAAGCTTATATGTAGGCTCGAGACCCTAGCTACAAGCGAGCCTTTTCATGTCGGATTCCGAGCCTATTCCTGTCGAGCCTCAGACGAGGGTCTTAAGCGAGCCTGCAAAGCGTGCATTGGCCGAGGCTGAAGCGCGCCGTAAGGCGGCTGACGAGGTTGAAAAAAATAATCCCCGTCCGCGTGAGCTTGAGGGTCGCAAGGGCGGACAGGAGCCGACACGTTATGGTGACTGGGAGAACAAGGGCATTATTTCCGACTTTTGAACGGAGTGCGATTGGCGGGCATAAGATTTAACAAACAAAAACGGCAGCTCGCTTTTACGCTCTTTGTGCGTGGTGTCGTTCTGGGATTGCTCGCCATGATCGCGTGGTTTGGTTTGCATGCGCTGCCCGACACGATCAATCCGTTTTCGCCCGTTGAACTCACAAGCCCCGTGGGGCCGCTCACCAATGTGAAGCTCAGACTTTTGCAGCCGCGCTATGAGGCGTGCCTTGCGACGATCAAGCGGCGCGGGATGACCATTGAGCGGGCCGAGATTTCATCGCCGCTGAAAGGCTGCGGCATGGAGAAGGGCGTGAAGCTCACCAAAGCCCCGCTCATCCATGGCGGGCCGCTCGACATGAGTTGCGGGCTGGCGGCGGCGCTGCTGATCTGGGAGGGGCAGGTTGTTGTTCCGCAGGCGGATGACATCCTCGGCAGTCCGGTGACGCGCATCCGTCACTACGGCACTTATTCATGCCGCAATGTGAACCACGCCAAGGCGGGGCGTCTGAGTGCTCATGCGGAAGCGCGCGCCATTGACATTGCGGGGTTTGATCTGGCGGATGGTCGGCGTGTGTCTGTGCTGAAGGACTGGGGCAAGGACACGCCGGAGGGGCGGTTCCTGAAGTCGGTGCATGATGATGCCTGCCGCGTGTTCAGTGTGGTGCTGGGGCCGGAGTATAATGATCTGCACAAGAACCATTTTCATTTTGATATGTCGGCGTGGAGTGCGTGTAAGTGAGGGAATGGAAGGAAGACCCTCACCCAACCCTCTCCCTCGGGGAGAGGGCTTTAAGGTTTGATGTGGCTTACACCTTGAGACGATAGCCCGTCCCGTCTTTGATGACGTGGCCTGCCGCTGGTGTCGCGAAATGGGTGCCGATGACGAGGGTGCCGCTGTCGGCCATTTCGGCGACGAATTTGGCCCGCGTGTCATTGGCTTTTAACTGGTCGTGATCAAAGCCTGAGGACCAGTCGGGATTGGCGATCTGGCTCGGGTGGTGCATCAGGTCGCCGGTGATGACGGCGTTTTCGCCTTTGGATGAGATCACAATCGAAATGTGACCCGGTGTGTGGCCGGGTGTCGGGCGCACCGACACTTCATCGCAGATGACGTGATCCTCGTTGATGAGATCGGCGAGGCCTGCGTCAAAAATCGGCTGCACACTGTCGGCGAGCACGGGTGCGTTGTCGCCTTCCGATTGCGAATGGGCCCATTCACGCGCGCCAATGAGATAACGCGCCTTGGGAAAGGTGGGCACCCATTTGCCGTCTTCAAGTATCGTGTTCCAGCCGACGTGATCGACATGGAGATGGGTGCAGAGCACCGTGTCGACGCTGTCGCGCGGCCAGCCTGCTTCTTCCATATGTTTCAGGAAGGGCGTTTGCAGGTTGTTGAAGAAGGCATTGTCGCGCGACTTCTCATTGCCGACGCAAGTGTCGACGATGATGCGCTTTGTCGGCGTTTCGACGAGAAGCGCCTGAATGGCGATTTTGGCGTGGCCTTCGGGTGTCGCGAAATGCGGTTGCAGCCAATCGATTTTTTGCAGCGCGTCCGGCGTGGCCTTCACCACCATCGAACCTTCGCCGCCCAGCGGAATGGCCGCTTCGATCTCCACGATGCGCGTGATTTTGACGTCGCCTATGGTCCAATTGGCCATGTTGTTCTCCTCCCAGAGATTTTTATTTCAGGGGACGTAGGGGCGCAGGCGCGGAGATGCAAGGTTTGACGAGGAGCAAAGTGTCATTGCGAGGAGGCCGCTTGGCTGACGCGGCAATCCAGAGTGTGGTGAGATGGATTGCTTCGCTGGCGCTCGCAATGACGGTGGGAAGGGAGACCCTCACCCAACCCTCTCCCAGAGGGAGAGGGCTTAAGGGCGGGTATCAGCTTTTGTTCTGGCGGTTCTCGACGAGATCGGTGACGACCGAGGGGTCTGCCAGCGTCGATGTATCACCGAGGTTTGAAAAATCGTCTTCGGCGATTTTGCGCAGGATGCGACGCATGATTTTGCCCGAACGGGTTTTGGGCAGGCCCGGTGCGAATTGGATCAGGTCGGGCGAGGCGATGGGGCCGATTTCTTTGCGGACCCAGTTGACGAGTTCTTTGCGCAAGGCGTCGGAGGATTCGTGGCCTGCAATCAAAGTGACATAGGCATAGATGCCCTGACCTTTGATGTCGTGCGGGTAGCCGACGACGGCGGCCTCGGCGACGAGGTTGTGGGCGACGAGGGCGCTTTCAACTTCGGCCGTGCCCATGCGATGGCCGGAGACGTTCAGCACGTCGTCCACGCGGCCGGTGATCCAGTAGTAGCCATCCTCGTCGCGGCGGCAGCCGTCGCCGGTGAAATATTTGCCGGGGTACTGGATGAAATAGGTTTCGACAAAACGCTGGTGGTCGCCATAGACGGAGCGCATCTGGCCCGGCCATGAATCGGTCAGGCAGAGATTGCCGGAGGCCGCGCCTTCGAGCACCGCGCCTTCTGTGTCCACAAGCTGCGGCTGTACGCCGAAGAAAGGTTTGGTGGCCGAGCCCGGCTTTTGCGCGATGGCGCCCGGCAGCGGCGAAATCATGATGCCGCCGGTTTCGGTCTGCCACCATGTATCGACAATGGGGCAGCGTCCGTCACCGACGACGCGGTGATACCAGAGCCAGGCTTCGGGGTTGATGGGTTCGCCAACTGAGCCCAAGAGGCGCAGCGATTTGCGGCTCGTCTTTGTGACCGGCGCGTCGCCGTCGCGCATGAGGGCGCGGAGCGCCGTGGGCGCTGTGTAGAAAATATTGACCTGATGTTTGTCGATCACTTCCCAGAAGCGTGAGACGGTGGGGTAATTGGGCACGCCTTCAAACATCAGCGTTGTCGCGCCATTGGCCAATGGTCCGTACACGATATATGAGTGACCCGTGACCCAACCCACATCCGCCGTGCACCAATAGATGTCGCCGTCTTTATAGTCGAAGACATATTGATGCGTCATGGAGGCATAAACGAGATAGCCGCCTGTTGTGTGCAGCACGCCTTTGGGTTTGCCGGTCGAACCTGATGTGTAGAGGATGAAAAGCGGGTCTTCGGCATTCATCACTTCGGGTTCGCAACTGTCCGAGACTTTGGCCGCTTCCTCATCATACCAGACGTCGCGACCGGGTTTCATCGCGACCGCGCCTTTTGTGTGGCGCACTGTGATGACGGAGGTGACGTCGGGGCATTTCGCGACGGCTTCGTCGGTATTGGCTTTCAATGGAATTTTCTTGCCGCCGCGCACGCCTTCATCCGCTGTGATGATGATGTTCGATGTGCAATCGGTGATGCGGGAGGCGAGCGCGTCGGGCGAGAAGCCGCCGAAGACGACCGAATGGATCGCGCCGATGCGCGTGCAGGCGAGCATGGCGACGGCGGCTTCGGGGATCATCGGCATATAGATCGTGATGCGGTCGCCTTTTTTGGCACCTTGTGCTTTCAACACATTGGCAAAGCGGCAGACGTCGGCGTGAAGTTCGCGGTAGGTGATTTTTTTGGAATCGTTCGGGTTGTCACCTTCCCAGATGATGGCCACCTGATCGGCGCGGTCTTTCAAATGCCTGTCGAGGCA
>TARA_R110000868_G_scaffold14426_3_pt1 | contig 18885 bp, 33 predicted proteins | sample TARA_R110000868 | Tara Oceans TARA_R110000868 (sample SAMEA4397489) | marine metagenome | biome: Polar Biome; feature: [SRF] surface water layer (ENVO:00010504); material: water (ENVO:00002006), including particulate matter (ENVO:01000060) such as... | depth 5 m | reverse complement strand
ACCTCTTTCTGAACACCTTCACCTGCTGTTGCTGGTAAATGATGTTTAATAGAAAATACTCCATTTTTTAATGTAACATCAGCTATAGAAACATAACCATTTACACTACCATTAAATTCATAAGAATAAATCTCTTCATTAAATTCTATTTCAGCTTTAAATCCTTTAGAACCTCTATTTGCAAATTGATGAATAACCAATTTATAAACACCATTATGCATGCTATTTAAATTAGGAAAAGTGATATTTTCAACAGCTAAACTTCCTGCAGGGTGTCTAATATCTATATCTAAATTTCCACCAGTAGTACTTCTTTTATTACCATAATAAATCAAATTACCATCAGGCTCATTACAATGTAAATCTAAATCAGAATTATCACCATTACCATCGGCCCACATCATAGAAAATCTAAGAACACCATCAACTTTTCCACCTTTGGCTTTAACATTCTCTTTAATTTGAGATCTTCCTGCTAAATTACCATTAAATGTCCAAGAATAATTGTTATCCCATTTAAAAATAGGTTTAGATGCTTCTTCAGCTGTGGTGAGAGATACTAAATTGTTTTCATGTTTATTTTCAAACAACACTTTCACCCCTGTACAAGTTGGAAGAATGTCTTTCATGAATTTATCAATACTCACTTCTTCTACACCATCAAATTCAGCTTTTTTGTGTCTTGTTTTATTGGATTTTACACCATCAAATATAGAAACACTCTTCACTTTACCATCTCCTGTATTTACATGTAGAATTTCAGAAGCTTTAATGTCATCAATATTTGCAAATCTTCTGTTAAAAGAAGCTACAAAATTGTTTTCTTCTACAAAACGTTGAGCATCTTCAATTTGCTTTTTAGTAATTGGAGCACTTGCTTTCATATAATTAATAGGATCCACTCTAATATTCCATAATTTACATGCTTCATTAATTTCTTTACCTTGAGATAAATCAGAACATAATGTACCAATAAGCTCACCTTTGAATTTAGCGATAGAAAGTCCATAAGATGTAACCCAACACCAGTTATCTCTTAATGATGGCTCTAAAGCATCATATTGAGCTTTAAATGGTATTATAGCATCTATTTTAAACAAATGAGTTTGTCCATCTAACAATGAACCTTGAATAATTAAATCTCTAACAAGATTTAATGTATCCAATGAAATTTCTTCCATACCTCTTTGAAATACATTTTTGTTATCTCTATAAGAAGCCATTATAGTTTCTACAGATTTACCAGTACTATCTACAAATGCTTTACCAAGAAGTAAATGCATATGATTAAATGTTCGCACTTCATTTTCTTTTACCACACCATACAATTCTGCTTCCGCTTTTGTATATCTCTTAATGTTCTTATCAACTCCTAATTGAAAGAGTATGTTTGATTTTTTACAAGATTCATATGGCAAAGAATTAAGTTCAGCAAATGTTTCAAAGAACACTTCTGTAATTTTTGAAGCTTTAATAGCTTCAGCAACACTTACCATTCCACTGTATTCTTCAGGAAGGTCTACATCAAATATACTTGTTACTTTAAAATCAGCATCAATAGCAACAATATTACCATATCTTCTGATAAAATTATTACAATGGTTACAATTATGCTCTGTACTGTTAGGATCTCTAAAGATAGGATTATTTTCAGCACTAAAAGATGCTAAATATAAATCCCATATTTGGGCACCAGAGAGTTCCACTCTAAATAATTTACCAGATTGCTGCATCTGTTCAAATTTCTGTTGAATTTTTTTGTTTAAGTTTTTCATGTGTTTTGATTTAAATAATTTCTTCTAGTTTTTTTGTCGTTCCAATTTCAAATAAGCTTTGATATTCCATTACATTTTGAATATTGTCTAATTCACACAAATATTCTACAACAGCACAAAGTCCTTTAAATTGAAGTTCTATTTGTTCTTCTTTAGTGTATACATCTTGTTGTACTTGCCAATTTGAAATATTATTTACAAACAATTCATCTTCTATTTCAGGCAATTTGACTCCAAATATGAATAAAGCTTCAATAGTGGATAATTCTTGATTAGAATAATCAGAAGTATTTTTAAAATCAGGATGAATTCTTGATATTCCTCCCCAATCACTTAGAAAAGAAACATTCAACCATTCAATTGAATTATCACATAAATTACCTACAGCACAATGTTTACAATCCATAGCATTTAAAGTTCCATTGTGTAATGCATTATACAGCTTAGTTATTGCTGCATCAAATCTTTTTGTTGTTTTCATGATTCATATTTTTTTGAGAATTCAATAAGTTCTTGATAGGTAAATAATCCAAGTTCTTCACAATAAGTTTTTATTTTATCAGGCAAATACCGTGCAATGTTATCATGTATTTGTTGTAAATTACCCCATTGCGTTTTAGTTAAAATACCAACAACTTCTGGTTTAAACACAGCTTCTTCATTATTATCATTTATAATAGATATAATACTTATATTGTTAGGCCATTTTGATGGTTTAATCATATTTTTACCTGCAACACACATAGTATTATTTATAGTGATATAACAACATTTTTCAGTATCACAATCATAACCACAAGTAGAAGGATCAGCATAATATGGAGCTATTTGTTCTAAAGCAAATTGTTTTTTTTCTTTCTGAGTTTTCATAATCCTTCGTTTACCATATCTTTTAATAAATGTATCACTCTATCTTTAATCACAGGTTCTGTATAACCATTTACATTATTAGCATTATTTACAGTGGCAATATTATTAAAAGAATTTAAATTATGTTTTTTTACTAAAAAATGAGAACTACGTCTTCTTAATAAAGAATTTCCTAAATCTATACAATTATCATTACCATAATCTAATGGATTATTACTTTTAAGTCTTGTATAATGTCCAATTGCACAACATTTTCCTTTTCCATCAGAAAATCTATCTGTAATAAAATCTTCTGCTGGTATTTCTAATAACAATCTTAAAGCTTCTTGAGCTACTGTTTCTTTTGTTTTCATGATTTTATAAAATTATTGATTATTTTTTCACATTCTACATTGATTTCAACTTCAGTTCTTTTCTCTTTAGAGCTTTTCAATACAATTGGCTTTTTATCTTCTTTTTTAACAGATTTATCTTCCACCACTTTGTAATTCTTATATATTTCTACACTTGCAATAATAATATTCAAATAGAATATCATTATAAGACTACTTGTAGCATAATATTTCCTTACAATTTTAAAATCTTCTTTATTTTTCATGTACTTGTGTTTTTTTAATGTGTTTATCAAGCCATTTATTTCTTATATCAGAGTCTCCAGATTCCCACATATAAGCAGATAACGGATTATCAAATGTTATTTTATGTAAAAATGTATGTTTGTTCCAAGGCGCATGTTTTCTTAAATATTTAAGTAAAATATTTTGTTCTATAAGAGAAAAACATTCTCCAAATTCAATTACAACACATAATCCATGAAAATGTGCTTTATTGAATTCTTCTTTTAGAACTTTTAATAATTCATTAATTTCTTTCTGTTTAAGAGCATAAGTGTATGACATAATTTATGTTTTAGAGTTAAAATAAAAAACCCTCTTATTTCTAAGAGGGTTAGTGAAAATTACGAGTTTCCTACGTAGTTATGCTACTGCTCTAAGCGGTGCAATACTAAAGACGTTATTATCGTCGGTTGTTGTTTAAATAATTCTCGTTGAATTCTACTAAATTGCTGTCAAAACCAGTCGACCCCAATAGCTATTTATATATCGGCTAGCTAAACCCAATCCACTTACACAGACCTTGTGGAGTCGCCGAGAATCGAACTCGGGTCCAAACAAAATTCAAAAACAAGTCAACAAATCATTTATTTTGTAAAGATATAAATTAAAAATTAATTACTATCCAATTAAGATTATCAGCATCATTTATAGTTGCTGTATATAAAATTTCTGTTCCTGGATCAAATATCTGATCACCAATTTTAGTTTCTTGATATTTAACAACATACTCTTTGTTTTTAATTATTATTTTCATAATATTAAATATTTGCTTTGTTTCGATGAATCATATTTACTTTAGAAGCTAAAGGTTTAGAAGATTTATATTTCTTATTTACTTTAGGCTTCTGAAGTTTGAGTTTGGTATTTGGAGATGTTCGAGGAGCATTTCTAGTTGTAATTACTGCTGTACTTCTCATATCTCTAAGCATAGCTCTATCAAGTGTTAATAGAACTTTTATTATGTTTCTTATATTACTCATTGTCTTTCTCCATATAATAAATAATAGAATCTGGAGTTGTAGTGTATAACACTATTCCTTTATCTGATATTAAATGAACATGAGTTTCATCTACCCATTTAATACCATAATCAGGTGTAACAAAATGATATTGTGGAAGAGGTTTTTTTAATGAATCAATTCTTGATTGTTTTAATAATATATCAAACATATAAAACATTGAACCAAGAAACATAAATAATAAAATTAGTATTGTTACTTTTAATTTAGAATTTTCCATTATGAATTTAGTTTTATATGTTTATTAATCCAGTTAATTCTTGGTGTTATATTACCAGGTTTCCAATAATAATGATTATTTCTACTACACCATGCATCAATGCTAGAAAATTTAGAAGGTTTATTTTCTCGAATATATTTTCCTAATAAACGAGATTCATCATCATTTATTTTACTTCTAAACCAAAGCTGGTCTATCCAATGACATAATCCTGAATTAAATAAATCTTTATTATCCAACATCACTTGTAATAATTGTTTAATTGTTCTCATGACACAAGTTGCATTGTTGTATGATTCTCCAAAATAGCATGCACTTGTTCTAACCCTATTGCATCAATAACAGCCTCTGGTATATCAATTTCAAATGAGAATTCATTAAGATTTAAACGTTTCTCTGGACAAGTATTAAGCTCATCAAAAATCTCTATAAAGTTTTGTGCATCAGCAGGTAATAAACAAGATTTATTTGTTGGAAAATAATAAATAGTATCACTAGATACTACAGCTTCAGGAAATAAATCTCTAACAGCTAATGCAATTGCACAATTTTCAGGAGTGGTGCCAACAAAATTTTCAGTTCCACACATCATACTTCTTTGAAGTATATCCTTGGTAATATTAATTTGTAGTTTCATTTTATTTGTTTTTTATGTTTGTTATTATTAAAATAAAAAGTGCAATATCTAAAATAAGAAGTATTATAAATAAAAAAGGCATAATTAATTATTTAATTATTATACAAAATAAACAATACATGCTTCTCTGTAATAGAAAAGCACATATTGTTTGAAAATTTATCACTATGCTATATTATTGTGTCAAAATATTCTTTTGACATACTTCTAACAATACTATAAGCAATATCAGCATTACTACAAATACTTCCTTTTGTAGCCTCAACATTTACTAAAACTCTTCCTTGTTCCCATTGAGCTCTAGAAAACTGATTTGTAACAACAGATTTTAATGGTGCAGTAATATTAAATGCTCTTAAAAAGTATTTAATTTCAGCAAGTCTTTCTGAATCTTCAGTTTCTATATAGTTTAATTGATCATCAGAATGAATTCCATTAATAATTTTTGCTGTTACTAATTGATCATATAAACGAAAAGGAATAACATAATCAAAATTAGCTGTACCCATTAGTCCTGCTAATTTAGACATAGTTATTGAACCAAAAGTTTTACCACGAGCCACCATATCTTTAATAACTTCTAAATTATTTTCACTAAATCTATTAGGTAAAACATCTTGATACTCAGAACTTAAGAATAAATGCATAGTTCTTTCAGAAATACCAGCACAAATAAACATAGCTGTGGCTCTATCTAAATTGTTTTCATCAGTAAGTCTGCTTTCATTAATTTCAATATTAAATAAATTAATATCTAAATTAATTTTTTTGCTGTTATCATAGCATCTAATACCTTGACGATATAAATTAAAATTATCACCACTTCTTTCAAATACTTCACCTCTATTATTAGAATCAATTGGAATTCTATTCATAGAGAAATAATGATTAAAATTAGAAATAACATTATCTAATTCACTATTCATAGGAATATAATAAATAGTTTTATCTTCTTCACCAACCATATCAGGATTAACCATTGTTTTCATTTCAAAGCCACCTTCATCTATTGCATTAGATACAGTTTCTCTAAGTGCCATCCAACCATTCCATTTTGGTCCCATATCAGTAGTAATAGAAGTGTCAACACCTTCAACAGTAATAACTTGAACAGGTGTATCTCTGTGTAATACTACTTTTGTTTCAATTTTCATTTGCTCTGTTCCTCTAAATACTATAGGAATACAATCATTTCTAAAATACCAGGCCAAGCTAAACTTGTTACCACTGCCAAATTCACCAATTTTGCCTTCTACACCTCTTTTAGTGCTGCTTCCAATTAGAGTTAGGTCTTCGATTTCAATAAGTCCGTCGTTAATAATTCTTAAATACGTCATTTTTTTGTGTGTTTGTGTTTATAAATGTGTTCTGTGTTCTAATTATATGAAAAGTTATCACACATAGCTCTTCCAGAAATATAATTAATCTCTGAAGTGATGTGTATTGTGATGTGAGTGTGTCTAAATAAAGAAATTACTTCTTCTTCAAGCAATTGATTAACATCTTCTTGATATTGATACAGTCTTTGTAATATCAACATTCTAAACATGTAGTGTTCTTGAGCTGTCATAATTACATAATTATAAAATTAATACATTGTCTAATCCATCTAATATCTCTAACACCATAAAATTCATTAGAGAAATTATTACTAGATACATCATCAGGTAATGAAACATCACTCTCAATTTGAATATACAAATTGAGAATGTGTTTAGATCCTTGATTTTCGTATGCTAATTTAAGCATATCTATTAAGAGTTGTTTCTTCATGTTTGTGAGTATTAAAATTCTTCTCTTTTATAGTCTTTAGTCATACTTAGTTGATCAGCATATAGTTTTTTACTTCTAGGATAGATAAAATGTATTACATGAAATATATAATCTTCTTTTATCATTCCTTCTCTAAAATCCATCATTCCTATTTTGAAATTCTCTATAAAATAAAGAGCTTTCTCCTGATCAGGAAATATAATAGCTAATTTCCAATCATCCCAAGTAGAACTATCAACAGCTTTAAAACCATTATTTTTAGTTTTAATAACTGTATTAGCTCTATTTGGTAAACAAGGAGCATCATATGATTCTCCTATTAGTTCTACATGCATAAAATTAGCACTCATTGCTTTGACTTTCAAGTGAATTAAGCTCTGAATCATTCTTACTTAAATCATCAAGCAATCTAAATCCTTGGCCCATTACCATATATGCACCATCATCAGCAACTATAACATCTCCTACTGATGTACTTCTACAAGCATTTGCTAAATTCCAAGGAATATCAAAATTCTGTGAAAACAAATAAGCAGATTCTAATGAACTTGCTTCAACAAACCCAACATATTGTCTAGGTTGTTCCTCTATTTCTTGAAATGCATTCTCACCAGTACAGTGATAAATGTGAAATTGTTGTGTTTGATTCATAATTTCTATTTGTATTTGTGATTATTTGAAATTCTTTTTTAATGCAGCATCTTGAATAGTAAGATTAGCAATTGCAGAAGCAGTTAATTCCTTTTCTATTTCTGTAATATATCTTGAAAGAGTACGCGATAAAATTATTGCAACTTCTTTATCTAAATGAGATGAGATAAATTTATCATCAATATTCCAACCTATACGTTCTAAAACAGTATATACTTTCATAATATCAAATTTCTTTTCAATTTAGCGTCTTTAATTGTAATAATAGCAATATCAGAAGCTGTTAATTCTAAGTCTTCTACAATAACAGCTCTTGAAAGACTAGCATCTGCTAATCTATTTGCAACTTTTATATCTAAATGAGAAGAAAGAACAAAATCAGTTGTGCTACCTCTTTTTACTACAACAGTGTATACTTTCATAATTCTATGTTTTAATATAATCAGTCACCCCATCATTACATGTAAGTGACTGACTAATGTTCTATCCTATTGTTTCTTTAACATATACATTCCATAAATCATCAGCACCTGCATCAGTTTTACGACCTGTTTCAGTTTTTCTGTCTAAGAAATAATGAATTCCTTTATAAAGAACAACATTATCTTGAATATGAGTAGTTTTACTTCTCATCCATTGCACGAAGTTATAAATATTATCAGGCATAACTTATTGAATTACAATTCTTCTGATTCTTCTAAATGTAAGAGGATTATAATGATGTTCTATAACTAATGCTTTTAAACATTGATATTGTGTTCTATTAGTGGAATACACTAATGTACCTTTGGCTATTCTTGGTCTCATTTATTTATTATTTAGTCAGTTAATATTTAGACCATCCTGTTAATAGATAGTCTTTTCCTTTGGTCCAATCTTCAATCAATATTTTAACGCCATCCTCAAATGTTATAAGATTCCCTTGTATAGTGAGATACTCCTCATCAGTAAAATATGTATGAGTTATTTTAATACCTTGTCTAGCTAAAGCAAATGCTTCTTCTTGTGTCATAGTTTCTTATTTAGTCAGTTTATAATTTATTTATTTTTTTAGAAATAGTGACATCAGCTTCTTTTTCTTTAATTTTATCTTTGAGAATTCTTTGTAAATCCTTCAATTCATAAAGAGATAAATACCCTAATCCATTTAATACTTCATTCACGGTATAATGAACCACTAAGTAGGCTCTTCACTTGTTTTATTATTAGTCAGTTTAAATTGAATAAATGTACACTTGTGGTTCTGTTGTAAAATCAATACAAAAGAATGAACTATTATACCAGCCATTATGCTGTTCAATAAATTCAGCGACTTCCTTGTCTAAATAGATATTAGAAGCATCAATCATAAGATAATCATCAGATTCCCTTTTATTCATATCATTAGATTGATATAATTGATAAGCAATAGGTGATAATGAATTAATAACATCAGCAAGCCACTGTTTATCCCTCAAATTATGTTCAAAAGAAGCCTTTTCAGATTCCCTGTAATACATAACATCTTTAAGAATACCTAATACACCAGTAAATGTAGAATGAAAATCATTGTCTTTGAATTTAATTGCCAGTTGTTTCATTTGTTTGTTATTTAATCAGTTTATGCTATATTATCCCCGTATATTTCAACGTTTTCAATCAATTTTTAATGCCTAATACATTCTAATGTGATATACACACACTTATTTTCACACTCTATCCCACACACATTTTATTGCATTATTCGCAATTGGGTCTAAAAAAAGACGCCTTTATAAAAAATGAATTATGAATTCAATAATGTATTCATCAATTCTCTAAGAATTCATCAATATTCTGTATAAATACAATAAAGGACAAATCGAAATTCATCCTTTATGTATATATATGAAGATAAAAAGCGTTAAACTAATGCCACACCCTAAGAGTTTACAATCCCACCCCTATAGACGCAAAAACAACCCTTAAAGGGTTGCTTCTGCTTCAAGGGTTTGAATGTTTCTGTCAATAACAAAGGCTTCTTCTTTAACTTCATCAAAGTCAATGAATTGAGAACCAAGTCCAACGAAAAATCCTTTATCTTCAGAATAAAACAAAGGCAACGCTTTAATGTGTCCAACTTGAATAGTACCATTACGTACATATTCTGTCAATGCCAATGAGCACACAACAGTAGCTGTTTGTTTTGTTTTCTTATTCTCAAAGATAACAACAGCACGTTTGGCACCTGTTTTGCTCTGTCTAACTAATAAAGCGTTACAATCTGTGTAAACATCTCCTGTTTTTCCAACACTCTCTCCACGGTCTGCTTCAGCGTCTTTCCATACAATTAACGCTTTTAATTCTTTTACGGTCATAATTTCTATTTATTAATATTGTTGTCGGGGATGCGCCCGACTCGCTAAAAAACAGGTGGGGTTGTTGTTGGAATGCTACTACTCACCCACCAACACAATCAATTCTCAAAATTTGGAAAAAAAATTTTTTTTTCTAACCAAATTAATTATACATTTGTGTAAACCAAACTAAATATGATTGTTCAGAAAATTAGAAGACAGGAACCAAGCACATTTGATGTCGCATATAAATATTACGCTACATTGTTTGCTATTAATGGGATAAGCTTAACAGAGAGAGAGATTCAGTTGATTGCTTTTATAGGTGTTAATGGAAGTATTTCTTATAAGCATGTTAAGGAAGAATTTTGCAAAGAGTTTAAGACGAGTATTGCTACGATTAATAATATGGTGAGTAAGCTTAAGACAGGAGAGATTTTGATTAAGGAAGATGGGAAGATAAAACTTCCGCATAATATTGCATTAGATTTTAATAAGGATATTGTTTTGCAAATAACATTGAGTCATGGAAAGCAAGTATAATATAACGTCAAAAACTATTAATGAAGTGTTTGATGAAATATTCAAAAACTCTAAACCTAAAGAAAGAGAATTTACATTAACAGCAGTTTGTAAAACTAGAGGATTAGTAAAAATGTCAAGTAAAGATAATTTTCTTTCTGTGTGCGAGAATCCAGAATGTCCAACTTGTAATTCTATTAAAAGAGCTTTTAAACAAGAGGTAAATGGCGGAGTTTAATATTAAGGAATTTCTAATTAAGAAGATTGCTTTGGGTAATGATACGCAAAGGCATGTTTCTGAAAAGGATATAAATGCAATAATTACACATCAATTTGATTCTGCTAATGATGCTATTAATAGAGTTAATAGTATAGAGTTTTCAGGATTTGGGAAATTGTATTTTAATATGAATAGGGCATATGAGAAAATGCAAAAGATAGAGAAAGCTATTGAGCATTATTCTAGGATAATAGAAGATCAAACTACATCACGGACAGTTAGAAGAAATGCAGAAATGAAATTGGCTTCTAATATTAATATGAGAAGAAACCTTAAACCAAAGATAGATGATTCAAATAATAGAAGGATGGAGAAATAAGCTGATTCCTCCAAAAGAGTTGAAAGAAGCAATAGCACAAGCTGTAGAAGAAAGGATGGAAGTATGTAACAATTGTCCTCATATTTCAACAAAGCATAATTCTGTTAGGCCTGATGTTCATTGTATGAAATGTGGATGTACTCTCTCAGCTAAGACAGCATGCCTCTCTTGCCAATGTCCTATTAAAAGTTGGATGCCAATTGTTACAAAGGCAGAGGAGGATTTAATAAAAAAGGAAAATGAATCAGTTTAATATAGAGAAGATTCCTTTAAAGGTTATACTAGAAGGACTCACAGATTTATATGAAAGAGGATTTGAATATTTTGATTTAACAATTACAATTACAGAAGGTAAACAAGACATTCTTAATATATCGGTTATTCCGAGTTATCAGCTTCCTCCAGAGGAAGATAGTTTGGATTATGAAGATTTAATATAACTACATTATGGAAACTTTAAACATTGAAAAAGGAACAGGATGGGAGTCAGCTGAAGAAGTACCTACATGTTCTTCAGAACAAGCTTGTGATAGTATTCAAATGTTTTTGAATACAAAGAACACTAAGAAAAAGAATGATGTTGATCAAGGAGATCCAGAAATTCTTAATTTTTTAAATACAGAGATTTCTCTTGAAGAAAAATGGGAAATAAAATCTGAAGGTATAAAAGAATATATTTTGGATTTAGAAAATAAAGCTATTATATTAAAAAAAGAGCTTAATGAAGTTTTAGAAAAACTAGAATTTCAAAAAAGAAGACTAGAACATGAATTTAAAGCCTTAGTATAATGGCAGTAGCAAAGAAAACGTATATTGATGTTGAGCTCAAATGGGCTGAAGTACAATTAAAATCCTGGAAACAATATGTGGATGCTAATCCGCTACATACCCTAGAGGATAGAGTTAAATGGAAAGAAACCAAAGCAGGAGGGTCTATGCCCTTAGTGATTGCAAGCATTGAAGCTCAAGGAAAGTTTGTTCAGGAAACAATGAAAAATTATTTAGCTTTGCTAAAGGAAGTGGATATGATGAGAGAGAAGCAGGAAGCAAAGAAAATCGAAACTAGAGGAAATGTTGCCCTTGGAGATATGGCTACAGAATTCCTCGCTAACAGAGATAGAAAATGAATGCTAGTAAAATAGAGTTTAAAATATATAGAAGAGAATTTCTTTTTGAAGAAAACCCAAATGCTTTAAAAGAAGTGGGCATATACAGAATATGTTTTTCTGATGGTATGCAAGAAGCTTTGAATCAAGAACAAGATGTTACAGAATATATAAAAAGTATAAATGAACAATGGTTTAAAGATATTGCAGTAGTTTCTTTAGTGGGAGATACCTTTAATAAAAATTTATTAAATGAAATTACTTGAAATAGATTATAAGGATTGGTACATTAATCAGAAACGTATTCCTGATGAGGGGTCTGACGAATATAAAAGCTTTTATGCTTTTCACAAAGAACTTTGTACAAATGGTGCCATGATGGATGGACAATACATTAATCCATTTCTATATTGGCATTTAAATATATGGCATACAGAGGTAGATGTTATTGATGAGTATGGAAGGATTAATCAGAAATATGCCAATCCTCATCTTAGAGATAATGAATGGCTTGTAACAAATGAAATTGATAGGGCCCAAAAAGAACATAAAGGATTAGTGATTTTGGGAATTAGAAGGTTTGCAAAATCCGTAATAGAGGCTAGTTATGTTTCTCATGGCGCCACATTTGACCAAGACAGCCAAAACATTATTGCAGGACTAAATGCTCCTGATATAAAACTAATTACAGATAAGATTGATAAGGGGCTAAACTTTGTTCCTAAACCTTGGAGATGGCAAAGAGTTGAAGACAATTGGAAACAACAAGTAACTCTGGGGATTAAAACAAAAGCAGGAGAAAGAATTCCATTTTCTCAAATTATTATCCGTAATTTGGATGGTGGAAATAATGAAGAGGCTATTGCGGGAACAAAACCAAGAAGGCTTATTATTGACGAAATTGGAAAGGGTTCTTTTCTTAGAGGACTTCAAGCAGCGATTCCTGGATTTACAACACCATATGGTTGGGGATGTAGCCCAATTTTAACAGGGACAGGGGGAGATATGAAAATGTTCATGGATGCCAAGAGTCTTATGTTTGATGTAGAGAATTTCAATTTCCTTGAATACAATAATGCTAAGGATGAAAAAAGAATACATGGTTTATTTATAGGACACAACTACAGAATGGAGGCCAAAGAAGAAAGTTCTTTGGGAGCTTTTTTAGAAAAACCTAAAGGTTCTTCTCTATATCAAGTGAAGATGCTTGTGGGAAATGCAGAGTTAGCAGAAAAAATTACAAATGACAATTTAGAAAAACTAAAAAAAGCTGGGGATAGAATGGCTTATCTTAAAGAAAAGATGTACTATCCTAAAGATGTAGATGATATATTCTTAAATGAAGACACAAATATCTTTGATATTGAAGCAGCTAAAAGACAAAAGACAAGACTTCTAAATCAAGAAAGAGTTGGTACTGCTGTAGTGTTATATGATGATGGGCAGGGAGTAAAGCACAGCTTTTCAGATAAGCTACCAATTTCTAGCTTTCCTCTAAAGAACGCAGATTTAAAAGATGCTCCTGTTGTGATATATGAATTCCCAGTAGCGGATGCTCCTTATGGGTTGTATGTAGCGGGAGTTGACCCTTATAGACAAGGAAAAGCGGCGTATTCAACATCTCTTGGTTCCGTTTATATATATAAACGAATGAATACCATTAATGGAGAGAAGTATCAAGATATGTTTGTAGCCTCTTATTGTGCAAGGCCAGATGATAAGAAAACATGGGAAGAACAGGCTCGCTATCTTATAAAATATTATAATGCCAGAACTCTGTGTGAGAATGATGAGATAAGCTTTATAGATTATATGATTGCTAAAGGGGATGCTCATTATTTAGAGAAACAACCAGAATGGCTTAAAGAAATAGTTCCTAATACAACAGTGAGAAGAGATTATGGAATTCATCGTTCTGCAGAGAAGATTAGAGATTTTTTACACGGATGTTTAAAAAAATATACAGAAGAAGTTATACATGTTGAAAAAGATGAAGATGGACTTGTAACAGCTGAAACTAAAGGGATGTCTAAGGTATTAGATGCTGTTCTTTTAGAAGAAATGATACAATATAATGAAGATGGTAACTTTGATAGAATAATAGCTGCAGAATTAGCTGTAGCTTTGGCAATGAAATTAGATCCTATTTATGGAAAGATAGGGGAACAAGATTTAAGAATTAAAACTCTGGGCACAAAAAAGAAGTCTACCTTATTCCAAGAAGGAAGAAGTCTGTTTATTAATAAACAAAAATTATTTAGATAAAATGTCAATAATTAGATATACAAAAGATGCTACTATTACGTATGCATATTTGAACATCTTCCCTGATCAGTTCAAAACTGAAAAACAGAAGCAAGATGATAGTTGGGTAAAAAACACAATGGACTATTTTTCAAATAAAGCTTATGCTGAATATATAAAAAATAGAGAAACTTTTGTAAAAAATTATGATTTAGTCAAAGGAATTCTGCGTCCAGAAGATTTCTATGAAGACCCTCAAGTAAAAGGGTTTACAGAAATGCTTACGGCAGACTTGGCTCTTCCTTCTTATGTAAAACATTATTCTATTATGACCACTCCTTTAAATGAACTTGTGGGAGAGGTGTCTAAAAGACCTGACACTTATAAAGTGAAAGCTTTTGATGATGATAGTAAAGCAGAGGAATTACAATTTAAAACCGAGACACTTCAAAAGTTTATTATACAACAAGCCAAAGAGAAAATATTAGAAAAAGCGGCCATTGCAGGAGAAGAAATTCCAGAAGAGGAATTAGATAAAATGACAATGGACCAAGTAAAAGACCAACTTGATTCTTATACATCTATTGCAGAGAAATGGGGAAATAAGGTTTTAACAGGTTCCAAAGCAGAATACAATCTAAAAGAAAAATCAGAAGATGCTTTTAGAGACCTTGGAATATCCGCAAGAGAGTTCTATCATATATATGAAGACAACTCTAAAACAGGATATAATATAGAAGTAGCCAATCCAAAAAACACTTGGTTCTTAACCACTCCAGACAGAAAATATATATCAGACCCTACAGGAAGAGCACAAGGCGCTTATGCTGCAGGTATTGTACAAGTTATGGAACTCTCTGAAATTATAGAGGCTTTTCCAGAAATATCAAAAGAAGAAATAGACCACTTACGAACTTCTTTACAAGATTATGGCCTTATCAATGTTAGAGAGTCTAATCTTGGAAATCCATCTGTATCTCCAGGAATTGATTCTGTTACCTATGATACTTATGATCCTCTTGTTCTTCAAACTAGAATGATTCTAGAATCAGAGATGAAAGAAAACAATGATAGCCTTAAAGACTTTCTAGGTCTTACAGCAAATGTATCTTCTTTTGGATATAAATATGTAGTGGTAAGATCCTATTGGATTAGTAAAAAGAAAATAGGAAAGCTTGTATTTCTTGATGAAATGGAAATGGAGCAATCTATGCTTGTTGATGAATCTTATAAATCAGGTACCATTCCAACACAAATCTCTTTAGAGTGGGGATGGATTAATGAATGGTACCAAGGAGTAAAAATTGGTCCAGACATCTATCATGTAAAACCTTATAAGCTTTTAAATTATTGTCCTATTATAGGAACAACATTTGAGGTTAAGAATACAGAGGCCAAATCGCTTATAGATATGATGAAACCTTTTCAGGTGATTTATAATGTAGCTATTAATCAAATGTTCGACCTTCTTAAAAAAGAAATAGGTAATGTTGCTTCTGTTAATATAAGAAGAATTCCTAGAGTGAAGGATGGAGATGGGCAGGATGATATTGATGTTTGGGAAATGGAGGCAAGACAGCGAGGAATCATATTTGATGATGATAGCCCTGAGAACACAAAAGCTCCTGTATCAAACCAATCTGTTGCCAGAAATGTTGATTTAACAAGAACAAACGAAATTCAATCTAGATATAACCTGGCAGTTCAAATGAAAAATGAATGTTGGGAACTAGTGGGAATGTCTAAACAACGTTTAGGTTCTGTGACCGCCAGTGAAACAGCTACAGGAACTAACGCAGCCATTCAACAATCTTATTCACAAACAGAGCCTTTATTTGTACAACACGAATATGTTTTAGGTCAATTATATCAGGCCATCATAGATGCTTCCTTATATATAGAATCAGCCAAACCAGAATCAACAATTTCTTATATCAATTCAGAAGGAGCAAATGCTTTTGTACAGGTTAATGGAGATGATTTGAAATTCAGAGATTTGAAAGTATTTGTTACAAACAGACCTGAAGATACTAAAATGTTTGAAGAACTTCGTCAATTAGCACAACCGCTAATGCAAAATGGTGGAAGTTTATATGATGTTGTTGAACTTTATGGAACTAAATCTATTAGAGAACTTAAAAAAGTATTCAAAGATTTAAGAGATAAACAAGATGCCCAACAACAACAAGCAGCTCAATTAGAACAACAAAAAGTTGAACAAGCCGATAAACAACAACAAGCTGCCTTAGCCCAAGCTAAAGAATTATTTGAAGCTACAATGGCAAATGAGAATTATCAAAAAGAACTTGACAGACTTTCTAAAGAAAAAATTGCTATTATAACAGCTACAGGTTTTGGTCAAGTAGAATCAGAAGACACTAATAATAATCAAGTACCTGATGTCTTAGAAATGAGTAGACTTACTCTTGAAGAAAGCAAAGCTACAAAAGATTATAGCTTGAAACTTGCTGACATTCAATCTAGAAATAAACAAGCATCTGATAAGATGGCTGTAGAAAAAGATAAGCTTAAAGTGGCAAGAGAAAATATGCAAAATGATTTGCAAATTGCTAAAGAAAATGCAAAAGGAAGGGCTAACAAAAAGAGTTAAAAAAATAATGCTATATTATCATTGAAAATGTTTATATATATAATCATTTTTCTTTGTAAATAACAATAACTATTTTAGTTTTACATAGAATATAAACCAAATATTAAATAACTACATTATGGCAGATAATTTAGAGCTATCCCAAAATAGTTTTTCTATTCAGGATACAATGGAAATGGGTGCAGGAAATCAAGAATTACTACAAGGGCTATTTGCTCCTGAAGTAAGCCCAGAGGATGTTCAACCAATTATTGCTGAAGCTAATCCCGCAGAACCAGCAAAAAAACCTGACGTACCAAAAGGTAAAGAAATCACTCCAGTAGAAGATGAGGATTCTGATGAGAAAAAAGCACAATCTTTAATTTCTAACTTTTTAGGTGATAACTCAGAAGATGATAACCAAGAAGAAGTTATAACTACAACAGTTAAAACTACAGTAGCACCTGAAACTCCAGTAGAAGAAAACAACACACAATTTACAGCTCTTTCTAATGATTTATTTAAATTAGGAGTTTTTGTAAAAGAAGAAGGAGAAGAAGATGTTACTATTAATACACCAGAAGAGCTTTTAGAAAGATTTAATTCTGAAAAAAGAAAAGGAGCTTCTGAAATAGTAGAAAACTTTATTGGGCGATTTGGACAAGATTACCAAGATGCTTTTGATGCCATATTTGTAAAAGGAGCAGATCCTAAAGAATACTTTGGTGTATATAATCAAGTGGTAGATTTATCTGAGATGGATTTAACACAAGAAGCAAACCAAATTGCAGTGATGCGAAGAGCTTTAACTGATCAAGGAGTTGAGCCAGAAGATATAACTACAGAAATTGAAAGATTACAAAATTATGGAGATTTAGAAACAGTTTCTGCTAAATACCATAAAGTGTTAGTTAAAAAAGATGCTCAAAGATTACAAGAGATTCAAGCTAAAGGAGAACAAGAACAATTACAGAAACAACAAATAAAAACTACTTATATTCAAAATGTTCAAAACATTTTAGAAGAAAAGATGAAAACAAAAGAGTTTGATGGTATTCCATTAAACCCAAAGATTGCAAATGAATTACATGATTTTCTATTAGTAGATAAATGGAAAACTCCGCAAGGAGAAACACTTTCAGATTTTGATAGAGCTATATTAGATTTAAAAAGACCTGAAAACCATACAGCAAAAGTTAAACTTGCATTGATTATGAAACTTTTGGAAAAGGATCCAACATTATCTACCATACAAAATAAAGGAGTAACTAATAAAACAAATCAGTTATTCTCAGAAGTAGCAAGACAAACTACAAAAACAAAAACAACCAATACAGAACCGCCAAAATCATGGTTTCAATAAATAAATAATAATTAACTAAAACAATTAATAAAATGGTTTCAACTATTCCAGGATTAACTGGTTTTACCTATGCCCGTGTTGCATCTATGGATAAGCGTGCAGTAGGAAAACTAACTGACTCAAATCACTTAGAGTCTTTCCACTCAACAGAACCTGCTGATTATGACAAAAAAATCATCAGTTTGTACACGCAAAGTTCGTTATATAGTAACGACTTTCTAGACATGATCAACAAGAGCACTCCTTATTACATTGATAATAATAGTGACGCTTGGAAATGGGACATTCAGGTTCCATACAAATTCCCAAAAATTATTGACATTCCTGCAACCTTAACTTCTATTTTAGAAGGTACAGGTAAACCAGGTATTGATGGTCAAGAATTCCAATTAGTATTAGATACTAATGAGTTCTCTAAAAATGCCATTGTATCTGTAGGTAGTCGTCAATATGGTCCACGTTTTTACGTTGTAAAAGATCCTATTAATTGGAATGCAGGTTATTTGTATTCATTTACTTTAGTAACAGACAATCCTATTGTGGATTATGTTTCTTCTCAATTCTTAACTGTAGGAGTTGAATTG
>TARA_R110000868_G_scaffold11152_2_pt1 | contig 18903 bp, 1 predicted proteins | sample TARA_R110000868 | Tara Oceans TARA_R110000868 (sample SAMEA4397489) | marine metagenome | biome: Polar Biome; feature: [SRF] surface water layer (ENVO:00010504); material: water (ENVO:00002006), including particulate matter (ENVO:01000060) such as... | depth 5 m | reverse complement strand
GATTCTATAAATTCTTCAAGGGTAAAGTTTTTAGTTAAGTTCATAGTTATCTATTTGTTTTTTGAATAGTTATATCAAACTCTCTAGCAAACTCATCACTAATGGTTGACATTAAACTAATTAATGGACTTCCAACAGGAAACATCTTTATAAAGTTTTTTATAGGTTGAGCCTGATCTCTAACTTCTTTTGGAGTTTTATCAGGATCTGAAATATCCATTCCTGTAGTTTGTTTCACAAAATGACCTAACACTCTTCCAACATCGTTAAAGAATCCTATTGCAGGTAATCCTCCATCTAACATACCAGTCATTTCACCTGGGTTATAGAAAAACAATATCTCACTAGTAAACTTATCTAAAGCCTTTTGAGTATATCTAAATAAGTTTTTAGTTGCTCTATCCTCATCATCATCAGGAGCAAGTGTACCAAATGCCATCATAGATGCTATCATCATTACTAAAATCTGAAGCTCTTTAACTTGTCTGTTCAAATTTACCCTAACTAATTCAATAAAGTCTTCTTTAGAAATATTTGGAATTTCACCAAAATCTTTTACATACTCTTCAATATATTTATCGTATAACTTATCTATAGCAATAACACCATTTTCATCCATTTTATTTATAGAATTGATGTTACGTATTATTTTCATAGCATCTAATCCTAAAACACCCATAAATAGTTTAATTCTACCTATCTCATACTTTTCACCTGTAGTTTGACCATTCTCATCTATTTTTACATTAAAGTTGTCAGCATCTTTTCTAAATTCACCAAAACGTGTATCAACAAGTTTAGGTATCCATCCCTTGAAAACCATAAATGACTTTGTCCAAATGTTCATAGTAGCTCTATAGTCATCAAATTCAGTAAGACCCCCTGTAGCTGATCTTGATATACTTCTAGCTACATTAGTTACACGCATCAACTCTTCAGTATTATTCAAATCAAGACCTGGTATAACAAGTTTACCATCTTCTAATTTCTTTGTAGAGTCTATAGATTTATTTTTCTTAAGCTCTACAATCTCTTCTAATATTTTTACTTTAGCAGCTTTATATGCAGCTGATCTTTCAGCAGGTGTTCCTGAAGAATAACTAGCTTTATACTTGTCTCTAACAAAATCTCTAATGTTTACAATTCTCCCATCTACAACCATCATGTTTTGCAACAGAGAGTTGAATACTGCTTTCTCTAAAAGTTGTTCAGGTTTTCTAAAAAGAACAAATAGTATGTCGCTAAAGTTTGCTCTTGTTAACTTTGTCATCCCAGCTTCTTTTAATAGTTCATAGCTAGGATCATCTTTAAGAGGCATAAACTTATCTAGAAGTTGAACAAACATCTCTCTATCATCTTCACTTTTAAATTTATTTCCTATAAGCATAGTTTCATTCTTCAATACCTCTCTACCATCAAAGTATTTACCAGCTAAAGCAGATATTTGTAAGTTACCTCCAAAAAAGTTTACTGCTCCTGATAAAGGATTTAAACCTAAGGACTTCATTTGAACATATCTATTTAAAGCATCCATTGTTTTAGTAAGAGATCCTACAGTAGGTTGATCTTCTTCAAAAATATCTGTCTTTTTACCAAGCTTTTTACCAACTGCATTCACAAGATTTTTAGTTGCTTTGATTACTGGACCTCCATATGCAACATCACTATCATCTAAAACATATCGTTCATCATACATAACCTTTCTTTGGAACTGATCTATAATCTTAATATTATCTTCATTTCCTGCTAAAACCTCTCCTTGTATAACTTGGTTAAACTTATTAGTTCTTAAGTGATCCTTAAAAGACTGTGTAGTCTTTACTAATAACATTTGATCTTCTATTTCACTCAAGTATGTATACTTGTTTACATGCTGAACATAAAGTATCATATTCTTAAATAAGTCTAAACTTACATCTGAATAATCATTAGGACCATTTTCTGTAACTGTAAAGTCTCTAGTGTAGTACTTAGGTATAGATTGTTCTACTTCTCCTGTTAATGTATTTATTTTACCATATCCTACATCATCTGCCCTAGAAGTTAGATTTAGACTAAAGTTTTTAATAGCTTTTAAATTTGGACCATCCCAAGCTAAGCTTTCAGCCATACTTTTTCTAATAAATGGTAAGAATGTAGATTGTACTTTATTGTTTATATATCCTACATCTTGTGCTTTTAGATTAACTTTTGTTATAAAGTTATATAGTGCAAATAGATCAGCATCTTTTGCCATTTCTTTATACTCTGTACTTAACCATTTTTCTTGTGGATGCCTTTTAATAATGTAATTATCCCATCCATTAAAATCCTGTCTAGTAATATCCCACTTTCTTTGCTCTTCTATAATTAACTTTTCTCTAAGTTTAAAAAGCTCATCACCTGAGTAACTTTGACCTATACGTGTTATTCTTTCTTTAAGTTTTGCTTTAGATTCTTTGATATAAGCTTGTGTATCTACATTATCTGCAATCCACTTTTTACTACGAGCTCCTTCTTCTGCATTCCTATCAACACTATCGTAAAACTCTTTTTTATATTTGTAAATTAATTTATTTACTAAGCCACCTTCATCATCTTTTTGGTAAAGTTTTAGAATTGTTTTTCTAATATCACCACCTTTTGCTTTTATTCTGTCTTGAATCCCTCTTAGTTCATTTACCTGAGATATTGTGTCTCTCTCAGCTAAGTTGGTTGCTCTATTTGCTACAGTATATAAAATATCAGTTGCCTTTAATCCTATAGTAGAAAGTCCTCTAAACCAGCTTGCTAACCCTTTTACAACTTTTTCTGGATTCATTAAACCTGTAACAAGATTACGTTCTCCAATAAACTTTTCTGCAAACTCACCAGAAATTAATTCAAGATCTGTTCTTAGCTCACTAATTTCTTGTTGTTTATTTTTAATATTCTGTAGAAATTCTTTTTGTTCCTTACCACCTATAGCTTCATCTCCTGCTTTATAGATCATGTCACCTATGTAGTTTGTAATTTCTGAGAACACTGCAGCAGATGCAAGGTACTCTCTTAATTCAGCAGAATATTCAGATAGCTCAAGGTTTGTTAAATCTTTATCATTAGCTGGTCTACCTTCATATGATGTCTTCCATTTAGCTGTTAAGTTATCACCTTGCTTCATCATCACTTCTATCGTGTCGATAAGTGGTCCAAGGTTTTGTTGTCCCTGTATAGACCTTACAGCTCTTTTTATAATGTTTAACCTTTCACTTTTAAAAGCTCTATCATCATCATCCTTTGCTTGCTTAGCTCCAATTTGTTCAGCAATAGCGTTAAGTTTTTTAATAAATATATCTAACTTTTTCACACCTGTAGTTTCAGTAGGTGCTGATACAGGTGTAAGTGTTAAAGGTTCAATTGATTTTGGATTTACAGATCCAATCTCTATACCTTTAATCTCTAATTTACTATTAATGTCTTGAAAGTTGTTCCTTTGTAAATCCATTATAATTGGAACAGCTCTGTTTTTACCTATACTTTTTATACCATAGTTATCTAAGAGTATCTCTCTATATCTATTTAATTGAATGCCGTAAGCTCCTTGTTTAAACCAAGCAACATCTTCAGCACCTTGTGCAACACTCATAAACTTCCAGTCAAAAATGTGAGCTGTACCATCTTCTTCTATAAGAAGTAGATCAATTGTACCTGCTTCTTTTTGCTTCTTATCGTAAACTTGTACTTCAGAAAGAACTAATGGGTTCTTACCATCTTTAGAATATTCTGCTATTAGATCTGTGTAATACTTTTCTAGCTTAGTATATACTTGATTATCAACGTTATCTGTTATGTTAGGTCTTTCTCCAGGGGTAACTCTTCTTGTACCGTCAGAGTTAAAAAACCTATCCTGCATTTCTTCAAAGTATAAATGATACTTTGTACCTAACACCCTCTTAACTTCATTGTCTTTATCTTCTTGATCAGTAAATGTTTTATCACCAAACTTCTGTTTATACCAAGCCGCTGTTCTATTTGTTACTCTCTTTGGATTCGTTACCCACTCACCATTTATAAGCACTTCATATTCATTACTTACTTCATCTTCTAGTAAAGGATTAGAGTTCTTTTTTGTTACAGGAACATTTCTAAGGGTTCTCTGAGTTTCACCTAACTTATTTAGGAATTCTTTTTGTGCATCTGTAGTTTGATAATACACTTCTGTATCACTTAATTCTAAAATGTTTCCTTCAAATTGACCTCCTATTACTCTTTCTGCAGTCTTAGAAAATATATCAATATTAGCTGTTTGATACTCTCCTCTAAACCAGTCAAGTATAGCATTCCACATTCTTCTTACTAAAGATTGTTCCTCTTGTGTGTAAGCTTCTACATTACCTTCTGCAATAATTTCTGCAATAAGTTTATCTACAGCCTCTTTCTTTATCTTACGAATATTTGGTTTACCATTAGGTAGTTGGTAAGCTTTTAAATCTTTATACTCAGCAAGTGTATCTTTATATATCTTAAACTTATCTATCTTAGATATAAGCTCTGTAATAAGTTTAGGATCTCTTTGTTCAATAATGGCTGTTGCAATATGCACCATCTCTTCTACAAGAGCTACATCTTCTTTACCTTCAGCTATAGCAATTACTCCAGCAGATAAATCAGCAACAGCATTTACAGTGGAAGCATCCACATCAGTATTACCTTTAGCGTAGTCAACAAGCTCTTGCATGTTTACGCCCATCTTCTCAATAACTTCCTTTGTCTTAGCTATAACTTCTGGAGATGCTGCAGTACCTTCTGTACCAGTCACTTGGTTCATTACATTGTAATCAGACTGAGGAACATTTCCATTATATTTATCCCATAAAAAATAAGCCATATCTTCTCCTCTAGAAGACGATAGTTCTTTCCACTCTTTTAAATTTGTATTTGGACACGTTGTTGCCATTAGCCTTTACATATTAGTTTGATTAATCTTCCTGTTATGTCTTCTGGGTAGCCCATTTCTAATAACATCTCACTAGTAATTTCACTAGGTCTATACTTTACATTATCTGCTAATAAAAAAGTACCATCATTAAGCTTATTAAAGTATGTTTCTCCTGACTCTAGTACACTTGGAAATGCTTTACCAAGACTTCCATCCCATGCAGAACTAACTATAAGATCACTTTTTTCATTTGCTTTCATAAGACCGTTATCAATAACAGACTTTCTAGCATTAGTATAAAACTCTTGAGCTCTATAAGAATCACCAAAAGCATTTATATGTTTGTATATATAATACTTATCTACAGTTCCCTTTTTCTTATTTTCACTGTTGTGAACAATTGGTAATCCTTCAGGATCTCTTACTATTTTAAAAAGTCCCTTTTTTACATAGTCATAGTTACCTGCTTTTCTCATTGCAGCAACTTCTGTTCTACTATAGCTTAAATCAGTCCAAGAAAAAACCATTGTATCATCACCTGCTTTAAAGTTAGAAACATTCTGAGTAACTGTAAGAGGTATGTTTCCATTTTGAAATGCAGTGTTTACACTATCTGGACGAGCCCAAGCTGCGATTGATGGAAAAGATGCAGACTTAACATTGTTAGTTGCTTTTGGTGTTAGCATAAATAAGCTATCTGCTCTTACAATGGTATCATCTTGCCAATTATTTCTTTGAAACATATTTAGATCTGCAAAGTTTTGTAAGTTAGGAAGATTTTCTAACAAAGGTAAAGTATATCTATATATCTTATCTACATCTTCTTGTGGTAAATATGAAGTAAATGATATTGGACTACTACTTAATCCTGACTGTAAAACTGAAAGTTTAACAATACCATCATATAGTTCAGACTGACCCATGTCTTCTAAGAATTTTCTAAGTTCACGGAATGAATAAATAATAGAATTTACTTCATATGCTTGTGTACCAATCTTACCAAGTCTTAAGTTATTAGGAACAGCACCTGCTTTTCTAGATGGTAAAACCTCTAGGTTACTTACAACTAAATTATTAATCATTGAGAAGTAAGGACTTCCTTTCTTAGATGTTTTAATTTTATTAATTAACTCTCCTACTTGCGCAGCCACACCATCATCATTTAAAAGAATCTTTTCTATCTGAGTATTTAAACCTTTTGTTTGCATTGCCCAGTCAAATAAATTATTTACAGCTTTTCTAGCAATACGTACAAATTCTTTATCTGATCTTTCAGTGTAAGGAAGAAGAACTGTCTCTAAAACTGCTCTTACATTACCCCTATCAGATAGTAAAAAGTTTGATAGTGCATCTCTAGTATTACCTTTTCCTTCGTCATTAGATAATATTCCAAGTCTTTGACCTAGTTTTCTTACAAAACCACTAGCTAACTTAGATTCAGCACCTGCAATCACTGATGATTTTGCTTTTCCATAAGCTACCTTTTTCTTAAATATTAAAAAAGGATCATTAAGCATTGCTGTGTCAAAGTTTGTACCAGCAGTAAACGTATAATATTGATTAGACATTCTAGAATACTTTAGGAATTCCATTAAGTATGCACCTTGTTGATTTGCTTCTTTCTCTGAAAAGTTAGTCTTACCTAAATTCTCTTCTAGTGTTGATGCATTTTCAATAACAAAATCATTCTTAGTATTTGTCTTAAAGTCTGTTACATTATACTTATCAAGTAACTCCTCCATAATAGTATCATTATATATCCATCTCTTACCTTTATTCTCTAAAGTAAGTAAATACTCTCTAATGATTGGTTGATTCATGAAAAAGATTATTTGATCAATAGGTACACCAATTGAATTTAAGAACAGTATTGTAGGAGCAGCTTGTGGTGTAGCACCCATTTCCATAATCCATGGACCTTTAGATATATCTACATACCCATCCATAAGCTGACTATTAATATTAGATATTAATTGTCCGTCAGCATTGTATATTCCTGAAAGGGAAGCTTTACCATCTGACTTATTATAGTTCTCAAACTTAACTTGACCATCTCCTAACCAGTACTGGTCTTCTAGTGTCATGTTTTCAATTCTATCTGTATCAACAGTTATAATAGTTTTCTGATTTTGAGAGTGTCCTGTTTGGGCAACAGCAGCAATACCAATTGCTCTTTTACCTGAAACAAATGCTTGTCTCAATCTAAGCATAAATCTATTGTTTAACAAGTTGTCTACCTTAGTATAATTAAATGGTTCACCAAAAAGCTTATTAACTACACGCTTAGATAGATCTTCTAATTGCTTTGATGAGTTAGGTCTAATTAGATTTTCAAAGTTCTGAGGGTGAGAAACAATGTTTCTAGAAGAAGTTATATATCCATTTTCTAGAGACTGTTTGTACAATCTATTAATGATTGTATCTCTTACTCCTATTTCAGACAGTTCGTTTATAAATGTCTCTAAAGAATCTTCTTGTTCAACAACACCTAATTGAGCTAATAGATCTCCAAACCCTTGGTCACTTTCCTCGCTGTTAATTAATCCTTCAATTTCCCAACTTTTTAATTGACCTAGTCCGTCTAATTGCTTTTTCTGTGAAGATGTAAGTAATTGACCACCATCAAACATTGTTGCAAATTCATTCTTAGCTTCAGCACCTGTACCAAAGAAAGGAACTACTTCAAGTTTACCTTTTCTATAAAATACATTCTTTAAGTATATAGCAAGTTTATCAATATCAAAATCACTTCCCACTTTTTCTACAATAGCAGATGGTACAACTACGTTATCTCCAAACTCCCTTGGTAATAATTTAGCCACTCTAATTACGTCAATTGAGTTTTGAGCCTGTGTTGGTGTACGGAAAGCTAACCCTTCTAGTATTCCTTGATTTTCTTTTCTATTTAAATATTCTAGTAAGTCTTTATCATTCATATCACTCTTGAACCAACGACCAACCATAATCTCCATAACTCTTTTGCCATCTTCATCTACATAGAATTCTAAAATGTCAGAAGTAAAACCCTTTAGTTTGTCATTATATTTAGCTCTAGTAGATTCAAAAAGAGATGATGGTATCTGAGTTTTTAATCCTCCAGATATCTTAGGCTTAACTAACTCTTTATTTACAATAGAGTATAATATATTTCTAACTTGTTGATATACAGGAGTTGTTTCTAGTGTAGTACCTTTATCTAAGAAGTTAGTTAAAGCATCTGAAATATTATCATTAACCTCTCTTTTAAACAACTCACTACGAAGAGTTTTTGTAGCTTCTGAGAAGTCTTCAATAACAAATCTACCATCATCAGTTTCAACTATTCCCAAACGTCTAAGAACTCTTTCATATGCATCTTCTGTAAGAGCATCTAGTATCTCAGTATTATTTTCAGATTCTTTAAATATATCTGACTGTTCAAGTCTTTCTTCATCAGTAAGTAAAGCCCATTGCTCTTCTCTAGGAGCATCGTTCTTACCTGTAAAATGTTTAAAATCTATAGGTACACCATTGTCAAACATATCCAATGTAATAAGCTTAGTTGGTTGAGAACCTCTTGTAACTAAATCCTTTTCCTTAGATGGAACTTCTGATTGTATTCCCATTATAGAGAACGGTACTTTTATAGTTTCTGCATATGGTTCATTGTTAAATTCACCTGTATCTTTATTGTATGTTTCGTGTGCTTTTTCTGGAGCTCCTACTTTTCTAGCAGATCTAAATATTATATAATCTACAGACTCTTTCTGCATTTTGTTATATAAATTAATTGCATTGCCAGCATTCATCTCTTTCATCACTCTGTACGAAAGTGGATAAAGAGAATACTTATCAAGTACAACATTATTAAAGCTTGACTTTCCTCCATCTTTAGCTAACCTAGATCCTGACACAATAGGTTTTTGATCAGGATATGCAGACTTAACCATTTTAAATGTTTTGTCATTTAATAAAGCTTTCTCTTCTGGACTAAGTTTTATACTCTTATCTCTCTTTTCCCAAGCTATGTCATATCTATATTGCTTTTCTTCAGCATCGTTCCAGTTATCAGCTTGTATTCTCATAGCTCTGTATGCTGGAAAAGATATAATACCTGCACCATCTGTTTCTTCGTAAGCTTTATATCCAGGTAAATCAATTGCACCTATAACATCTTCATGAGTAGCTGTATTAAAATAATCTTTCATTAAATTATAATAACCTATATCACCTTTCTCATATCCTTCGTTCCAAACTATGTTTTGTTGAGCTTGAAATAAAGGAGAACTATTTACAAGAACCTGACTTGGAGATAAGAAACTCTTAGTACGCTTAAGTTCATCTTTATACTGGTATGGATCTGAATAAAGAAGCTTGTGCATTTCAATATTAGCAACCATATAGTTTATACCTACTGCAGTTAGCTCTCTAGTAAGCTTATCAGCATTCATGTCCTTAGGAAATGCTATGTTTTCTATATTATAAGTAGCTACTACATCTCCTGATACATTAATCATTTCAAATTTATCTAAGTAAGAATAGTTTTTACTTACCCAACTTTTAATATACTTAGTAATAGATTCATCTATCTTGTTTTTATAAAGCTCATAAACTTCTTCAGGCGTACCTTCTTGAGAAACTATTTCATTATGTAAAGTTTCACCTAGTATACCCTTAAAAAATCTTAAGTCTGTATTCTTTCTTTTATCAAATTCTGGAGTACCTTCTTCATATTTTAGTTCTGGTATATAACGATCTGCTCTAGAAAGATTTATCTCAGAAAGTAAGTACGGTTTAAATATGTTAGATATTACTCTTTCAAGACCCCTATCACTTAATTGAGAAGGTTTTACAGCCTTACCCATATTAATCATATGTTCAAGAGATGCATCTCCTGGAACTAAGTTCATGAATCTACCATCTAAGTTAAGATTTAATTCCTGTATAAACCTTTCCTTATCAGTAAGTCTTGTACTAGCACTGTTTTTCTTTTTCTCGTATACAATACCACCAGCTATTCCTGGTTTTAACAACTCGTCTGTATTTGCTTTTTTAGTTCCGTCACTAGCAAACATTCTAGACATTAAGTTAGAACCTTGTGAAAACTCATCAGTAAGTAAGTATTCAAATTGAGTACCAGCAAGTTCACTTTTCTTTTTAACGTTTTGCAATGCTACAAATAGTTTATCAATAGCATTAACTCCAAAGTAAGTTTGTACTTTTTCACCTGATACATTATTATATGTACTGTCAAAATCTGGATTAGTTGCAGTAACTTGTAAAAATGCAAGCTGTCGTAATCTTCCACTAATGTCTAATGACCCTTGTGAAAATGTAGTAACTGATTGTATTGAAGATACACTATCCTTAATACTTTGAACTACTTTTTTCAGATCTTCTTGCTTTCCAATTCTGTAAAGCTTTCTCATGTCAGTATCAGAAAAAGCAATACCTAATCTTAAAAGAAAGTTAGACATTGCTGTAGGTGTATTTAAAGCTACATTATTTAATTCTACTCTCTTAGGTGTGTATTTTCCATTAACTGGATTATAATTAAAGAATCCATTATTAGACTTTGCTTTTGAAGAAATACCATTTAAATAATCTGCTTTTACTTGTTCTGAAGCTGTAGAATATGCTGCAGGTTGTACAGTAATACCATCTTCAAAAACATAAGTGTTTAATACTTCAGGAGCTTGTTTCTTTAAAGTTCTCCACATTGCAGTAATCATCCTAGACTTTTGTTTTGTAACATTATCAAAACTAGGAGCTCCCTCATTAATTCCTTTACCCATTATACGAGCATACAAAGGAGCGTACGTTGCATTGTTTTTAGCTAACTCTTGCAACTTAACCATCATTTCATCTGGACTTTCAGAAGTGTGCAGATTGGCTGTTAATGTTATAGCTGTTTTACTATACGGTTGTAAAACACTTCCATTAATACTACTTATTATTGGTTTCCCTGTTTCATTATTTCTTACCTGTAATGTAGATAATAAAAGTTTTAATGAAGCAGAAGCAGCTTTAAGACTATCTATTTTAGATGCATCAAACTTATTACTTTCTCGTATTCTATCATTGTCCTCTAATTGATCTTGAGCACCTTGGTCAAAAGAAATATTAAATGACTGAAGATATTGTTTATGTCTTTCTATTAATACTGGCCAAGACTGTAATATATTCTTTTCTAATTTTTTATTCTTAGCTATTAGTATATTAAGATTAGATCGATCTTTATCAGTTAACTTAGATTCATTTGCTAAAATATATTTATTTATAGCAACTTGTTTTTGTCGAGCTACTTGTATAACTCTAGTCTGAAGCTTTTTATAAGTTTCAACCTCAGTACCTATCAGTGCATCTAAGTTGAATAAATTATCATCATCTTTTATCACCTCAGTTACAAGCTGATATGTCATTTCTTGTATAGTGTCGTAAATCTCCCTATCGTTTAAAGGGATTACTCTAAATTCAGCATTTTCAGAATTAGGAGCGTATAACATATCGTTTATGTTACCATCTCCTATTTTATAACCTTTTAGTTGTGAGAACTGTTTAACTTCTGGACTTGCATAAAATCCTGTGTCAATTCTATTAAACAACTCATTAGTATAAGTGTCTGATTTTGAGCTTGTAAACCATTTTTCAATAAGCTCTTTTAACTGCTTAAATATATTTGCAAAAAATCCTTTAGGTACTTTCTTTTTAAGTATAAAGTCTCTAAATTCCTCAGCTAAGTGCTCTTTCATTTGTTGACCAGTAGCTTCAGAAAACTTAACCTCTTGTCCTGTAGGTCTATCCACAAAAGTACCCTTACGAGCTTTAAACTCTCTTTGTAAGTTAGATTTCTCTTCTACACTTAAGAACTGATTAAATACAGCTTCAAATGCTTCATGGTAAACTGTACCAACTTCTGCAATATCATATACATAAATAGCATTTGATTTAAACATACCCCAAGCAAGTCTACCTCCACCAGCTTGTATGATATTTTTAACTCTGTTAAGTTGTACACTTGGTAAGTTCTTCTTCATCCAAGAAGCAACTTCTTTCCAGTTCTCCTCTTCAAATAAAGACATTTCTGCTTCAACAACTTCACGAAAATGTTCATCATTCATGTCAGCTAGAGCATCGTCAATATTAGCACTAAAGTTTAAACCTCCTTGTGAAGGAGTGTCTTCAGTTATAATAACCTCACTAGTTTGTTGTGCTGGTCCTAAAGCAACTTGACTTTTAATCTCATTCAATATAGTTTCTCCAACCTTCATGCCTTGGGCAATTGTGTTAAATAAATCTACACCTACTTGACCTGCGTTATCTTTTCTTTGACCAGGGGTTAGTTTTTTGTTGTCTTCTATAATTTGAGCTACCGATCTATTGTCTCCAGCTGTTACGGGGTTTCTTCTGTTGTAGATTAAAGCAAACTTAGATGCTGATTCTTCTGCAGTTTGGTTATCTAAAGAACCTTCCTTTGTTTGTAACCATGAAGAAACTACACTACCCAAAGATGATTGTTTATTTAAACTAACCTCACTAGTTTGTTGTGTTGGTTTGATAAGACTTAATTTTGATTCAATAAATCCAGAAACATTGCTTTCATTATTTACTATACCTAAGTCCTCAGCTCCATAAAGCTCTTTATTAAAAGCCTCTTTACTAGAAGCTGCATTTAGTTCTTTAAAATAAGGGTGGTCTTTAACTTTACCTTTATCTAAAGAATGTTCCCAGTTTAATGTTTTATTAAGTAAGTCTTGATATTGACTTATAATGGAGTTGTTATAAGCGTTATTTATGTTGCTTATACTTCCTTTAATTAACCAAGGATTGCCTTTGCTTTCTCCAAACCCAAACATAGGTGTCCAACTTCCTTTTTCTTTACCACCTGTACCTTCAGAGCTTCTGTAGAATGCCACTTTATTTCCATTTATATTAATTATAACTGGGAATCTTTTACCTAAATTATATGTAATATCAGAAGCTATAACTCCTTCTTTTTTAAGAGCAGCTATTCTTTCATCAAACTTTAATTTAGACACTTTTTTAGTTATAGCTTCAACCTCATTAGTTTGTTGTGTTGGTTGAGTAGATCTATAAGCATCACCTAAAGCTTCAATAAATTTATTTTGACCCTTAGATTCCCAAAACTTATCTCCTGTTACATTATGAGTAGATTGTTCTATATAAGCTAATCCACCTCTTTGACTAATACCTTCTATCAACTCAGGGTGTTGTTCCAATTTAGCTTTTAGAATGTCAACCATTGTTTGATAGTTTGTATTTCTATTGGCAGGCTTAGAACCCACTGGTTTAAATGCATTACTATCGTAAGCTTTTTGATCAAACTCACCTGATTTATATGTTTGATAAGCATGTTCTGCATTTCTAAACTCTCTTCCTTTATATGTAACTTTTAAGTTATTTCCAGGATTAGTTAACTTCTTTGCAAACTCTGATCCTTTATTTGATATATTTTCAGATTTAACTTCACTAGTTTGTTGTGTTGGTGAAACTGGTGCAACATCATCAAACAATCCTCTACCACCACCTTCAGCTTCTCCTTTTTCAACAGCTGCATCACTAATTTCAATAGAGAAAGCAAATTTTGCTTTTTCATGTGCTAACTGTGCCTCAATTGCTATAAAGATTAAACCTTTAAGATAATCTGATTTTTTCTTTTTTATTTCTTCAGGAACATTAGTACTCTTAACTGGTATTGCATCAATTATTTCTTGAAAGTTATCTCCAGGTTGATTGTATATTACTATCTGTTCTTTTGCAGGTACAACTCCTTTTTGCTGTCTCCACTTGAAGCTTAGTATCTGACCATCAGCAAACACATATTGGTTCATAGTTTCACCATCTAACGTATATAATTTACTTCCTTTAGATTGTGTAGGTGTTGCTGGGATTGTTGGAGTTGAAGGTGTAACTACAGCTTTACCTTCTTTTGTTATAGGTAAGTTTGTTGCTTGGTTAGCTTTTTCTCTTTGTGCTGCAGGACTTGGTACAGTATAATTTTCCTGACCTGTTTTACTAAAAAAGTAAATGTTTTCTCTACTTACTTCTCCCTCTTCTTTAACTTTCAGATTAGTGTGTAGAGGTAGCTCATAGCTCTCTCTAGTACTTCCATCAGGATTTGTATTAGATAATAAGTAAGTTTGATAGTTAGGCCAAATAACATCTTGTATCTCACCATTTTCTATCCCAACTATTTGTTGAAACTCAGCATCAAGATCATTAAGTATTTGATCATAAGCATTAACGTTATTATATGTATTTTCAAGAACAGATATAATCAAGTCTTTTTGCATCTCTAATTCAGATGGAGCAAAGTCAAATTTAGAGTCAGGACTTTTTCCTATTATTAACTGTAACTTAGTAAACTTTAAACCTCCTCCAGCACTAGGATCAGTTCTTTGAAAAAATACACTATTTCTACCTGGTTCTTTTCTTTCACCATTATTATCTAATGGCATTCCCCAATATGTTACACGCTTTAAAAAGTTTAATAAATCAATAGATGAATTACTTTCTACTCCTTCTCCCTTGACTATATTTTTAGACAATTGAAGAATAGTTTCAAATATAACTGTAGCCTCTTTTCTTGTGTGTTTTCTATTTCTAAGAGGTACATATGCATTAGGCATTCTTAAAAATACTCTACCTAGAGGTGAGTCATAAGATACAGTTCCCTCTGATACGGTTCCTTTAGACTTAGGAACAAATATTAATGGTTTTTTTTCTAATGACACTTCATCTATTAAACCTGCATCTTGTACAGATGTAACATCAGTATATACATTATTACCATTGCTATCTATACTATATTTAGGAGATCCAAAAGATGCTTCAATAACTTGAGGTATACCTAGTGCTGTCTGATTTAATACAGCTTGTGTAAATTTAGCATATTGTTCTATGACCGATGTCTTCACTGCTTCATCAGTACCCTCTCTAAACATGCTACCTTTAGTGTTGGTAAGACCTGCTTCAGGCATTGCTTGGTATATAGCATTATCTAACAAAGGTTCACCCTCTGGTATAGGCTGTCCGTCCTCTCCAACTAGCTCACCATTCTCATTAACCATCACCATGATAATCATTGAGTCTTTATATTTCTTAATTAGATCTGGATCACCATCTAGCATTCTTTCTACAACACCTGGTAATAACTGATCTTGGATAGCACTTGTTAAATAGATACCACGTATGTCATCTCTATTTTCAAAAGAGTTTAGATTTGCTCCAAACGTATTTGCTCTAATCTGATGATCTTTACCTTCGTTTATAGAAATAGCTGCAACAGGAAGTATGTCTGTTGATTTTAATTTAATAGGATTATAAGGACCATCATACTCTTTAAGAGGTTCTGCTTTAATTCCTGTATGTAATATTTTGTCTAGAAGTTTTTGATCATTTAGTATCTTTTCTTCTGCAGCTTTCTGAGCATTGTATTCATTCATGATAGATTGGAATCTATCTAGTATAATTTTTCTAGCTCTGTATTCATTTCTTAATTCAGCTATATCTGACTCTAACTTTCTTACCTCAGATACAGTATTCTCAATATCTGCTTCATTAAGGTTTACATCTTTAGATATGTCATTGGTAAGTTGGAAATTAACTATTTCTTGTTTAAGTGCAGGCCAAGTTACATCTAAGTCTGTACCAGCTGCTACATCACTTAATAAATCATTTAAAGATTGTGCATAAGTATCATCTACTATGTACGTGCTCTTAATTGCTTTCTTAAATAAACTTGCTGCTTTTTTAGTAACCTGTCTTAAGGTGGTACCCATTTTCTTAGCAGCCTTAATAATGTTAGCTAAGTTTTTACCATTGTCAGCTAGTATCTTTACTTGACTCTTAAGTTCTTTTAAAAACTCACCACTGTCTTCAGGAGCATCAGATATCTCATTAGCGTATTGTTCAAAGTAAGAAATGTCATTTAGCACTTCTTCTCTTTCAGCTTCAGCTAACTTTATAGTTTTATTCAGATCCTTTCGCATCTGAGTTAATTTATTAATAGATCTTGTAAATGACTTAGTTGCTTTAGAAAAAGTAAGTTTAATCTTAGGACCATCAGGACCAGCCTTCTTCATTTTTCTAATGTTTGCTAAGTCTTCTTTAACTTTGGCTAAATCTTCTGAAGCCTTAGTTATTGTTTTTTCTAGTTCAGCAATGTTTTGTTTACCTTCTTCACCTAGTTGCGTAAGTACTTCAAGTCTAGCTTTTCTATTTTTAGCAAGTGTTTCTCTATTCTTTGCAACTTCTTGAGGACTAGTAAATTGTTCTTCAGAAACTTTTTGATCTTTACTTTGAACATTTCCAACTCTTGTAATCCTAGGAAGATCATAACCTTCTTGTGGAACAAAGAATGAGTTGTCTAGTTGTTTTCTTTTTATGTTACTAGTTGAAGATTTAGTTTTATATACAAAGTAAAGTTTACCATTATCATATTCAATTCTACCTCTTACTCTTCCACCAAAGTTCTTACCACGGTTAAGTTCAAAGATTTCGTTTCTATGATTATAAAAGTAGTTAGCAGTTTTATTACTTTTTGTAGTGCTAACTTTACCAAGTTTAAGTTTATTAAACGTTCCCCTAGTTAAATTTCTTTCTTCTCCTGTTTTAGTGTTTACTATTTTTAAAGTACCATCTTCATTATATCCCTTAACTATAAGTGTACCTATCTTAAATATTTCATCTAAACCATCTTCATTATAGTCTACACTATTTCCAACAAAGTATTCTGTTTCCACCTCAACATCTACTACACCATTTTCTGTCTGAACTTTAATAGTTTCTGGAGCAACATCAGGAGTATCTGTTTGTTCTTGTCTTATAGGTTCTGAAAGATATTTGCTAGGGTTCTCCTTAATATCTTCGTATGTTTTTATAAATGTTTGACGTTGAGCTGCAGCATCAGCTAGATCATCTAAGTAAGAACCAAGTGTATCTTTTTTCTCACCTAATATGTCTAATGATTTAATTTGCTCAACAGCTTTATTGTATGCCTCAAAGTTTCCATCTACTACACTTTTAAGAACTTCTGATGTGTTTATACCTGCAGCAGCTAACTTTCCCTCTAAGGTTAATATCCTTTGATCAAAGTCTTCTGTTTTAAGAGCAGTATATAGCATCTTATTCATTACAGAAGGTGGATATTTTAATGTGCCTTTTCCATCTTTATCTAATATAGGCTCATCATCTTCATCTACATTAAAAGCAGATCCATATCTAAGATTTAAAGATTGATAAAAAGAGTAAGCAGAGTTAGCAGTTTCTTCAAAACGTTGAAGTCTTGCTGCATATGCTTCTCTAGTATCTGTCTGATTAGCTTTACCTTCTTTTACTAATTGTTCAAAACCTGCATCTGTACTAGCAAGTGTCTTATATTCATCTATTTCAGACTTTACTAAATCAAACCTACCATACTTGATTCTAGGAGTTAAATAGTTTATAATATAATCTGCTTCTAGATTTTTACTTGTAAATATATCTCCAGCTTTAAGACGAGCTTCTCTTTCAGTTTGTAAAACTGTTCCTCTATTTACAGATTCCTTAGTTTCTTCAGTAAAGTTACTAAGTTGAAACTTCATTTGTTTTAAAGCATCTGGTAAATTAGAACTATTAAATTCTTTAACTGCTTCATCTGTTTGTCTTGATAGTCTTTGTTTTTCTGTTTCTTTTCCTGTTATTAAAGATGTTGCACTTGGTATAACGTTCATCATTATAGAACCAGACAAACCACCTATAAGAGCATTTTTAGCACCTTCATTACTAAACATTCCTTGTGTAACACCTACACCAATAGATTCCATCCAACTAGTCGCTTCACCATTATAAGCTTTGTCATAATAATCTTCTGTAGCTGTACCTATTCCAAATTGACTTGACTCTTCTAATGCTTCAGAGTAAGAAAATAAATAAGGTTTTCTTATTGCATTTACTACTCTTCCTAATTTAGAAACTTGCTTTCTTGAAGCTCTACCAGCCTCATCAAAAACTATATCTTTTGTTTCTTTACCTAGCCCATTAAGTAATGTTTTTTCAGCACTGTAGGAGCTTGACATTATCTTTGGTAACTGAATATAATTTGTTGCAGTTAACAACATCATATTTGCAAACATTGAAGAATTACCTGCAGCATCTGCTATTTTATTTATTTCAGCAAGATCTTCTCCATTAGGAACAACACCTTTTTCTTCTCTATATTTAGAAATTAGTTTCTCTCTGAAGTCATTCATATTATGTAAGCCCTCAAATCCTGCTTCACCTGTTGTAGATAAACCTGAAACTAATACTCGTTGACCTTTATTAAGAGTGTTGTATCCACCTGCTACTTTTAAATATGAATCAGATAAAGTTTTTAGTTCTCCATATATACCAGCAGCTCCTTTACCTCCTGCTAAACCTGCTTCTGTTGCAGCAATTGCTTCACCTGCTTTACCTGTAGAAAATAACTTAGATGCAAGTGGAATACCTTTTAAAATGTTAGTATATACACCAGCACTTAAAAATGTACCAGCTGCAAAACCCATATTTTTAATAACTCCATCCCATAAAAAGTTACCTGTCATCCAATAGTCAGGAGCATACCAATCAGCATCTCTTGATGCTGCTGTATAATAATTAGGTAGTGAATCTTCTAATTTTTTATTAAACTTATCCAATGCTCTATTGAAATCGTTATCATAAAATGAAGCCATCCTTCCATCACTTATTGCTTGAAATGTACCATTAACTAATCCAACTGTATTCTGTAAAAATGTAGTACCTGTAAGAGCTAAGCCTTTTGCAACACCATTTACCATTTGAGCTCCCCAACCTTGTCCTTGAGCTGCAGCATCTTCATTATCCCAACCTGCATCAGGATTAAAGTAATCATATCTTTCTGAACCTATATATTGATCTCCTGTTCTAGTAATAGGACCAACACCTTCACCAGAAGGAGTAGATCTAACTTTATTCATTAATGCTTCAACAGAATTTACCTCTGGTTCAGAACTTCCAATTGGAGT
>TARA_R110000868_G_scaffold25326_5_pt1 | contig 18904 bp, 10 predicted proteins | sample TARA_R110000868 | Tara Oceans TARA_R110000868 (sample SAMEA4397489) | marine metagenome | biome: Polar Biome; feature: [SRF] surface water layer (ENVO:00010504); material: water (ENVO:00002006), including particulate matter (ENVO:01000060) such as... | depth 5 m | reverse complement strand
AACGGTGCAGGCTATACAACTAACACAGGTACAACAACTGCCAGCAATACACAAACGTTTACAAACAAAAGTGGTAACATATCACAATGGAGTAATAATAGTGGTTACACTACAAACACTGGAACAACCACTGCTTCTAATACACAAACTTTTACTAATAAAAGTGGGAACATTTCTCAGTGGACAAATAATTCAGGTTATGTAACTAGTTCAGGTAATACCACTATAGGAACATCAACTAACATTGGTATTAGTGCAGGCGGTGCGGTTCTATCTACTGTAAGTTTAACACAAGGTGTTATAACTGCGTTTACTACTAGAACAATGACATTAGCTAACTTGGGCTATACAGGTGCAACTAATGCTAATTACATTACCAATAACAATCAATTAACAAACGGTGCCGGATACACTACTAATACTGGTGATATTACAGGAGTAACTGCAGGTAGTGGACTAAGTGGAGGAGGAACTTCAGGAGGTGTTACTATTAATGTAGATTACGTTGGTTCTGATTCAATTGTAATGGTTGCTCCAAGTGGAAGTACTCCAGATGCGGATGACTTTCTGCTTTACGGATCTGATTCTTCAGGAGATGGTACTACCTATAGTGTTCAATTTACAGATATAGCTGTAAGTAGTTTAAATTTTGATATATCAACTGTTTCTAATTGGACTGTTAATAGTACTCTAAATGTTAGAGGTGCTATAGATTTAGCAGATAATGATATATTACGTTTTGGAACCGGTGATGATTGTGAGATGTATTTTAGTGGTTCTGATATGTTTATGGATATAAACAATGGAGAAGATTTTAAGATAAGAGATGGAAATAGTGGTAATGCTACAAGGTTTACTTTTGATGCTGACAGTGGGGACTTTACAGCTACAGGAAATGTTTCAGCTTATTCAGATATAAGATTAAAAGATAATATAGAAACTTTAGATGGTTCTAAGGTTTTAGATATGAGAGGTGTCTCATACACTAAAGATGGTAAAGCAGGTTCTGGTGTTATTGCACAAGAACTAGAAAAAGTTGCACCAGAATTAGTAATGACTAATGAAAAAGAAGATGGTATAAAATCTGTTGCATATGGTAATTTAGTAGGTTATCTTATTGAAGCAGTAAAAGAACAACAAAAACAAATTGATGAACTTAAAGCAAAGATAGATGACATTAGTAAGTAGTGGTTTAATAGCAATAGGAGGAACAGGTGCTACCTATCTTAATAGGTCAGTTAATTTAGAACTTAGTTTAGCTTATAATGCTAACTCAAATTTAAATCAAACAAATTTTAGATCTTTAGCTGGTGTGGCTAGTGGTACAATTTCTCTTTCTGATTTTTATGGTAAAAGTGCAGCTACTAATACTCAAATACAACCTAAATATCTAGGTGGTAGAGGAGCAAGTTGTGTTTCAGTTTGTGAAACTGAAGATACTACAATTGTATATACTCCTGGTACTTATGCAAACTTTCTGACTCAAACAAATCTTTATGCTAATGCAGCAGGAACAGCTAATGCAGCAAACGGTTGGTATTCTAATGGTACAAGTTGTAGACAATGGAATGGAAGCTCATGGACTTCTGCTTTAAGTAATTGTTAAAATTTTTATTATATTTACATTATGAAAAAAAAGAAATCAAAAAAAGTAATTGCAACTAAAGTTTTAAAAAAGCAAGTTAAAAAACCTGTAAAGAAATCTTTTATAGATAAGATTAAAAGTATATTTATTAAAGAAGAATCTATAAAATTAAAAGAAGTACAGTTAAGAAAAAAAGAAAAACCTTTTGTTAGATATAATTTTATTGTTGATTCATTAAAAGTTAATAAAGACAATGTTGTAGAACAAATACTATTTGAATATAAAGGAACTATGGTTATTCCTAAATCACAAAAGGATAATTATAAGCAAGGTAGCAGTAGTGTACAAGGTGTATATGTAATAAAAGAAAAAGATGATCATCCTATATTTAGTAAGGATTTCAATTTAATTACAAAGCAAGAAGTAGTAAGACACTTAACAGATAATGTTAGAGGTGGTTATGTACTAGATATGCGTGAAACAATAAAGAAAGAATTGATGCCAGAATATAAAATAATTACAAAACTACCTTGGAAATAAAAAATTTATTATTATCTTTGAAATATAATATTATTAAATAAAACCAAAATGGCAAAAGATAAAACAAAAAAACTATCATCAAAAGAGTTAGAAAGCATTAAGGATTTACAAAACCGTATTAATACAGTTGTTATGAATCTAGGTAATGCAGTAATTGTACAAGATCAATTAACTACATCTCATGTAGAATTACAAGCAGAGTGGAAAAAAGAAACTGCTAAACTTGAAAAAAAGTATGGTAATGTAAACATTAGCTTAGAAGATGGAACTGTTTCAGAAATAAAAGAAGAAGAAGCTGCTGCAGTATTAGAAAAAGCTTAAACCCCTTTCATATTTGTATTATAAGATTTTTTAAAACCTTACATTAACTTGTTTGGTTTTAAAAAATTTTGTATATTATTACTGTATAGTAGAAAGAAGCTAACACATTACAGTAAAAAGAACATTTATGATTCCAACAAATTCAAGCGGCACCACAAATGGATGTGATAATATATCCTCTAATTGTGTAGTCTGGCAAGGACCAGATATTACGTGTATAGATTTATGCACTGGAGATACAATTACTGATGTCACATATAAGTTAGCAACTAAAGTATGTAAACTTATTACTGATGGTGTAACTGCCAATCCTTCATTAGCTGGTTTAGATTTAACTTGTCTTAAAATTCCTGGTATAACCCCAACTGATTTAGTACCTGTTTTACAAGCAATGGTAGTACAAATATGTGCTAACACTGGAACAGGTCAAGTTCCAAATAGTAGTAGTTCTTTGTCTGCTAGATCTCAAGTACAAGATGATTTACCAATTATGACATTACCTGCATGTTTGCAGTACAATGATTCTCTTGGAAATCCAGTAACAACTTTACGTTTAGATTTATTTGCTACATTAATATCTCAACAGGTATGTACAAATTTAGCAAGTATACAAGTAATAAATACTACACTTACAAGCTATAGTAGTAGATTAGATATATTAGAAGCATGTGTATTACCATGTTCCTCTGCAGTAGTAGAGAAGCAAGTAGTACCAACATGCATTATGAATGTAGGAGTACTTACAGATGTATCAGTTTTATTATTAGCTTTGGAAGTACGTTTCTGTGCTTTAGAAACTGCAGTGGGTCTACCTGCTGCTATTAATTTAGCAATAGGTCAAACAACTATTGCTTCATCTACATTATCTTTATCAGGTAATAAAGCTGCTTATGGTGCTTTAGGAGGATGGAATGGTTCAGTAACAAACTTAGCTCAGTCTATACAAAACTCATGGGTGGTAATGGATGATCTTTATGCAGCAATAGCAGAAATACAAACAACATGTTGCCCATCTGGATGTGAAGCTATAACATACGCATATACAACTACAAATATTTTGTCATCAAGTGGTTTAATTTCAAGCCTTAATTTTAATTTCCAAGGATCTACTATACCAAATGGTTTTAATGATGCTTCAGGATTTAGTATAATAAGAGCAACAGATGTTGCAGGAGTAATAGCACAATCAACAGTTAGTGTAAGTGCATTACAAAATAACGTTGCAGGAATTGATTTATCTGTAGCAACATTAAATACTGCACAAGCTTTATCAGTACAAGTGCATTTTGGATTTACAAATGGTGTAGATACATGTGATAATATAGTGTCATCATCTGTAAAAGGTATAGTGCCTTGTCCATCAGTAATTACTATAAACGCAATAACTTCAACATTGGCAACAGTATCTTTCCCACAACTATTAGGTTCAACAGCAGTATATTTAATTGAAATATTAGATCCTAATAATATTGTTGTAGCAACATACACACAAAATAACCCAACTAGTTCAGTTTTACATAACTTTACAGGTTTAACACCTAATACAGCATACAATGTTAGAGTAACAACAACATTTGGTGGAGCATCAGAAATATGCACATTAGTACCGTTTAATACTTCAACATCATCAGTTGCATGTAGTACAGGTATGGATGTAGCATTTATAGTAGACTACACATCTACTAATTCTACTAATGTTGCAGCTTTACAAAATGATGTAACAAGTATGGTAAATCAAATTAATTCATCATCTGGCTCTAATGTTTATAGAATGGCATTAGTAACTTCTGATCAAACAACTGCTACAACACCTGCTTATAATTCTTGTACAGATTATACAAATTTACCTGCAGCACAAAGATTAAATCTTGTTGGATCAACTGGTTCATATCAAGTTGCTACAGCATGGGAAATGTTCCAAAATGATAATGGAGCAACATTCACATCTCAATTAGCTAAACTTAGAGGACAAGTAGATGGAACATGTGTTAATATGGGAGTTGGTATTGGAACAACAAATAGTCCAACTGATTATACTTCTAGCCTTGTAACAGGTGGTAGTGTTCTTGCAGGAGCATTTAGATCTGGCGTTGCTAAGTTTGTAATAATTACAACTGATAGATTACCAGGTGGTACATCACAAGCATTTGATCAAACTACATGGTCAGGAATTCAACAAACAATTGCAACTGGTAATACTCTAGGAATTAAATATATTGTAGTTGGAGCTGGAGTTGATTTAAGTGGAACTATTAATGGAACAGTAATTTATCCATGGAGAGAGTTAGCAACACAAACTTCAGGAGGTTACTTTAATGTGGTTAATGGATCACAAATTAATAACCTAATAGTAACAAGTTGCTCATAAATTAAAAAAGAAAAAAAATGGCATGTAATTGTACAAAATGTAGTTCTCAATGTGGGTGTGCTGATACAGCATTAACTAACGCATGTACTTATACTGATTGTAGTGTAGGTAGTGAGAGATGTGATGATATTCAATGTGCTGAATGTGTGAGTTATTGTGGAACTTCTTTTCAAATAGGTGATGCAGCAGCAAGAATAACTATAACAAAAGGAGAAAGATTAGATTCAATTATACAAAAGTATGCTATGATCTTATCAAATGGATTAGGTGTTTGTACATCAAGTGATTTACAACATGATCCATATAATGTATATGCAGGAGTCATAACTAGTTCAACAGCATCAGTCTTATGGGATGGTGTATGGAGTTCAAGTACTGGATTTAATATTTATATTGATACACAAATAAGTCCAACTGGATGGGTATTAGCTAATAATACTACACCTCCAGCAGTTATTGCTTCAACAATTAGGAATTTTACAATAACAAATTTAACTGCTAGTACAGCATATAAAGTAAAGGTTGTAGATAATGGTAACTCAGCAGCATGTAAGCCGCTGGAAATATTGTTTTCTACACTGGCTTCATAATACAACAATAGCAAGTAGTGGTTTGTTGGTTTTCTACTGCCAGCGTTGGGAGAGACCGGGGTAATTCCTGGTCTCTTTTTTTTTTAGTACATTTATAAAAAAATTAAAAAAATGAATTATATAAAACAAAGAATTATTGAGTCATTAAAATGGAAAAAGCATCCACGTATATGTGCAGAAAAACTAAACATTACTGAGAAGCAATATATAAAATTAAAAAAAGAAGTATTACAAGAAAGAAAATCAGAAAAAAAGAAAGCTAATTTTTTTGAGAAAGCTGCAGGTAAAGCACAATTAGTTGAATCTATAAATTTAGAAAAAGGTGAAGGTACAATATCAGGAACTTTTGATCATGAACCTAAAAGTGCTGATGAGATTATAAGTTTATTAAAGATAGATACATCTAAATGGAAACTATCTCAGTATTGGAATAAACAGATGGGAGACCACTGGAGAGTATCAGCATTAGTATCTCAAGTTAAACATCCTGAAGAAAAATTATTTAAAGAGTTATTAGAAAGTTGGAGTCCTAAATCATATAAAGTTCCTAAAGTTAATTTAAGTAAAATTAAAAATGATAATCCTCATTGTGGTGTGATGTCATTACAAGATATTCATTTTGGTAAACAAGGTAATGAAACAATAGATAAAGACTTTGAGGATACTGTTATAAATTTAATAAGCAGAGCTGTACCTGTCCATTATATTGAAACTATGTATTTTGTTGTAGGAGGTGATCTAATCAACATGGATACCTTTGAAGGTAGTACCACAGGGGGAACAGCTTTAGATAACTGTATGACAGCTACAGAGGCTTATATGCAAGCATTTGATGCAATGCATTGGGCAATTAATTATATTAAACAACATTGTAAAAATCTAGTTATAGTATATGTACCAGGTAACCATGATAGATTATCTTCATATCACTTAGTACACGCTCTATCAAAATCTATAACATCAGAGGAAATAACATGGGATATAAAATATGAGGAAAGAAAAGTTCAAGTATGGAACAATAACTTTAATGCATTTGAACATGGAGATAAGCGTAGTAAGAACAATCCTTTAATATATGCATCAGAATATCCTAAGCAATGGGGTAATACTATAAATAGAACATTATTTAAAGGTCATATACATACAGATAGAAAAGTAGAATATATGACATCTAATGAGACAGCAGGTTTTATAGAAAAGACATTACCAAGTCTAGGTAAAACAGACTATTATCATTATAGTAATAAGTTTGTTGGAAATAGAAGATCTGGTAAATTAGAAATTCAACACCCTCTGATGGGTAATATATGTGAATTAACTTACCAAGCTTTGTAAAGACCTTACTTTTAATTTCATAAAGTGGGGTTTTTTTTGTAAATTATAAATATAACTATATGATCAACAATTTTAAAAAACCAAATTTAAACGCTCCCAGATATAGGGATAAAAGATTGGGGTTATTAAATTATGAAACAATAAAAGAATTTAAAGATAAAAAACCTTTATACTCTAAGATAGATAATAGTAAATTAAAACAAATAATAAAAACATATAATATTAAATTATGGAAGGCAGTTATAGAAAATAGAGATGGTGTAGAGTTACCTGATTCATTGGGCTTCTTATTTATAGGAACATGCCCATCATCTAAAACGGTAAATACTAATTACGCTCTATCTCAACAATATGGAAAGGTCTTGCAAAATAAAAATTGGGAAACAGATGGAAATATAGGAAAGATATTTTATACAAACTGGTCTACTAAGTATAGATTTAAGAACAGAGAGCTTTGGCACTTTGTTGCATGTAGAGATTTTAAAAGAGCAGTAGCTAAAGAATATCCAAAAAAATGGACACAGTATGTAATTATGAAAAATAAATACAGAGTTGCTCATTTATATGATCCTAATATTGAAGAAACTAATAAACAATTAAAATATTATAATGAATTTGAAACATAAATAATATGTCAACAATAGCTGAAGTAGTATCAAGAATTAGAGGACAAGTTAAAGCAGAAGTACAAGATGCATTTGTAACTGACAGATACATATATAGCTTAATAGAAAAGTTTGCACAAATCTTAATGAGAAGACAAGATTATGCTAATAAGTTAATGAAGTTTAATGCTGTATGGAAAAACTTATCATATGTAGAATTAATAGAAGTAGATAAAGTTGAAGCAGGTTGTTCAGGAATGTCAAGTGGATGTATAATAAAACGTTCCAAACATAGACTACCTTCAATGATAGAAGGTTACTGGGGGCCGCTGATACGTACTGTAAGCTCCATAGATGGCTCACAAGAGCTTCAAGCAACTCAACCAGGTACGTATACATCTATGACTAAAACAACGTCATTTAAATATAATAAAACTTTATATTTTTGGTGGTTAGATGGGTATATATATTCACCAAATATTAAGTGGGATGCTTTACAAGTAGAAGGGGTATTTAATTCTGATATAACAAAATGGAATTGTGATACTGCTGATGACTGTATACCAAGATATGAACAAACTATATATATTCCTGAAGCTTTATTTGCAGAAATTGAGGGGCAAGTTATACAAACAATGATGGGCACAATGCAAATCCCTTCTGAGGATTCAGATAATAAACGTAATATACATAGACAATAATGGGAGTATCACAAAAATATAGAACATTCACTCAATTAATGGAAGATGTCTCCATTGATTTTTCTACATATGCTTTAGAAGGTATGATAGAACCTCAACAATTAATTAAAGTTGCAACCAGAGTTAATTATGATTTAGGATTAAAAATACATAGAACTAAAGAAGTAGTTATAGATATTGAACATGGTAGAGCTCAATTACCAATGGATTTTGCATTTTTAAATTATGCATTTAGATGTGGTTCATATACAATAAATAATACTATGCCATCTGGTACACATGTAGAAACATTTAATGATGTACCTTATGTACCGGCTCCAGGTGAAATGTCTCCATGTAGCAAAGATGATACATGCAAAGATGTATGTGTAATAAAAACATGTGATGGAAATAACAGCCATCAACTTATTCAAAGAGTTGGTCCTAATCAATATAGACAGTTTTCTAGTTGGACTCAATTAAGAATTCAAAACGTTAATGACCCAGTATGTTTTTGTCCTTCATTAGGTGCACAAGCACTTGATATAGCTCAAATACAAGATGGTTTTTTAATTACAACATTTAGAACAGGTAAAGTATATTTAAGTTATCAAGGTGCTATGGAAGATGCAACTGGTGATTTATTAGTATTAGATCAACCATACTGTAATGAATATTATGAGTATGCCTTAAAACAAAGAATACTAGAAAATATGGTTTGGCAAGGAGAAAATGTTTCTCAGCAACTTGGATTAATAGAAACAAGATTAAGAGCTGCAAGAAATAATGCTTTATCTTTTGTTAATACTCCTGACTTTGCAGAAATGCAAAAAGTATGGACAATGAATAGAAGAGCACAATATCATAATTATTATAACATGTTCTTGAGTTATGCACCAGTAAACCCTACATTGGCTGGACCCAATGTGGTAACTAGCGGAAGAAATTCTGTTGTGCAAAATGCTACCTCATCATCTGCAACAGGATGTGGAACAGCATCACAAACATCAGTATCATAAAATAATAAACTTAAGACATGGCAAAGAAAAAGTCTACACCTGATTCTAAAAGTTCACCTAGAAATGCTCCTGTAAAGCCAAAGTTTACTTCTTCATCAGTAAGAACTAATTCTTTTACAAAGGGAATGAACAAAGATATTGCTCAATCTCTTGAGTTAAATAATTCTTGGTGGCATGCAAGAAATGCTGCAAATAATGATAATGATGGGGATGTAGGTTTAATTGGTAATGAGCCAGCAAATTTACAATGTGGTGTTATTCCTTATACAGTTATAGGTGCTATACATAGATATGGTGATGAATGGATTGTATATTCTACAGATAATATAAATTCAGAAATAGGAAGGTTTGATGATAGTGAATGCAAGTATACTACAATAGTAAATGATCAATGTTTAAATTTTAAAAAAGAACATTTAATTACAGGTGCATCAAAAGAAAATTTTGATTGCACATGGGAAGTATATTGGGATGACAATAATAATCCATCAAGATCATTAAATATAGATAATGTACCATATATTAAAGATTATGATAATCCAACTGGTATTGCTCCATGTATTGTATATCCTAATAAACAACCTTTACGTTTAGATTGTGAGGAAATTAGATTAGCACCTTTAATGAGTACTCCTTGTATAAAACTAAATAAGAGTAGAGATGGTGGTATGTTAGAGGATGGATCATACCAAGCATATATAGCTTATTTACAAAATGAACAAAGAGTAACTGATTATATTGGTATTTCAAATATACAAACCCTTTGGAATCATGATGATAATTCATGTGGTTTAGATATTACTGTATCAGAACTTGATAAAAGATTTGATAATTTTCAGTTAGTATTATTAATAAGAAATCAAGGACAGTTATTTAGAAAAATAATTGGTATATATAGTACGGAAGTAACTGATATTAATATTGACTTTATTGATCCATCATTAGTATCTGAAAGTGCAGAAAGTTTATTTTTTATTTCTCCGTCTTATGAGAAGTCACAATCTATGTTTGTAGTAAATGATTGGTTAATAAGACAAGGGCCATCTGAACAATTTGATTTTAATTATCAACCTATTGCAAATAATATAATAACTCAATTTGTTGTAAATGAAGTTCCTAGCAATTACTATAATAAAGCAGGAAACAAAATGGGTTTCATGCGTGATGAACAATATGCATTTTTTATTAGGTGGATATATAATACCGGTGAAAGATCAGCATCATATCACATTCCAGGTAGAGCACCACAAAGCTATACACTTCCTAGTGGAACATCTTATCAAGAAGATGAATTAATTGTTTCTTCTAACTCAATTAATGTAATAGGTACAGAAGAACATTTATTTGAAATATATAATACAGGAGTAGTAACTCAATCATTAAATACCCCACTGCCTGATGGATCAAATATAATTGCAAAAGGTTATATGGGATATTGGCAATCAACTGAAAGGTATCCTAACAATCCACAAATATGGGGTAGTCTTTGTGGTGAATATATTAGACATCATAAAATGCCATCAGAGCAAACAGGTGGTAATCAATTACATTTATCACAAGATAATGGGAATACTATAAATATACTTGGTGTAGAATTTAGTAATATAGGTAGACCATTATTGAATGATGGTGTGACTTATATACCTAATGTAGTGGGTTATGAAATATTAAGAGGTTCTAGATTAGGAGCAAAAAGTATATTAGCAAAGGGTATGTTTAAAAATATGCGTAAGTATGATGTACCTGATAATGATAATTTGATTGGTGGTAATATACAAGGGTTATATGCTAACTATCCTTACAATGATTTAAGAGATGATGTATATTTTTCTCAAGACAAAACAGAGGGGTGTGATGATGGCATACAAGAATCAGTATCTGATTATCCTGCTTTAACAGGTTTTACAGAAGATGTATTTTCTTTTCATTCTCCTGACTTAATGTTTACTAGACCATTTTTAAATGCTAATGAAACTAAAATGTATGGTGAGATTAATGGCAATTCATCCGGTGGTTTTATACCATCTGAGAATCACCCTGGTCAAAAACTATTAAGAGGGCTAGCTGCATTATTATCTGGATTTGTTGGACTTGGTTATTCTATTAGACAACTACAAGGAACTCCTGATACAAGAGCATTGCCTGTACAAGCTATTAATAATGCTTATCCAGAATGGAAGATAGAAGGTAAAAAACAAACAGGTGGAGGAGGATCAGTTACAACAGCCTCAGTACCTCCAGTTGTAGTTTTATTAAATAGTAGAAGTGGTGGGCAAATAGATGGTGATAATAATGAAAAGGGTGGTGGTGCATATACTGGTGCTGGAGATAACATTCAAGATTATTACAATAATGCTACTAGTGGTGGCTCAGGTTGGTTAAATGTAGTAACACAATTTTTGAGTAACACATGGGGTAGTTTAACTGATCTTGTTACAGGTAAATCTACAACTGATGAGATAAATGATTTAGCAATAGAAAATATAGAAACTACTCAAAGTTTTGGGGAAGGTTTTATGGGTGGTGGTGCACAACAAGGTATTGTTAGAGATTCAGCAGATTCTAATTTACCTAAACCTATTAGAATAGCTATAGGGTTTTTGTTAACACAAAAGAATATTGCAATAGGAGGTCAAGAAGTTGTAGATTTAATATATAATTTAACTTCTTTTCATCAGTATGCTTTAAAATATAACTCACATGGATTTTATAGTAATTTTTCTCCAATACTAATTGATGATAAATTTAGAACAAGAACCCAAGCCTCTAATTATTTAGGTTCATCTTTTCAAACATTTGATAATAATCAATACAAAATAAATAATTTATTCAGACCTGATTATGTAGCTATTTCAACTGCAGATGTAATTGATCATAATTACAGTGTTACTGATAAATCAAGATTTGTTGCGGGTGGTTATATTAATGATGCAGGTACTGGTGTTGACCCTTTAGATTTTACTGAAAGATTATTAAATCCTGAAGGACCTTTTAAAGAACCTATATCAGCAATGTATGGTGCTCTTAAGTTTGATATGGATAACCAGTATGGCCAACTTGATGGAATAAAACAAATACAAATGAGAGGTTGTGTTGAAAAATTAGATCCAACACTTCCTGATACATATATGTATACATCACAACCAATTTTTAGTGGTGATGTATTTATAGGTAGGTATACTGAAAAATGTATTATGCCAATATTTACTGATTTTATGATGGGTCAATATGATGGCTTTCCATATGATTATAGTTTAAGAGTAAACTTACCTTACCCAAGATTTTGGATGGATACAAAAAAGTATGATATTTCTGCATTAGCACAAACTATTTCTACAGCAGGTTTATCTTTATTACTTCCTGGTTCATCTCCAGTAGTTCCAAATGATTTATTTTATTTAGATAGAGGTGTAGGAACATGTAGTGCACTAAATATTTTTCAAAATATATTTGCAGGTGATGATTTAAATGAAGCCTTTAATATGGTTCATGCATACATGTATACTCACGTAAATGGTGTTAATGATTTTCTTGTTGAAACAGAAATTAATATAGCATATAGAGATTGGGAAGAACCAAAGGAAAAAAGATTCTATGATACATATGTATATAATGACTTAGTAGATTTGTTTCATGCAGAAATACAAAAGTTTGATAATTATTATAAGTATGATGAATCTTTAACTCCTGCTAAATTTCAATCACAGATAACTACATTTGGACAAATACAACCAAGAAATTATGATCCTTCAATTGCAGAAACTTGTTTTACTATTTATCCTAAAAGATTAATATATTCTTTACAAGCTCAAGATGAAGCTAAAAAAGATTTTTGGAGAGTATTCTTACCAATGAACTATAAAGATTTTAAAGGTGAGGTTAGTGTTATTAAACCATTTAGTAAAAGTGGTGCAGTAATATTTTTCCCTTATCTGTCTCCTCAACTTTTCCAAGGTGTAGATCAGCTTAAAACAATGACTGATACTAAACTAACAATTGGTGATGGAGGATTGTTTAGCCAACCTTTTCAAAATATTGCTAACGCAGACATATCTAATGAATATGGTTCATGTGAAAGTTTAAGAAGTGTTATGAATACTCCTGCAGGATTATTTTATATATCACAAGCACAAGGAAAAATATTTCAATATGCTCCTAATGGTGGGTTAACACCTATATCTAATTTAGGAATGAAATTTTGGTTTAGTGAGTATTTACCTTCTTCATTAATTAAACAATTCCCTGATTTAGAAGCATCACCATTATCTGATAACCCAGTTGTTGGTATAGGTTGTCAAACAGTATATGATGCTAATGATGATATAGTATACTTTATGAAGAGAGATTATAAAGTAAAAAGTCAACATATAGCTCAGGTTGCATATACTGGAGCTGAAGGATTTATATTAGACATAGGTGCAACTGCAGCTGATGGTGTTCCTATTACCCTTGGTGATCCTATTTATTTTGATGATTGTTCTTGGACTATTAGTTATGATCCAAAAACTAAAGCTTGGATTTCTTTTCATGACTGGCATCCAGAATTATCTTTACCAAGTATAAATCATTTCTTTACTACTAAGACAACAACTACAACTATTCCACAATGTCCTCCGGGTTATAATTTTAATCCTACTACAGGATTGTGTGAGCAAGGAAGTAATTATAATGCTCCTTCTAATGTTGATGTAAGTGAATTAGCTGCAACAATTACAGGTGGTTCTACAGATTGTTTATTAGATCTAGTTTTTTCTATGGATGTTTCAGGTAGTACAACAGGTAATAATATATCTAATCTTAATTGGATTCCAATTGAATGTGCTGGTTTATCATATGGATCATTTACTTTTCCTCAAGGGCCTGGTAACTCACCTGGAGGATTAGCCGATAGAGGTAACGCACAATTAAAATTTTTATATTCATTTTTAACTGATCCTGGCGTTGTAGCACAATTAGCTGCAGAAACAATGCAAATAGGTTTTACTGCATGGTCTACACGTACATTCCGTTTGTTGCAAGGTGGTATTTATACTATGAAGCATAATTGTGATGTATGTGAAATAATTGCATTTTATTATAAAAACTGGGAAAATGCTTTGACATGTTTGTCAGTAGGAACGGGTCTTGGACCAGTAAATGGTGGAGGAAATGCTCTTTTTAATATTTCAGGTGTAGCTCCTGCAAATCAATTTAACCTAGGGAGTGGCTTTAATTGTTTAAATACGAAAATTCAAAGTGAATTAGGTGCAAGTGCTTATCCTGCAAGATCATTAGATTCATTTTTTAAACAAATAATGATTGTTATTACTGATGGAAACGGAGTAGAAAATGATTATGGTGGTGATTTATATATGACAGGAATAAGCCAAAGTCCAAATTTTACTCAAACTTCTGTAGGATTAGATCCTGCAACAACAGATGGATATTTTCAATTTCCAGGAAGTAGTCAATTTTATTCTATACCCCCATCTATTATACCAAATAATTCTGGAAATTGGGCATTAAATGAACCAACTTTACAAAGTGAATTTAAGCAAGAAATATATGCTGTATTTTGTGCTCCTTCAGCACCACCTCAAGGAGGACAATTTTCAGTTCCTGTGAGCCCAATTGTATTAAATGCTGCTACTAATACAACATATAATATTTCTACTAGTACACCAAGTTCAGCACAAGTAATAATGGCAGCAAATGATACTGCTAGTTTAACATTAGCTGCAGAAACCATAGCTGGTAATGTATGCTCAGTACCATTTGTTTGTACATGTCCAGCCGGATATACAAAAGTATTTTTAGATACTAATACAGGTTTTTATAATTCTTTAACATCAGCTTCAGATGATTGTGATGCTGCTAATCAAGCAGGTACACCACCTATTTGTAGAAAAGTAGAATGTAGTTGTGATACTGGGGGTATTATAATAGGAGGAACATGTCCTGATACTCCACCAGAAATATATTCTATAGGAGATCCAGCATGGATAGATCCTGACCCAGCTTTATGTAACTATAATACTTTTTTATCAACTCCCCCAAACTATAGTGTAAGTTCTTTTTGGAGACATAATGTTAGGTGTGATTTGTTTAGTAATTTTTATGGAACTGATTACCCATGGGAGATAGATCTTATTAGTAATACAGGTCAATCAGTAAATACTATAAGAAGTATTGAGTACCAACTAGAAACTTATGTTTATAAAGGTACTATGGGTAATGCATGTGGGGGTGATGCATATGAAGATTTAAATTTTAATTTTGATCAAGCTACAATATATAACAACGAACAAGTTTCAGGATTGTTATTATTAAATATGTCACCTTATAATGATCCATGGAATGAATTAACTTATCCAATTGTAGGTTCACAAAATATAAATGTATTAGCAGATAAAGTAGAACATAAGTTTAGACTAAACCAATTCTGGGATATAACAAATGATAGAGGTGAGTTTACAAATTCAGAACAACCAGTATGGGGCACATCATGCAATGGTTATGTAAGAACACTTAATAGTATTAATTTAAATTATAATAAACCTGAAACACAACGTAAGAAATTTAGACATTACTCTAATCATGTATTGTTAAGAAGAATGCAATCTGGTAATAAAAAAATGTTGTTGAGGTTAAATAATACTAAACTAAATCTATCTCAAAGATAATTAGACATGGCAAATAAAAAAAGCATAGGATTACCAGGAGGACCAAATGAATACATTACTGATATATCAGAATACTTATCTGTAGAAGGATATAAATTTAATAGTCCTGATGTTAATAATCCTTTTAACATTATTGAGTCAGGAAGTATTAGCATGCAAGATGTAGACTTTCCTGTATTAGGTATGGACAACTTAGGTAACCAAGAAATGATGCAGCCAGGAATGAATTATGAATTTCCAGGAGATCAAGTATTTGAATTACCAATGGCTCAGATGGGTAATCTTGGATCTTTTCCTCTTAAAGAAGAAAAAAATGAACTAGTTAATAAATTAAATAGTGAAACTTTTTTAAATAGATATGTAGCAAACTATAAGCATGTTACTGGAAAAGATATAGATATTGAAGTGGCTAAAAAGAATGTTAAAAATCAAATAGATTTTACAAATGCAGGATCAGATAATGCTATAGTTTATCCATATACGGGATCAGAGAATGAAGCAACTACATATAGTCCATATTATGGTGATGGCTCAGGAGACACTAACTCTATTAAAAGAGATAACGCAATTGCTTCATTTGAGACTAGACCATTTCAATATGGAGATGATAGAAAATTAGCATCAGATATAATATCTAAAGATGCTTATAATTACCCTTATTCTATTGGTTTACAATACGACAACTCTGGAAATATAAGAACTAATTATGGAGATCCTGTAAAAGGTTTAGTACGTCATGAATTGGCTCACAGTTATAATAGAAATAACAGTCCTTTATTTGATGATATGCTTGATGATCCAACCAACAGAGTAACAGTAGATGGTAAAGAAAAATACCGTACTAATATGGGACATTATAGTGCTGAGGGAAGTTTATTAAAAGTGTATGAAGATTTATTTGGTAAAGAGAACTTTAAAGATTTTAGTATGCATGCTGGTATGCCTTTAGAAATAAGCTCAGCTAAAGCAGAAACAGAAGGTAGATTATTAGATGAAGGAATTTGGGATTATAATAAAGAAAAATTTGGCTCAAGTCAGTTTGAAAAAATGTTGAATACTAATGAAAAATTAGTACCAAATAATAGTGAGCCACAATTGCATTTTCAAAGTATGGGGTTTAGCAATCTTAAAGGTATGATTAATGATTTAAAGAGATTTGATAAAGGTGATGCTGAGCGTAAGCTAAGAGATGTATATGATGAAGGATATAATGTTAGTACTTTTGATGAACAAGATTCTTTTTATGATTTATGGTTACAGGATAATAAAAGACATTCATTTAAGGATGGTCCTTATGGAGATAAATCACCTTATCAAAATGCTAAAGATTTACTTAAAAATAGTAAAACAAAAAAAGGTAGAAAATATGAAAAGGCATTAGAGTTTGTTGAAGGTATTGATAATATAAAAAATACAGCTGATCAAAAATCAATCATTAATTATAGAAAAGGACTTGAACAAGATATAAAAAATTTGAGACCTGAAGTAGAAAGAAAAATGAATATATACTTTAATGAGTTAGTACAAGAAGATAATCCTAATCAACCTGTGATGGCTCAATATGGTAACGGTGAAAGGAGTGAGCTTAAGGAATATGATTCACCAGGATTTTTTGAAAAGGCTGGTGATATTCTAGCTAATCCAGTAACAGCATTTGGTTATACTGCACGTGGTGAAAGTATTCCTGATAGATTGAATGTTGGTAATCCTAATAGAAATAATTTTGATATGGCTGTGGATATTTTTAATCCATTTGCATGGGCACAGTATGGAGAAAATTCTAAAAGAGATTTTGAAGAAGGTAAAGTTTTATCAGGATCATTAAATGCTTTAGGTGCTATACCTATTATACCTGCTTGGTTGTCTAGAGCTAAAATTGGAGAGCTTCCTAAGATGATTAATAAACTTATAAACCCTAAAGGATCTACTGCTATTAAAGATCAAGTAAATAAATATTCAGGTAAGATACCAAGAAATTTAGATGATATTACACTAGTTAAAGGTGAAAGGCCACCTCATATTAGGAAGAGTAACATGTTGGAATACACAGATGATGTCATTCCAGATGGTTTAAATTTACAAACGCCTTTACAACAGTTAGCTGCAGGTGCAGATAGTTTTAGAGCTACTATACAAAAAAGATTAAATGATTTAAAACCTGGCTCAAAAGGTTTTGAAAGATTAGTTGAATCAGAAGCTAAATATCTTCAATCAGTTGGACAACCATATAGTAAAGTTTTTGCAGAAACAAATGCATTAGCAAGATATAATGAGTTAGTATCAGCTAAAGGAAATACTATTAATGATAATGCATTAGCAATGTGGAAAGATGCAATAGGTGATCCTAAACATGAGTATCATATAATAGCTAGAGAATTATTTAAGAATCAAGATGGATTATATTATAACGCTTGGTTTCAAAACGCACCAAGAACCGCAGTATATGAGACAAGTGATTTTGTTCCTAAAAGATATTCAGATCCTGTAACAGGAGTGGAAATGCCATTTCCAAAGGAATTTCTTACAGACCCAAATATGGTACTTAATCTACAACGTATAGGCAGAGAATCTATTCCAGGCAAATTGACTACAGGTATGAAATATCAAAATAATGCACCTGTGGAAGTACATGAAATAAACCACTTATTACAAGCAGGAAGAAAAATGCCTTTGGATGATTATGCTAGAAAACTTACTCCATCTGCAAATTTAAGTAAAACAGGAAAAGCTCAATGGGATTATTTTAAAGAAGGAAGTAGCGGTCAAGAACCTACATCATATTTAGCTGAACTAAGACAATCAATGTTAGATAGAGGTATTATAAAAAATATTTATGATAATATAACACCAAATAAACTTATACAAGCTGAAATTAGTTTTGCTAATAAACCTAGAGGTTTTTATGATTATGGATGGGATCGTGGTGGAAAGAACTCAGGTTTTTTAAGTAACACAAGAGTATTAGATTTATATGAGAGAACAGCAAAAAACAGAGAGATTCTTTCTAGAGCTTTAAATAAATTACCTGCTGCTATTCCTTTTGTTGCAGCTAGTACAGCACTATCACAAGAACAAGATGGTAATGGGGAAGCTGTAATGAATAATTTAGACAAGGTATCAGCTCAAAGAAGAGATGCTCTTAATAAGGCAATAGAAACAGTAGTGACATCACAAGGCGGAAGTAATGATTTAAGTTCAC
>TARA_R110000868_G_scaffold181989_1_pt1 | contig 18907 bp, 6 predicted proteins | sample TARA_R110000868 | Tara Oceans TARA_R110000868 (sample SAMEA4397489) | marine metagenome | biome: Polar Biome; feature: [SRF] surface water layer (ENVO:00010504); material: water (ENVO:00002006), including particulate matter (ENVO:01000060) such as... | depth 5 m | reverse complement strand
TCTTTGTGATACATTTTGTGTATTTTAAATGCCATAATATTATTTCTTTTTCTTTTTAATTTTTACACAGTTATCTACAGTTCTTCCACCTTTTTTCTTGGTACCCATTAATTTGTACCCTTTCCAACAGGCTTTGCCGTCTCTACCTTTCTTTTTTTTTGCTAATATTGCCATAATCATTGTTAATTAAAATCACTGTTAAAATCGTTATTCCCGCTATTAAAATCATTTGAAAAATCAAATGAATCTTCAAAACCAGATTTTTTTCTTGATGATCTGCTTTTTTTGAAGTCTTTGTATGGACCTACGGCATACTCTGACCAACCTAATGCTCTAGATATTTTTTGCCATCCTTCCATGTCTTCCGTCATTACTGCTCTCATGTTATTAAATTTCATTAAAAGTCTATCTGCAGGAAAATTAGTTGCTGCTGAAATTACATTAGAACTTGCTAAATAAGCAGGGTTTTTACTATCCATTAATCCTAGTTTTTTAATGTCTTTATAGTTCCAAGATATTGCATTACCTGCTGCTCTTAGTTTTCTAATTTTAGTATCTAAACTTGGTACAAAATCTAAAGCTTCTAAAGCTACTTCCGCGTAGTCTGGTCTTTTTTTCTTATTTTCATTGTAAACTTTAATAAGCATATTCTTTAAAGTAGAAACAGCAGCACCTTTAATACCAGATCCTCTTAACATAGTGTCTAGCATTCCATTAACAGTTCTGATATTTCTATCTTGTTTACGTTTTTGAACGTTAGGATTAGCCGCTTGCTCGTCTGTTTCCCATATATCACCAAACATAGCGTTAGACATTCCATTAAACAATAAATTTTGAGCTACACTATAGTATATTATTTTTCTTATATTTTCTCCTTTACTACCTCTACCCGCCATTAAATCTTCAACGGCTCTTTTAGTTATTCTAGTATACTGTGCGGGAGTGTTGTTAAATGCTAATATTGCTCTTCCTGAAATACTAGCTTGCTCAGAGCTAAGCATAGATGTTGCCGCTGATTGTTGGGTTTGTTCAGATATTAATCTAAAATCTTCAAAAGCTTTATCTCCTGCTTCTTTTTCAGACATACCTTGTTTTTTATATGTTTTAGTTCGATTAACTAAAAATGTAGCACCACCCGAAGCTATTGCCGCAGCATCTGCAGCTCTAGTAACAATATATCCTTTTTGAAGAATTAAATTAGTTAAACCTTTAATACCATTAGATTTGGCTGCTTCAGCAACTTCATTCTGGCTAACATCTATTTTGTCTCCCCCCATTCTGTCTTGAAGATAATCACTTTTCCATATTTTTCTAACAGCCGCAGAATATACAGGAAGATTTCCTATAACCATACCTGCAGCTATCGGATTGTTATCAGAAGCGTTAAGGTAGTTTATAGAAGAAGTCATTTGCATTACTCCAGATTTTACGTTTAATGACATTGTTACAGCATTGGCCCCATTTAACCAATCAGCCATTCTATTTTCCCATTCATTTTTAGATGGTTTTCTGTTTCTACCAGATTTAATTCTAGTTATCATGTTTTCTAACGCAACTCTATATTTATTTCCATATTTTGCTTCTAAATTATTTAGATTTTGCTTAGAATATATCTGATCAATGTTGTTTGTAAATCCTGTTGCTTCTAAATATTTAGCTCTTTTAACAGAACCTAATCCACTTCTTAAATCAGTACCCATAGTACCTGTTAGCCACATTTCAGTAGGTGGAGGATAACCATCACCTTTTGCCATTTCAATTAATTTGTCAGAAAAAGCTACAAACTCAGGATTTGCATCAACATAGTTTATAACATCTTTTAAATTTTGTTTGCTTAACCCAGGTACTTCCATACCCTGCCTTGCCCAGTTATAAATTCTAATAGCATTTTCGTTAGTAAAACCTTTTACATCACTATTTTTTCTTAACTGTTTAGGAACATTTTTTAATTGTTTCTTTAATCCTAACCAAGATTTTTCAATGTTTCTTGTATCTACACTAGCAAGATTTTCAGCTTTATTTAAGGGATCTATTAAATTTTCTTTATACCAAGCAAATTGTTGTTCACCTTCTTTTCCTTTACCTAAGGTTCTATATATTAAACCTTTAAAATCTTCTGCAGAAGATGGAATCCATATATCATCTTTAATTTTTTTACCTAAAAGTGCAGCTTGAGCACTTGAATAGTTCCTAACTTCAGTTGATCCATTTCTAATTATTTTGTTTAATTCTACGCTTAAGTCTTTTGAATCATTACTTTGTTTTATTTCTTCAGCAATTTTATTATCTTTTTCTTTTAACACTCTTAATATTTCAGGAGTTGTAGAGTTTGAAGGTAGTTTTTCATTAGCTAATTTAATTAATTCAAAATTATTTTCATCTACTTCTCTTTTTGTTTTTATAGTTTCTTTATTTAAAGAGTTTGCTAAAAGTATAGTTTCTGATGTAACGTTTTCTGGTTTTGAATTAATTAAAGCTTGTAGCTCTGTCAAAACAGTAGCTTTTTGATTAGCGGGTATAGTGTTAGCTATTTGTTCAGCTAATGATATGTTTTTCATGCCAGGTTCTGTTATCATAACCTGATTTTTCATTTGTGATAACGTAGAAAAAACATTTGAAGTGAAATTAGTTCCACCTGTTGCTTTTTCTCCAATAATAGGACTAAAACTAGTTGTTCCACCCATTTCAGCACTATCATTTATATTAGACAACTCTTTAGGTACAATATGTTGTTTAGCAACAACGTCTACAAAATAGTTTAATTTCTTTTCAAAAGCTTCTCTAGATTTAAAACCACCAGGTTGAAACATAAAATCAGTAAAATTAAGCAACTGCAACGCATGTTCAATATGGTTAGCTGGAGTTTTTCTTAAATTTCCTTTTTTATCAGTATATTCAATTTGCTTACTGCCTTCAACAGCTATACTTTCCATTTTATATAAAGACTTTATTAAGCCTGAAGCTATATTTGTTTGTTGACCAAAACTTAATAACATCATCTCTTTTGCCATTGTTTTTTCTTTACCTGGTTTAGCTGCGGCATAAACATCATACATACTCATTATAAAGTCTTTTGCCACAGCTTGATTTGCGGCGGCAGTTTCAGCATATGTAAAAGGAACTTTTTCTCCATTTTTAAGCAAAAACTTACCATCCACTCCCTTTTTAAATCCTTTTCTAGTCAATAGCCCATAAGAATAAGCGTTCAACTCTTCAGCTCTTTTCAATATATTGTCTCCGTACTTTTTCTTTAATTCAATTTGTTTTTCAGTAATTTTTTGTTTAAGATTACCCCAAGCAGGTATAAAAAAAGCTTCTCTATCAGCAATTTCTTTTTTAGTTAATTCTCTTCCTGATTTATAAGCACCTTCTCCTAAATAATTATCAATAAAAACCTCATTTCCACCACCTTCTTTTTCTGATCCTTTTTTAAAGTTTGTAAACTTTAATTTACCGTTCACCATTGTAAGCTCCATGTTACTTTTGCTTCCAATACCCATTGTTTTTATAATAGTATTAACCTGAGTTTTATCTAAACCTTGAAGTCTACCCATCCTTTTTACAACTCTTTTCATGTAATTTTGAAAAAGTTTTTGTTTTAAAGAACTTTTATTTAGCTCATTGTAAGATGTGTTTTCAGGATTTAAGCCTAGTTTTTTAGCAATTTGAGCATTACTTTTTGCAGCAACTTTTTGCATTGTGTCAAATTCTTCTTTAGTAAAATCAGAATTTTCTAATATTAAAACTTCTGTTTCATTAAATAACTTTTCTGCTGCTTTTTTTTCAGCAAGTTTCATAAAAGTTTCAGGTACATTCTTAATCATGTAGGACTTTACTTTAGCGCTGTTGTCACTATTATTTATTACATTAACCATGTCTGTAACCGTAAAACCTCCAGCTCTCACCTTGTCATTTAATTCTGTTTTTACGCCTTCAAAATTAAATATATCTTTTGAATCAACAAATCTAGACTTACCCTTACCCATATTTTCTATGACTTGTAAATCAAGACCCATTTTTCTTCCAACCTCTTGCGCTTGTTTTATATTTAAAGATTTATTTATTAAATCAATTATTCCTTTCATAGTTTGAGCAACCGCGGCACTTTCTTTTGTACTTCTTGGCCCTAATTGATTACTTCTTTTACCATCGCTAATACCTATAGCATTGTATATATCTTTTAATTCAATATTTCTTTTTAATCTATATTGAGGGTTTCCATTTATTTCTTTTCCAGTTGATTCGTATAATAAGTTTCTAACATTATTAAACATACCCGTAGGCATTCCACCAATAAGTTTTGTTTTAAAAACTGTTTTTCCAGCTTCTTTACTTGCAATTTTATCAATAACCGGATTACCTTTTGGACCCATTAATAAAACAGTTTCAACAGGCGTGTTAGCTTCTTGAATAATTTTTAAACTCCATTTTAAATTTGCAGGATTTGCTAAAAAAGCTAAAGCTTTTCTTTGATCTTTTTTATCAAAATTATCCTTAGAGTTTCTTATTTTATTAGCAGGTATACCAATCATTTCACCTAAAAGCTCTCCGCTAAAACCTTGTTTCCTTGCTAAATCGTTTACATTTTTAAATGTGCCTTTAAAATCAGGATTTAAAACAACTCCTGCAAAATCTAATTTACCTTTATTTATTACGTCTTTATATTTAGGTAAGTAATCGCCTTTATTATCTTTTAAACGAATGGTGGGTGGACCATCTAATACATTTATTTTTTTATCAGTCTTAGCAACTCCAGATCTTCCAGCTGAACCAGGACTTAAATCTAAGTTTTCAAAACTACTAGTTTTAAAAGTTTCACCATAACCTTGTTGAACCTGTCTTTCTTCTGAAATTGTTAAGTTGTCAATACTTGATGTGAAGCTGGTTTGTTTAAACTGCTCGGTACCCAGTTTGTTTATTCTTAAGTTATATAAATTACTTGTTTGTTCAGCTATTGACAAATCTTTTTCCCCAACTTTTGAAACATCATAGTCTAAAAATCTTTGATAATACTCTTGTTCAAGATCTTTCTTAAACTGCTCATAAGTTACACCCTCACGATTACCCTCTAAAGTTCTTGTATACAATCTTTTCATTGAAGCCGCAAAAACAGGTTGTGCAGCTTTTAATATTAAAGCTTTATCTTTTTCGTTTTCTAAAGTCTTTAAAAATTCTTTTGTAGGTTTACCGTTATTCCAACCTTTTCTATCTTTAAACAATTCGTTAGTTACAACGTAGCTTTCTTTTTTAACTGCAGTTTCTTCAGCTTCAATTAATTTAGAATCTCTTTGTGTAGTTTTTTCATCTACTACAATACCAATAGTTCCATTACCTCTTTCTACGAACTGTATGTTTCTATTTTTAAAAGCATTCATTTCTGGCGCTAGCATTTCAACAAATTTTTCAGCTTTACCAGTTTTCATTTCTCTTAATGCTTCAAAAAAATAACTTTGTATTTCCGAAGCTTTTGTGGGAGGATTACCTTTGTATCCAACAAGATTAAAGTTTGTTTTAATATCTTTTATTACTTCAGTAATAAATGTAGGGGCTTCAGCTGTATAGTATAACTCTGGTCTAGAAAATATTTGAACAACATACGCGAGTTGTTCTTCTTTTGACATTACTTTAGACATAGCAACACCGTTTTTTTCATATGCCTTTTCCATTATTTTTCTAAATCTTTTTAAACCTCCTTTAGGAAGTCCAGCTAATTCAAGACTTTCAGAACTCATTTTAGGAAGTCGATTCATTACATCTCCTACAATTTTAGGTTGAGAATTAGGGAATTTTTTAGTAGTAACACTTCTAACATAATGAGTCATCTCATGATTAACTAAATCTTGAATACTACTAATAGTTCCATCTTCTATCATTTTATTAGCTAATCTTTTATTAACTAATATTTCATATTTTCCATTTCCTAAATCATTAAATCTAGCGGGTACTTCCATGCCTTTATCAACATCCCACATTTTTTCTCTTGCAATGTTTGGCTCTGAAACAACCGTCAAAGTACCTGATTTAATATTACCACCACCTTTTTTTAAAAGATTAGTGATCCTATCCATCGACTTTGTTTGTAAAGTTTTTTGTAAATTTGGATCATCTATACTAATTAAAGCACCACTGTTTCTAAGTTCAACAACTTTCTGTAAAGAGTTTATTGATTGATCATAAGATTTTACTAATTTTTTTTCCTTATTAGTTAGTTTTCTATCTAAAAATTCTACGGTATTTCCTTCAATTCCTGTTCTAACCGTTTCTTTTGTTAGTAAAATTCTTTTTGAATATAAATCTTGTATTGTCTTGTTTATTTTATTAGTTCCAATAAAATCAGTTCCTTTTATATGAAAAATACCAGTGCCACCAAACAATAAACCATTTAATGCAACTCTTTGTCCAACCTTGTCAAAGTCTCCATAGAGCTCATCAAATGAAGCCATAAAGTTTTCGTTACCTTTTAAATCTTCTACATACTTTTCTAATACATGACTAGCTTCAGAAGCGGCAACACCCATTACAGCTGTTTTAACTGTATTTTGAAAAAATGGATCCATTACTGATTGACCACCTATTGAATTAGTAATTCTAACGCCTTTAGCTAACACTCCAGAAACGCCAAATATAGCTCCAGTTCCAGGTGGAAAACCTAATAACTGCATTTTTGCTTCTTCTATACCACCAGTAACCATTGTAGCACTTAATTTTTCCCATGCTGATGCGGTATTGCTTGATAAAGCTTTCTGTATCCATTTAGCAGCACCTAGATAGTTCATAGCACCTCCTGTCACAGCCGTTAAAGCCATTATCTCGCCAAACAAAGGTACAAATCCACCAGCCATTTCAGCAAAATCTTCACCAAATGTTGTTTCTAAAGATTTTAATTGTTCTGGTGTAAACTGTGCGGCAGGCATTTTACCATCAATAATATCTTGCGCATATACTTCGTTGTATTCTGAGTTAAGAGCTTCAATATTTCTTTTTAACTGCATAGACCCATCACCATCGTAGTTAATACCTAACTTGTCAGTGATAGCTTCCATAGCTGCATTTCCAAATATTCTAAAATTGCTATCAGATTTTATATTTTCTATATCTTTATTTAAATAAAGAGTTTCCCACACGGCATCTAATTCACCATCAACTGTTTCTAAATTATCTTGAAATATTTTAACTTTATTTAACTCATCTTCACTAATTTCAATTCCACCTTTAACTCCTACATTACCTAAAGTGTTCAAATCATAACCTAATTCTTTAGCTTCAAAAACAGACATGTTATAATAACCATTTTCATCAGCCACAAAACCAGCATTACTTAGCTCTGATTTTCTTTTATCTTGATTAGTCCAAGGCCCTTCTATAAAATAACCTTTATCAAATTTAAATTTAATATTTTCATTTCTTGCATCAGTTAAAATATCTAATTTTTCAGTGTATTTAGTGTCTGCAAATAATGTTGCTCCTTCTTGATTAGTTATAGTGCTATCTATTGTTTTTATACCAGCTAGATAATCACTGAATGCACCTTGTATTGAGTCAAAACCAGCATTATAATTGTTACCTTTAGCTTTTCTTTTTTCTGCTCTAGTAAATGCGTCTTCGCCTCCAACGTAATTTAACTCTGTTAGTTCTTTATATTTTTCGTTATAAGCTTCTTTATAACCAACCACCATAGGAATTCCACCTGCAGACATCACAGTTCTTTTATTTTTTTCAGCATATTCTTTAGCTGCAAGCTCTGCGTTTATTGTAACGTCTTTTTGGTAAACACTTAAATTATCTTCTTCTTTTTCTATCTCACTATTAATGCTTTCATACCATTTGTCTTCATCAAAGTTGTCACCTTTAGAAATTTTTTCAGATGGACCTTGAAGCAGTTGACTTTTAAGAGTTGTTAACTTTTTGTTTGTTGTTAATATAGAGTTATTAATTTCATATAGTTTTGTTTCAAACTGATCTGTATTTTTTAACCTAATCTTATGTTCTTCAGTTTTAAATTCCTCTCGTTGTTCAAATGTATAATCTAAATTATTTCTATAATTATTATCTATAGTTTGCTTAGTTTGAGCAGTTCTTTTAAATGTATTTACTAAGTTTGATTTTGTCCCATAAAGTTTAACAAAATCTCTTTTAGAAAAATTTAAACCAGTTTCCGCTACAGCATCTTTATAAACTTCATCTATAAGTTGATTCATTTCATCATCACTATAGTTAAAATTAGCTATTCTATCGTCTTTTAAATTTAAACCAACTTGTGTAGGATCTTTAAAAGCATTAATAAAAAGAGCAGCTGATGAATCTGAAATATCATTCATTTGTTCAGCATTAAACTTATAGCTAGGCGTACTATCAGATAATTCTATTTGTGAAGATATTGAGTCCATATTTGGAGACCTATCAGTTTCTTCTGTAAAATAGTTTTCTGGTGCAATACCCGTATTTTTATATACATTACCTACATAACCATCTGTCTTTGGTTGATTAGCTAAAAAATTTGCTATTTCACTATAAGCCTCTGGATTTTTAATTCTATTTCTAGATCCAAAAGTATCACCAGTTACATCTGTATATAAAGGAATTTCAGTAGTTGCTCCAGTTTCTATATTAGTTAGTGTAATGACATCAGCACCTGGGCGCATAGGTATATCTACTTCCACTCCAACTCCTTTACCTCTAAACATAGAGTTTAAGCTTTCGGTTATTTTATCCTCATTAGGAACCTCATCGCCTTCTGGTAATATGCTATCAAATTCTTGTTGAGTTAAAACAACTTCAGGATCAGGATCTGAGGAGACCGAAGAAATATCTACCGAGTCTAATTCCGTATTCGTATCTAGTGCTGGAACATCTGTTGACACCACATCCGCACTTACTGCAGTGTCTGTTTGAAAATCCTCTTCAACTACAGGAGAACTTGCTTCTACAACTTCCTTTTCTTCTTCAATTTTTTGTATATCATTTTTTACTAGATAATCTTCAAAAGAAATATCTAAAGTATCAACTTTTTCTTCAATTTCTTCTTGAGAATAAGTAAAGTCTTTGTACTTATATGTAGCCATAATTTAATTTAATTAATTAGGTAAATCTGCTCTATCTTGTTTTATGCTGAAGTTTTCAAATTCTTTTTTTCTTGTAGCTGTTTTAAACTTGTATCTTGTAACAATGCTTCTTAAAGAAGAATTGTCGAAAGGATCATAAACTCCTTCCCCTTGTTCTTCCCAATCATTTTTAACTGGATTTAATACCCATAAAGATCTTCTTTTCACTGCGCTAACTTTTTCATTAACATCTACTGGTTCTTCACCTCTTTTTACAGCTTCTTTATTTTTTCTTTCCCACATAGCTCTAACTTTTTCTCTTGCATCATCACCAGTAGCAGCTTGTAGTTTAAGCTTTTGTCGAATGTAGTTTACATGCTTATCAGCATTAGACTGATTCCAGCCTCCTTCTGAAGCCCCTTCTTGATCTCCTCCTGCTTCAAATAATTCTTTATCTCTTGAAGACGAAAGTTCTATGTCCATAAGGCTAGTAGCAATTTCTTCTAGGTAAAGATCCTTGTCTTCATTAGTACTCTGTATAGTTTTTTGTTCTTTAAAATAATAAATTTTATCTAAGTCCTCCGGAGGAGTTCCCTCATTGTTTACAATGAATTGCTGCATGTCGTATGGTAATTCATTATATTTACTTTTTTTTAATTTTGCAAAGGTTTCTTCATAATATTGTTCTTTTAATTCATTTACTAATATTGCTTCTTTTTCAGGAACATCAAGATCATTAAACTCACTAAAGTTGTTAATAATTTTTCCATCTGTGCCAGGCACTTCAAGGTTCCAGTTGTCTGTACCCATTTTAAGTGTGTTTTGCATTTGAGCCTGTAAATCACCTAAAGCACTAGGATTTTGCAATGGATTATCAAGCATGACTTCAGCTCTAGAAGCAACTTCTGCAGTAAAAGTATCGTTTGCATTAATAGCTGCTTCACTAACTATTTTATAACCTGTTGTTTGTGACTTACCACTATCTCCCACTCCTTCTGTAATAAAAACCTGAGCGTTTTCACCACCCATAACATACGTTGATTCTATATCTCCATCACTTACTATTTCAGATTCTTTATTAATTTTAGCTACATCAATTGTTGTTCCAATTTGCCTTATTAATCCTCCAGTTATATTTTCTCCATCCGTGCTTATAAGACTTGCAAAATCTTTTTGAAAAGTAAGTTTACCTTCCATTTTACCAGTTGCAATATTTTTAACTAAATCTTCTTCTAACTTTGCCTTTGTTTCATCACTTAATGATTGCCAAGCTTCTGAATCTTTTTCTATAGTTGTTTCTACAAACAACAAAGACTCTCCGTTGTCACCAATTTTTTGATCTCTTATATAAGAAGAACCTTTCATAGGTAGATTCTTTAACCCAAAAGCTGTAAGCATATTTGTATCTTTTTCAACATCTGTGTCACCAGCCCAATAATGAGTATTTAACATACCTTTTTGACCAACTCCGTCAAAATCAATCATATCTGAAAGAGCGTAACTATTGTTTTGTATTGCGTTTGTTTGATAAATATTAGATTTATTTATAATAGCTCTATATTGTGATCTTTGTTCATCAGTTAAATTAGAATTTGTTTCTATTTCTGTAGCAGCTTTAATGGACCCTATGTTTTTACCACCATCACCTTCTAATAAAAACTTAACATTACTTACATATTTATCCCATAACTCTCCTTGCTTAGGACCTTTCCATTTTCCTTGGTTGTCTGTTGCATTTTTCCACTGAAGACCTGCAATTTTAGCTTGAGCGCCTTGAACTCTTATCCTATTTTTTTCAGTTGAAGCAGCTCTAGCTTCTCTAGCTTTTTGATTAGCTATTATACCTCCAGCCACAGTTTTTCCAAAAGTATCTATAGCTTTGCTGTAAACACCTAAAGATGTGTCTCGTAATATTGTTGGATTATCATATGCTCCCATAATTATCTTTTTATATATGTATCTGCTATTTCTATATTTTTATTAAACTGCCCTGGTACATAAGTATTAGCACCGCTCCCGGTGTTAAGCTTTCCCGTGGTACCTATTTTAGCTACAGCTATATTGCCTACCGCACTAAGTACAGATCCCCAACCTGCAGCTGTTGCAGTGTTAGCATCAATAAGATTTTGAGAAGCTTGAGTTTCTTGACCAGCTGCTCTATTAAGATCCATATTGATTCTTTGCTCATTAGCTTGAAACATAAATTGCTCGCCAGCAGCATCATTTTGTTGCATTCTTTGTCCTTCTGACAATGCAATACCTTGTTGTCTTTGTAGTTCAGCCATTTTTTGTTGGTTGAGCTGTTGCTCTCCTTGAGCTCTTAATTTTTCATTTTGCGCTTCTTGTTGTTCTATATTTGCTGAAACACCTTTTTTACTTTGCAATGCAGCCTGCGCTAAAGCAGTTGCTCCACCAGCACTAGAGCCTGTAGCTCTTAAAGTATCTAAAGTATTTGCTAAAGCAAGATCACTTTGTTCCATTTGAATCTCAGCAGCTTGAGTTGCAACACCTAAGCTATTAAAAGGATTACTTAATTGAGAAGTTAAATCTTCAGCTAAACTTGATAAATTTTTTGAATTAGCATAAGGATTCGTAACAGGCGTTCGTCTTCTTAATATTGCTTCCATTTTTAATCTAGCTGCCCTCTGAGCATCTCTAGCTCTTGCCGCTGCTTTTCTACCTTGGTTAGCTGAAACAGCTCCACCAACAACGCTTACTAAAGCGCCTCCAACCGCTACCCAAGCCATAAAGTTCTATTTAAGTTGTTTATTTTTTTCATATTCTAAATAATTTTTAGCTATAATTTTTTCTTCTAATATTTTTAAATCCTCTGTGTCTGTAGGATTAGGATGGATATTTATCCAAATAGCATCTTCAACGACATAACCAACTCTTTTTGTGCCAGCTGTTGCCTTAAAGTAACATGGACCTTCAAATTCTTCTACACCGTTTTCTGTAGCAACTAATAACTTGCCACTTAATAAGAATGAGATATGGTCATGTTGATGTATTTTACCTACAATAACCATTTCTTTCTTTACTTTCATTTCCCTAACATAAACTCCATGAGCAAAGGTGTGCTTTAAAGGACACAGTTCATTGTCACCAGCAAACACTTCTTTATTATCTACTATAGATAATAGCTGTTTTTCAAAATCACTTATAACTTTTCTTTGTTCTTTAGCTGCGACACTTAGTTCTGTCATTTAATTTAATTTAATAAGATGATTGTACTACTGTAGATGAAACAGAAAATAATTCTTTTTTACTAACATTAGATTCTTGAGACTGTTCTACCGTAGGATTTAAAACTGCCATTTTAACTGTACTATAAAATCCTTTTAAACCTCCAACTTCATAACCCCATAAAACTTCTCCATCTTGAGGAGTAACAAGGCTTGTTTTATCTTGTAATATATTTGCAAAATACTTATTTTCTTTTCTTTTAAAATTATTAGCAAACATGTTATTTTCTAGATCTCCATAATTTTGTATAGCTACATATTTTTCTATTGGCAAAGCACTATCACCAGAGCTAGAAATCATGCTTTCTAAAAACCATCCATTATTTCCTTCATAATTAATTGTTTTAAAGTTTTTAACCACAGATGGGTTTGAATTTAAAACTAAAGTAACGTCTGAATTGTAAATAGTATTATAAAAACTACCATAAGTATTTTGTGAATGATGTAACCATATTCCTCCACTAAAAAACGAATAAAAATTAGCACCTAAAGAGGTAAAGAATCCAGGTTTATAAGAAAAAAAACTTGTCCACCCTAAAACGCTTTCGTCAAAAGCTAATGTTTTATATGTGTCTACAGCTGGTATAGATCTATCTGCCGCAGTTGGTTGAGGAAGTTGCGTAGTATAATTAGCTTGTATTGGAACGTTAGGTAAAGTAGTACTAAAGGGCTGTTGTATAGAAACTATATAACTCTTAGTATGAACATCAAATCCACCTACAATTTTTGTGTTTAAAATATTAGATAGTTCATCTCTAAAAAAGTCATGCATACCATAAGAAGATATTTCTGTAATACCATCTCTAGATAATCTACATACACAATTCCTTTTTCTATCAGTAAAATATTTTCTATAACCATATACAGCAAAGCTAAAAGGATCTGTAGATATACCGTATTCTCCAGCGTAAGCAACTACTTGTCCTATTACCGCAGGTGACGACGTTAAAGTTGCATTACCTTCTGCAGAATATATAGCGTCTTTATCTATTAATGCTTTATGTACTTTGTCTTCTTGAAATATAATCAAGTTAGTATCTTCAGCATATAATTTTTGTATTTCTCCGTATACTGGATCAATAGTTTTAGTTATGTCTTCTCCAACTGAAAATTGATTTGTATTATTAATACCAGTTCTAGAATTAAAAATTCCAGAATATATTAAAGATGAAAATAAATGTTGTTGATTAGGGTTATCAGAAGCAATATATGCTTTAACTCCAAAATCAACACTAGTGTTATTGTAACCACCTCTAATTCTTGACTCTTCTATAAACCATTCAGTAGCAGGTGCTCCTGCAAAACCTTGAGGAACATTTGGATATGTTATATTAGTGTATTGAACCCCTATCGCTGGAGGAACAGCCGGAGCAATTGAACCTTGTTCTGCTATACTCTTGATTTTTTTTAACCAGAATGTATTGAAATACTTTAATTCAAGTGTTGCTGACATAGTTTATTATCACTTATTATTATTAATTCTTACTTTGTCTTTGAGGCGTCGTAGTGGAAGCATTTCCGCTCCAACAACTGATAACATTTGTTATGCCAGGTGTTGTGTCTCTATAGACAGAACCAAAAGTAGTATTGAATCTACCTGAATACACTAATGATGTAAAAGGTTTTGGTTGTAATGTTGGTGGATTTGGAGGGTTTGTCAAAGTGTTTGATTGGTATACCGCCCATCTATAATAAGAATTTGTTACTGTATAATCTGTAGGAGCCCAAGCTGTGGTCCTTGTTTGATTAGTAAAAAATTGATCAATATATTCTCCAAATGGTACAGAAGAGTATAACGAAACTTGAGTTGGTGCAGTACACCCAGCTGGTGCAGCCACAGGCCCTGTATATTTATATTCATAGTATGTTGTACTAAGATAGTTGTTATCAACAATCTTTGAACCAGTGTCTACAACACAACTAGGAAAACTTAAATCTATTGATTGAACCCAAGCAACTAGTTTTTCAGTAGCGCTTCCATTAGTAGCATTATTTGCCATGTTTCTAGCAACTATACAATATTCATATTGTTTTTGAACACTACTTGCGGTAACACTAGAAAAAGCTCTAACAACTTGGTTATACATTGTATCTCCAGTTGTTGCATTATCATAGTTACTTCTAATATAATCTACAGAAACTCCACCACTAGCAGTATTATTATTTATATCTGCAAAACTATTGGCACTTCCCCAAGAACTAGTGCCAACTTCTCTTCTGTATGTGTCCCAGATTAATGAAGCTAGGCTAGTAGGTGCTGGAAAAGCTCCATCTAAATATAATTTACTGTTTAATAAAAAAGCTACATTTCCAGATGTTTGAGCGGCTCCTAGTCTATATCCAGCGGATTGTATAACTGTTCCATCATCTGACTGCATGTTGGGAGTAGCTGGTAATTGGCTCGCTACTAAAACGGTGTTGGCTAAGTACCAAACACCCGTGTATACATCATTATCTCCACGAAGTCCATTAGCAACACAAGCTCTATCTTGTATTGTTTTTGAAGAAGACCAAGGAATAACCACATCAGCAACACAAGGTGTACCTGATATAGCACTACTATTAAGACCTTGAGCACCTATAGTTATTGATTGCTGTATAGTAACGGATAATCCAGCGTTTATGTTTCCATTATTAGGATTTGTGGCATCAGTAATTACAACACTTAAAACATAAGTTCCAGCTGGATGAGCTCCTTGAGTCTGTGATATAATACCAGTTACTGAATTTATAGCGAAAGAGTAAGTTGCAGTACTAGCAGTAAACGAAAAGCTAAGTCCAGTTTCATTTTCCGCTATATCACTACTTCCATTTTGAGCCAAGTTATCTCCTAAGTAATCTACCATTACAGTATCTGTAGTAGTTTTAGTTACAGCTGTATTAATTACTATTGGTGCAATATTGGTTAAAGAACCTGTTGCAGATACAGGTGTAATTACAACTGGATTTCCATCACTTATATTTAAATTAAATGTATAAATATCAACAACGTTTGAATTATAAACGTAAGTAAAAGTATTTTCTTTGATAAATAATCTAAATGATCCATTGCCATTAGGATTAGCATAGATACCAAATTTATTTTGTATATCACTCAAAGGCGTTGCTCCATTTGTAACGGAACCAATAGAAATAGTTGAAGTATTTATTACTGCTCCCTCTGTAGACAACGGACTAAAGTAGTCAGACACATATCTACTGTATATATTTCCTGCTGATGTGTTATAAAAAGCTAAATTAATACTTGCACCAACAGCTTGTAATGCGCCACCAACTGTTAAAGTTAATGCTGTTCCCACTAAAGAATCTACAGTTCCTATCAAAGTATAAACACCACTAATAACTGTAAACACTTCCATACCTGCCGCAATGTTAGCATTAGGACTAGCAGTTAATACAATACTTACATTGCCCTGAGGTGTATTGTTAGTAGTTGAAGTTGCACTTGTTAAGCCTTCGGCAAGTTGATTTTCAAATTGACTATAACCTATTGCTGTTAAACTAGCTGCACCTGTAGTGCCTGTTCTAACATCTGCATTTAAATCAGCAATTAATCCTTCTGTAGCACTTTCCCAAAACAAATTTAATAAAGATTCTTGCGGGTCGGTTTCGTATACTGCTAAAAATGGTCTCATATTAGTAGACACTAGGTCAGTTGACGTAACGCCTATAGCACTAGGAGTATTTAATCTTGCTATTAATGGGTTTGTATCTATTTGATAAAAATTATCTTGACCACCTGGGTTAGATAATTCATCATATATAATATTTAAATCAATAGCTTCTCCAATGGTTACAACAGTACTTGAATTAGCTTCGTAACCTGGGCCTAAACCAAGGTATTGTCTATTATTTACTGAAACACTGTTAGCTAAATTATTTTCAACTCTACCAAATAATTGAACAGAGCTTCTAAATTGTTTTTGTTCAGGACCAACTTCTTCTAAATCTCTAGGAACTTTATTAATGTTATCATTAAATAAAACAATATGTGCAGTTTTATCATCTTCTCCTGTCGGAAAAGGTTTTGGTGATGATGGATTTGTAAAAGTTAAAGAATCAGAAGCTAAAATTTGTGCAAGAAGAGGTGTTACAGTTAAAGTGTTACCACTAATAGTAATAATAGTCCCCATTTCTGCGCCCCCTGTTGTTTTACTAATTACCATTCCTACACTTAAACCACTAGGCACACTGCTCAATGTTAAAACAATTGCACCTGCATTTGCATTATTAGGATTTGTGGCATTTGCTAACACAATTGGTGCTATTGGAATTTGTTTTGGATAACCGTTTAATATTCCCGGTAAATACACATTGTAATAATCTTGCTCTTGTTGTCTAACTACAACTTTATAAGAGTACCAACCTAAATTGTTTAAAGTATATGCCCATTTAGTGTCGGGTAATGTTCCAGTAGTTAACTTAGTGTATACATCATTTACTTGACCAATTGTTGTAACAGTGTACGCAGGTGGTGTAGCACCATCATTACTCACTGCAGTAACTTCTACAAAATCAGTGTAAGCTCCACGTAAATATTCACCTACAATTGGAACATAAATATTATTAACAAAATCTACAGAATCTAAAGTAAAAGTATATTCATTACCACTAATAGCACCTGCAGAAATAGCAAATCCTAAAACGTTTGTTTCTGTTGCATATAATCCAGGTGCGCCAATACCGTCTTTTGAGACTGAACTATCTATGGCAGTATTAACAATAACTTGTAAAGCATCACCAAACCATCCTTTAACATCAAAGGTTTGACCTTGATTTTTATAAGGAACATATACTGTAGAGGCACCATAATCAATACCACCAGAGCTTAGTATGTCTGCATTCACTGGAGACAAAATAACATCAGATTGTCTACCAAATTTATCTGCTAAAATAAAGCCTACTTGATAATTTCTGTTTTGTTTTATTGAATGATTAGGGTATTCAATCCAATTGTTAAATATATTTGGATTTTTATCTACTAAACCAACTCTATAATCTATACTAGCTGGTGGTGTGTGTTGATTTAAGTAATTACCATATATTATTCTATTACCAGAAGATTCTTGTGCAAGCGCTTTTATTGGAACTTTATCAAAAACTCTAGTTGTTTGTGCTTGAGGTAATGTTTTATATGGTTTTTGAGACTGATAAGTGTATACTAAAACGTTAGAAGGTAAAAATGTACCATCTCCATAAAAAATAGGAGCTGTTCTTGAAGACGTAATACTGTTATTAGCTATGTCAGTTAAATCAATTGATTGAACAACTTTAACCGCTAACGCATCTGACTCTTTATACAGAACATCTATTTCACTTATTTTGTAGGAATTAGCCACATTTGTAGCAATGTCTGGAAGAGGTATAAGTAATTGCACTTGTTGAATGAAATTTTCCATCCAACTTAAAATAGTACTTTGATATGCAGAGTCTTCATCACCTAAAAAGAAATAACCTTTTTGACTTGGTACAAATGCTATTTGACTAAATGGTGCCATCAATGAATACTCATTGTTTGCATACTTAAATCTATAACTAAATCTTACAAATTTATCTTGTAAAAAATCAGGATCTCCAGGCCAATTGCTTACGGTAGATTGATTAACCATTGTAGATGTTAAAAACTTAAAAACATCAGTTGCTAAAGGTTGTGTGATAGCTGTTGTTTCCGGTGTGGCTGGTGATAGAGTTATTAATGTTCCAGCAGCATTAACCGCTTCAACGTAGATAAAACTATCTCCAAGTATTTTAACAGCACCACTAACTGAGGAACTTACTACTGACATGCCTACAGTTACTGCAGTATTAGCTGGTATAGTTAAAATATAAGGACTTACCGATGTTCCAAGTCCTGTTGCATCAGAGGTAAGAGTACTTGTAGTGGTTCTGACTAAGCTTACGGGTTCGTAAGGACTAAACTTAGCTACGGAAATATGATTTTCTTCTGTATAATAAGTTAAATCAGTATTAGAAGCATTCACTTGTCTAGGTTGATTAAAATTGTCTGTAAAATATAACAAATTTTCAATCATAGTTATACCTGTCATAAGGTGGTTAACTGAAAAATTTAAAAAAACGCCAGTTGCTATTGGTGTTTGTATTTTTGTATTAGTATTAAAAGAGACTATAAAATTCTTAGGCTGTGTATCAGGATTATAATAGTTATTAATATTAGTGGGCCATTTTTGATTTACATCTTTACTTGTTAAAAAGAATATAATTCTATTATTAGGATTATCCGAATACTGTCCTATGACTTCTAAAGGAAAAAATACATTTACTTTATCTCCAGTTAATGTATGTTGCTCACTATAAGCGGTTTGTAATTGTGTTTTATTAGCACCAGCATTATAAGTAACAAGTGTTACAATAGTAGTAAAAGGTAGATCCGTATTAGAATCTACTCCAGTGATAGTCATACCTACTTCTATAGGTACATTACCAACTATAGATAAACCATTGCCCGCACCATTGTTAGCAATAACTTGATTGCTAAAAGTAAGAAGTTGAGTTACTTCTAAATTGTTTCCTAAAACGTTTTCTAAAGCACCTATGTCATCATCCTCAGATTTACCCACAGATATGTTTTGTGCGTCTCTATATTCACCATTAGGTATAAGC
>TARA_R110000868_G_scaffold56989_4_pt1 | contig 18917 bp, 15 predicted proteins | sample TARA_R110000868 | Tara Oceans TARA_R110000868 (sample SAMEA4397489) | marine metagenome | biome: Polar Biome; feature: [SRF] surface water layer (ENVO:00010504); material: water (ENVO:00002006), including particulate matter (ENVO:01000060) such as... | depth 5 m | reverse complement strand
CAACCTGTCGCTGTACCAGCAGTGCCCCAAGAAATACTTTCACCTCCGCATAGCCAAGGATGTGAAGGAAGCACCGAGTGATGCACTGACGTTCGGCAACGAGATTCACAAGATCGCACAGGAGTACATCGAGTCGAGCAAACCGATTCCGGAGAAGTATGCGAAGGACATACAACCTGCACTCGATAGGCTTAACGCAATCCCCGGCCAGAAGCTGTGCGAGAACAAGCTTGGCCTGACCGTTGACCTCAAGCCATGTGGGTTCTTTGATAAGAACGTGTGGTGGCGTGGCATCGCTGACTTGATCATCCTGCAAGACGACAAGGCGTTGACCGTTGACTACAAGACCGGCAAGAGTAGCAAGTACGCCGACCTCAAGCAGCTGGAGATTTTGTCGCTTGCGATCTTTAAACATTTCCCTCACATTAAGAAAGTTAAGGCAGGGCTGTTGTTCCTGTTTGCTGAAGACTTCGTGAAGACCGAATACCTCGCCGACCAGCAGAGCGATCTGTGGGTTTCGTGGGTGTCTGACGTTGGGCAGCTGGAGGCATCCGTACAGAACAAAGTATGGAACCCCAAACCCAACTTTACTTGCCGTGGCTACTGCCCGGTTTCAACCTGTGATCACAACCAAGGAGCTAAATAATGGCTAAAAAACTTTCCCGCGCTGAGAAGATGCGCCGTCTCTTTACATCCAACCCTAGCATGACCGTAGCCCAAGCTGCCGCCGAGTTTGGCGTCAAGTACCAGACTGCGTACATGGTTAAGCGCGAAATGGATAGGAAAAATCGGATAGCCAAACTGACGGTCGTCAAGGACGAAGTGTCTGGCCTGACACCAGAGCAGACAGTCGAGAAGGTGTTCGGCGCTACGCAAGGTCGCGTCCGCAACGCGTTCTCTGAAGAGACGCCTGTAGGCATCGACGCAACGCTGGCAGAGCGGGGCACAAAGTACGGCGTATTCGCAGACCACGCCGCCGTTACCTACAAACTTAAGAACGTGCTGCGTGAGCACTCTGGCTCCCACGGTAAGTCGTACGCGTATGACCAAGCCGAGGCGCTGGACATGATCTGCCACAAGCTAGGCCGTATCGTGAACGGTGACCCTGACTACGCTGATAGTTGGGTTGACATCGCGGGCTACGCCAAGCTAGTCGCCGACAGACTCCAGACAGGTAAAAGAGTTTAAGTTTCGGGGGGCTAGCAACCCCCCACCTCCAACCAAGGACATGACATGAAGATTCACCCGCACCATACCCTGCTACCCATACACCTGCAAAACGCTTTGAAAGCCGCTGCATCATCCGGTCGCATAGAGACCATAGACCGCGCAGTTAAGGACATACAAATGGCCGCGCCGAACAAGTTCCACGACGAGAAGACGGTCTCCGAGCGTAAGTTCGTTAACGAGCCGCGCCAACTCTTACCCAACGCAGGGTACGTGATGCCGTTCCCTCTGGGCATAAGCCGTAGTTAACTAGGGGGCACTATGTGGAAATATATTTGGACAGAGCTTCGACTCATGCTGAAGACGGTGACACCGATACAGGCAGTCACGCACGAGTTGATGCACGCAGAGCATGCCCTGCTGCAAGCCGAGAGTGGGGTCGAGTACGCCCAAGCACTGGTGACCTACAACAAGCAGAGGGTCAAACGCCTCAAGGCGTATCTGGGCAAGACTGAGGAGCCAACATGAACGAAGAAGTTCGTAAGGTCAAGGCGTACCCCATCGTGCCTGACGACATCGAGCCAGTGCCAGACCAATGGCACAAGATTGGCGCGTTCATGCTGTGGTGTATTTTTGTAGTGCTGGCAGTTATCTGTCTGTCGCTGTTCTTTACAGGGCTTTGGGTTTGGAGCTTACTGATATGACACAAGACGAAGTATTACAGACGCTGCGTAAGGTGATTGCGGAATCCGAGAACTTCACCACATGGACAGTATCAACCCCGCACTTGGTGGAGTTGGTCAAACGCGCAATCGAGGCAGAGCATGAGAGGCTTCTGCAAGCAGTAGAAGAGATGCGCCCAGTGCAGGACAACCCCCTGCTGCAAAACAAACCACCGGAATTTTGGATTCGCAGTTTTAAGCAAGTAATCGAAGCAAGGGGGAACACATGACCAGACCAACAACCGCACGTGAATGGTGGCTGCAAGAGCGCGAGAACCAGCTTGACTTTGCCGAACTTCACTACAACCACTCTGGGAACAAATCCGCAACTATGTGGATGGCCCTATTTGCATGGGCAACACCTGACATCTGGCGTGACCCAGAGCCAACGCTAGAAGACCTAATGAAGCAGGGTTTAACTAGGGTGCTCAACGGCAGAGAGATGACCTTGGGGCGCTACCCTGACCACCCCCACCGAATTGGTTGGGTTTGGAAAGACACGGGGCTACCCGCAAGTATGGAGAAGAACACTTGATGTGCCCAACCTGTAACTCATGGACGACAGTCGAGCAGACAAAAAGTATGGGCGGTTTTGTAGAGCGTAGACGCAAATGCGCCAACAACCACACATTCACAACCGAGGAGCGAGCTATGCCACCGAAGAAGCGTGGACGCCCCAAGAAAACCAAGGAAACAAATGACAGCAGCCCTATCCCGTTATGACCCCATCAAAGGATGTTTTGTTTTGAAAGACCTTAAACCTAAACCACCCGCCAACGCATTTGAGTGGAAACGCTACGTTGTAGAAGAAGCCATCCGCAGAGGCGAGAAGCCAACACCGTATGACGCTAGCTACGAGCGCAGCACATCGTCAACCAAGACAGTTGAGCGGGTGCGTGAGCGAGACCCACTCTATGGAACTTTGGCGTTCACCAATAAGACAGAGGCCATGATTGCGCTGAAGCCCAAGCAGTTCACCGTTTATAGCAGAGCAAAAGGATAACCTATGACCGCCGTAAAACCTGATATCGATGACTACGCACTACCCATGATGCGGGTTGAAAAATGTCTCCAAGACATGCACAATGACCTGTTGGGCAACGACTATGACGCCGCCTTAATCAAGGCTGCTGCACTGGTAGCGGAGGCCCGCATCCTCAGCAACGTAATCCTACTTATGAAGGAGCAGAAAAATGGCATACGTAAATAAACCCCGCCCGTACAAGAAAGAGTACCAACAGCAGCTTGACCGTGGGGACATCCCCAACAAGCTGGAGCGTCAGAAGGCGCGGCGTAAGCTGGACGCCAAGGGTGTAGACCGAGCGGGCAAGGATGTCGCGCACGTTAAAGCTCTCAGCAAGGGCGGCAGCAATGCCGACGGAGTGCGGCTTGAGTCACCCTCCAAGAACCGTTCGTTCAAACGCAACTCAGATGGGTCGATGAAGTAATGCAAGTCCTAGCAGGTCGTACGCTGGTTATCAAAACCAAGTTCCCGGCTCGTATCACCGAGACTATCCCTGAGAGCAAGATAGTCAACAACTACGGGGATGGCAGGTACGAGGTGTCTGTGAACTGGGGTTTCAAGGAAGCCTTGACGCTGAGCAAGCTCAATGTCAAGAACGTTCCGTCACCTATCATCCGCGACTACAAGTGGCCGCGACCTATGGCGCTCACCCCGTTCGATCACCAGAAAGAAACGGCCTCTTTTCTTTCACTGCGTAAGCGGGCGTTTTGTTTTAACGAACAGGGCACGGGCAAGACCGCGTCGGTTATTTGGGCGGCAGACTACCTGATGAACATTGGCGCTATCAAGCGGGTTCTGATCGTGTGTCCGTTGTCGATCATGCAGTCGGCGTGGCAGCAGGACTTGTTCAAGTTCGCAGTGCACCGCACCGTAGACGTAGCGTACGGTTCCGCTGACAAGCGTAACAAGATCGCTCGTAGCGCGGCAGAGTTTGTGGTCATCAACTACGACGGCATACCGGCTATCGCGGCGACCATGATTGACAAGAACATGTTCGACCTTGTGGTGATTGACGAGGCCAACGCCTACAAGAACGTGCAGACACAACGCTGGAAGCTGATGCGTAAGCTCTTGCGTGACGACTCGTGGCTGTGGCTGCTGACTGGCACACCCGCCGCTCAGTCGCCGCTCGACGCCTACGGGCTTGGCAAGCTGTGCGTACCCTCGCGGGCACCGCGTTTCTACGGCGACTACCGCGAGTCTGTCATGCAGCAGTTCGGCATGTACCGTTGGGAGCCACGCCCCGAGGCTGAGAAGATTGTGTTTGAGATGTTGCAGCCAGCGATTCGGTTTACCAAGGCCGAGTGCTTGGACTTGCCCGCTGTAACGCACGTCACACGCATGGCCCCCTTGTCAGCTGACCAGCGCAAGTATTACAAGGAGCTCAAGGATCAACTGCTGCTGGAGAGCAACGGTGAGGAAGTCAGTGCGGTAAATGCAGCGGCTAAGATGAGCAAGCTGCTCCAGATTTCTGGTGGCGCAGTATACGCTGACACTGGCACTGTGGTTCACTTCGATGTGTCGTCACGGCTGAAGGTGGTGGAGGAAGTCATTGACGAAGCCAGCCACAAGGTGATTGTGTTCGTGCCGTTCCGTCATACGATTGAGATGCTGCACAACCATCTGACCAAGGCGGGCATCACGAACGAAGTCATTCACGGTGATGTGTCTGTGCGTAACCGCACGGAGATTTTCAAGCGGTTCCAAGAGCAGCCTAACCCGCGAGTGCTTGTAGTGCAGCCATCTGCTGCGGCCCACGGGGTTACCCTAACAGCCGCGAACGTGATCATCTGGTACTCTCCTGTTACGTCTACGGAGACGTACTTGCAAGCCAACGCTCGTATTGACCGGCCCGGTCAACGCAACCCAATGACGATTGTGCATATCCAAGGCAGTCCAGTTGAGAACCGGCTATACAGCATGCTGCAAGGCAACATCAACAACCACGAAAAGTTGATTGATCTCTACAAAAAAGAGTTGGTAGAGACTTGACAAAGTCTAAAATACCACTACAATAAGAACCCTCTCAACCAAGGAGATGCGATGAACGATGTGGACGAACTGTCGGTGCAGTACATTAAGCTGCGCCAAAAACGTGAGATTCTCAAAGAGCGGTTTACCGCTGAAGACGGAGAACTTGAGAAGGCTATGGCGGAGATCGAGGCACAGCTGCTCGATACGCTTAACGCCTCAAACAGCAACAGCATGAGCACCAATTCAGCGGTGGTCATTCGCACTGTTCGCAAACGCTACATGCCATCCAACTGGAACGCAGTCTATGAGCTTATCAAGAAGCACGATGCTTATGGTTTGCTTGAGAAGCGCGTCCACAACGGAAACATGAAAGACTTTTTAGAAGAACACCCCGACGAGTACCCTGCCGGGATGAATGTTGATAGCAGATATGCGGTGACGGTACGCCGCAAAAACCAAGGAGAATGACGATGGCAAATATTCAAACGTTTAAGGGCAACATGCCCACCCACTTGCAGAACGTGAAGCTCGATAACTTCACTCAAGCATTCACCGCGTCTGGTAGCAGCACCAAGCGCATTTCCCTACGAGGCAAAGTCTTCCGGTTGGTTGACGGCGGCAAGGAGATTGCCAAGAACACCGACCCGCATCTTGATGTGGTGATTGTGAACGGCTCCACCACCGTGCAGAAAACTTTCCACGCCGGGACATACAGCGCAGAAGATACCGCACCGCCTGATTGCTGGTCCAGCGATGGCGAGCGCCCCGACGCTGAAGTTGAAGACCCCCAGCACGGTAACTGCAAGGAGTGCCCGAACGCTGTCAAGGGTTCGGCGGGCGGCACCAAGACCAAGTGCCGGTTCTCTCAGCGCGTTGCTGTCGTGTTGGCCAACAACCCATCCGGTGACATCTTCCAACTGGTGATCCCCGCAATGTCTTTGTTTGGCTCTGGCGACATGGATCACATGCCTTTCCTGCAATACGCTCGTTTTGTCGGTAGCTCTGGGTTCAACCTGAACATGCTGACCACACGCCTGATGCTGGACGACGACGCAGATGTACCCAAGCTATTCTTTAGCAACGTGGAGTTCCTCGACTCTGATACCTACGACATCATTGTCGAGCAGGGCGCAGCACCCGCCGCAGTCGCCGCAGGTAAGCTTAACTTCAAGAAGCGTGAAACCGCCGCAACCGCTGCGCCTGCAATGCCACGGCTTGTAGCGCCTGCTGGTTCTGCTGCCGCGAAGATCAAAGCCGCTGAGTCCACCGATGAGCCAGCCCCCGCACCAGCGCCTGCTGCCAAGGCCAAAGCCGCACCTGCTGCCAAGAAAGACTCCGGTCTGGGCACTCTGGTTGATGAATGGGGCGACGACTAATGGTCGGCTATTCAATTCGGCTGCTGCACGGGAACCGCAAAGCCTCTAAGAAGAGGTTCGGCGTACGGTTTGGGCGGCACTGCATTGACTCCAACATCTCTGTAATAGAGGTTGTAGAGAAGTTGGGCGTCAGTCGGCAGTCGGTCTACAACTGGTTCCTTGGCAAGCATGAGCCAAATCCAGCACAAGCCGCAAAGATCAGCCAGCTGTTCTCTGTTTTGTAACGGTTTGGGGGTGACTAGCTCGACGGAGCGAACGGGGTATCCGTCAGCCCCCGTCACCCCCCATTTAATTGACGTGCTATTGGATGGTTATGGCGGACATCTCACTATTGCGAAGCGTAGTACCCCATGCAAATGGTTGGTACTGCGTTCTCGGGTTGGGCAAATCAAAGTCCCAACTCTTTTTCAGGACTCTGGACGAAGTACAAGAACACGCGGAGTCCTTGGTTGCAAGGGGCTGCGACGCTTTCTTCGCACTGGGTAAGTTCAAGACGGACGAAGACCGCACCGCACTCAACTGTGGTGAGATGCAAGCGTTCTTTCTGGACATCGACTGCGGCGAATCAAAAGTTATCCCTGACGCGGCAGGTCGCGTTAACGGGTACATAGACCAGCCAGCGGGCATGGCGGCGCTTAAGCAGCTGTGCAAAACACTGAGCCTACCCAAGCCGACCATAGTCAACTCTGGCCGTGGCTGGCATGTCTATTGGCCGCTGACCGAGCCGGTTGACCGCGAGAAGTGGCTTGACGCTGCTGTGACATTTAAGACCGTCTGCTTGAACAGCGGCTTTCATATAGACCAGAACGTCCCCGCCGATGCCGCACGAGTGCTGCGGATTCCGGGCACCAAGAATTTCAAAGACGAGCCAGCGCACGATGTGGTCCTACTGCATACGGCTGAACCTATAAGCTACGACGAGTTTGTTTCGCACCTCGGCCCACTGGTTCCTAGGAAACCGACCTTTACACCGCGCCCACTCGACGGCTTCACCAAAGCCCTCATGGGCAACAAGCAGTCGCGGTTCAAGACCATCGTTGAGAGAACCGTCAAAGGTACTGGTTGCGAACAGCTGAAGCTCATCATCACCAACCAAGCTGTGGCCGAAGAACCTCTCTGGCGGGCGGGGTTATCTATTGCTCAGCACTGCGTTGACCGAGAGAAGGCCATTCACTTCATCTCCAACAAGCACCCGAAGTACGATGCTGGTGACACCGAGCGCAAGGCCGCGACGATTAAAGGGCCGTACACCTGCGAAACGTTTGACAACTTCGCGCCGGGGGTATGCAACAACTGCCCGCACAACGGCAAGATCAAATCACCCATCGTACTTGGCCACGAGATTGCGAGGTCCGAGCCGGGGGAGGTAATCGAGCAGGCTGATTTTGCGGTAGCTGAGCCTGCTTTTGTAGTTCCAGCGCTACCGTATGGTTACTTCCGTGGCAAGAACGGCGGTATCTACAAGACAACCAAGAAGGGCGACAAGGACGAAAACGGCGAAGAGGTAGACGAAGAAGACAACAAGGTGCTGACCGTATACGAGTACGACCTGTTCTTGATGAAACGTTTATACGACCCATCTAATGGTGAGACTGTGTTGATTCGGCTGGCTCTGCCACGCGACGACGTCAAAGAGTTTGCGTTGACACTGGTGGATGCACTGAGCAAGGAGGAGCTACGCAAAGTTCTGTCCTTCCACGGCGTGATAGCCCTTCCTAACCAGATGTTTTTAATTTTGGCCTATTTGGTTGCGTGTGCCAAGGGTATGCAGGTTACACAGGAGTTAGAGATGATGCGAGTGCAATTTGGTTGGGCCGATGGTGACAGTCGGTTTATTGTGGGGGACAAGGAAGTTGGCCCTAGTTTTGTTCGATATAGCCCACCGTCCAAGGCAACCCGCGAGGTGGCTTCTGCGATGCACCCGATAGGTACGCTGGACGAATGGAAAGAGATCATAAACGTGTACAACAAGCCGGGCTTTGAGCCACATGCGTTCGCGGTGTTCTCTGCGTTTGGTGCGCCATTGCTCAAGTTCACTGGCGTCAAGGGCGGCATCATCAACCTGATCAACAACAGGTCGGGCACTGGCAAGTCCACAATTCTGCAAGTCATGAACAGCGTCTGGGGTCACCCCGATGAGTTGATGCTGCAATGGCGCGACACGCTCAACGTGAAGCTGCACCGTATGGCTGTGATGAACAACCTCCCACTGGGTGTAGACGAGATCACCAAAATGAGCGGCGATGATTTCTCCGATCTGGCCTACAGCGTTACCCAAGGTGCACCCCGTCGCCGCATGAAAGCCTCTGTCAATGAGGAGCGTGAGTCCCAAGGATTCTGGGCCACCATGATGGTCTGCACTTCCAACGCCAGCATGACCGACAAGCTGGAGGCCATGAAGTCTACCTCTGAGGGTGAGCTCATGCGTCTGATGCAGTACAAGATTGAGCCGACCACCAACCTCGACAAGAACGAGGCCAAGCGTATCTTCGGCAGGTTGCAGAGCAACTATGGCCACGCGGGTTTACCCTATGCTCAGTTTATGGTGAACAACCTAGAAGAAATCATTGACCAGACCCTGAAGGTGCAGAACAGGTTTGACAGCGCCGTGAAGATTGAAAGTCGCGAGCGGTTCTGGTCGGCTATGGTTGGGTCCAACATCTTTGGCGGCGTGGTTGCTCACAGACTGGGACTGCACAACATCGACTGCAAGCGGGTCTTTGACTGGGCTGTGGAAGAAGTCAAGGTGATGCAGGACACCGTGCGCTTGACCTTCGACGACTACGCCACCGTCTTGGGCGAGTTCATGCTCAAGCACAACACCAACATTCTGGTGGTTAACAAGCACAGCACGAGCCGCAACAACATTGCAGCTGCTCCCATCTTGCTGCCGCGTGGCCCACTTGTTATCCGGTACGAGCCCGATACCAAGCGTATGTTCATCATACGGCAGGAACTCAAGCAGTACTGCGTTGAGAAGCAGGTCACCTTCACCGAACTGCTCGCCGCACTCAACAATACGGGTGCGTTTATCGGCGAGGTTCGCGCCAAGCTGGATGTGGGCACGGAGATCAATGCGCCACCAGTCGTTGCACTTGAGTTTGATGCGGACTTGTTGGGTATCAGCGCCCCCACCCCGCCCGCGCCTACTCCGCGCAATGCTCGTTGACGGGGTCTATTATTCAGTCAACTGGATGGAATTCACTGTGGGGAGTTCCTTCTTTGTCCCGTGCCTACGTGATGCTGTGGCACAGGAATACTTGAAACAAAAGATGGCCCGGCTTGGGTACGCCGTTGCTATAAAAGTTGTAATCGAGGATGGGATACGGGGCTTGCGCGTTTGGCGAATTCGCAAGTACAATTCAGACGCAGCTTCGCAGCTGTTGTAGTCCTCCTTGGTTGGAACTTTAAGCCCCGCCCTAAAAAGCGGGGCTTCTTTTATTCCTCGGTCAGCTTATCTATGTACGTCTGACTCATGAGACCTTGCAGACGCTTGTCGATGTGCAGACCGTGTTGAGCCATTGCTGACTTGGTCATACGCTCATTGATTGACTTGATGAGGCTCTCTATCGGGATGCGGTCAGCTGGGTGCTTTTGGCCAAACTTCATGATTTTTTCAAACGCTTTTTCGTTAGCGTCTGCGTCATTTGCCATGAACGAAATGCCGAAGAGGTTCAATAGATTCTGGCGCTCCTTCTGAATTGCCTGCTCCTGACCCTTCTTTGTGATGTTGTAGTACTGAATCTCAGCGATCTCAGCGGGCCGAAACCCCATAGACTGCATGAGCAAGTTCATAGGGCTAATGTCCTGTGCCAGCGGGTCACCCTTCAGCGTGTTTACACCCTCGCGGGCATAACGGGCAGCGACTAATGGCTGCTTGATGAAGCCCGGCGACACAGCTTCGATTGCCCGATCTGCGTGGCCTTGGTTGTACAGGTCAACCGCACGAGCCGCATTGACCGCGATGCCCGCAGTAGGGCCAAGCATGCTGACCAAGAATTCTTGCAAAGCTGTGGCTTCGTCGGTGTTCTTACGGCCATCACGGAACCACATGTCGTCAAGAGAAACCCGGCTGTGTAGGTCAACACCAGCAGCGTTGCCCGCCCCGCGTGTCATGAACATGCCGAGGTTTTTGCCAAACGTATTGACCGCCCAATCCATATATGCAAGCTCAAAATCAAACGGTTCTTCGTCGTCATCTCCAAGACCGTTCATCACGGCATTGACAATTGCCGCAGCAGAAGAGAAGCCCCACAAGCCTGTTGAGCCAGCAAATATGGCGGTCATGCCCATTGTTCCTACAAACCGTGCGCGTGCTTCACGCTTGATTTCCGGGGTCGCACCGACCAGAGACTGTTGCAGGTTACGAGCCAGATAGAAAGTCATCTGCTGTGGGAACTGCTTGAATTGCAGAAGTACCCGGGCCGCAGGAGACTGCATGTAGCGGGGCTTATTGACCGATGAGTAGTCAAACATCGACTGCGAGGTTACGTTCTTGGCATCAGCGATGGACTCCGTAAACGCTTTCTGTTGGTCTTTGTACCCAGCACGTTTTTCCATGCCTGTACGGAACGCAGACATGGCAACCACCTCACGGTTGAACCGCTCAGCGTTGTGGAACAGCGCAGATACAGCCTGCATAGCCCGGTGACGCGCACCGCCGTATTCTGCTGTTGGTGCAGATGCAAGACCAGACTGGTCATAAGCGGCAGTTATATCTATGACACCATCAGCTACAAATTTGTTATATGCGGCGCGGTCCATTTTGCTCAGGCTGCTGGAGCGGTCGAGCGATGGGAACAGCACGTAGTTGTCACGCAGGCGCGGTCCCCGGTCTATTGAGAACCCGGTTGCCATAATCTGCATGGCTGCGTTCTTCATCTGCCCCAACGACGCCATTGTTGCAGCGGTATACGACATGTTCGGGTTCATGCGTAGCTGATGGCCAATCAGGGTTGGCAGGCCAATCACCATACCACCCAACACGTTGGTTGCAGCAGATGCAACGGACGTGAGGTAGTAGATAAACCCAACATTTGACAGCATAGATACAACCGGGCCTACATCCTGTGGGTTGAGGATGGTAGACATACGGCGATCAAGCTCTTGAACGTAGTCGCTCAGCTCGTTGTTCTCCCGCATGACTTCTGGGTCAGCTCTTTTGGTGTTGTCAACGCGCTCTTTTAACTGAGAACGGGCAGCTGTGATCTGAGAGAACAGCTCTGGCGAGTACTCAAAGCGCGACATCTGGTACGCCATGTGGAATGACGAAGATGAGAAGTTACGCAGCGCGTCTTGCGAGAAACCCTCAACAGCTTTGCGGTGGATGAACCTATTACGGAAACTTGTCTCCGGTTGGTTGGCCAACCATGTTTGATAAAGCTCGTCTTTTAGACCTTGCTTGTCACCCATGCTGGAGTTGTCCACGGCGTCAAACGCAGCCTTAAGGAATGTAGACTCTCTAGCGTGCAAGTCCATCTGCTTTTGGTACTGGTCACCTTGAGTGAGTGAGTCTTCTAACTCCGGGTTTCGTTCAAGTCGTTCGTTCAGGTGTGCCTGTAATTCACCGAACGTCTCAAACATGTAGTACTCACGGTCGTTGCCTTTGCCGACCTGATACCAGAAACGCCCGTAGCGCATGAGTGGGAAGTACGGCCCTTTGCGGGAGTTCTTCTCAAACTCGTTGCGTATTTCGTTAACCGTTGTTTCAGAAACACCGTACTGGCGCATTAACTGGACGCGCTTCTTCAGTGTGCGTTTGTATTCGCTAAAACGCTTCTCGTAAAAATCACGTACTTCACGATAAATTTTCTTAGCTGCGGGGTCTAACTCGGCCCACTGCGTCATCAGCTCTACGTTTTCGCTACGCTGTTGCGCCGTGATTCTATCGGGGTCAATTTCTGTGATCGTAGCCCGGTGCATGACCGCGCCTAGCTTGCGCGACATGTCGGGGTTTACTACCTGCAAGCGTTCCCATCGCTTGGTGATAGCACCAGAGTCACCAAGAATCTGGTTCTTACGCGACAGGTATTCTTCTGTAACCCTGATGAAGTTGCCGACTTGAGGGATGCGGTTGTTAACCAGATCACCAAGTTGATTCAACGTCAAACCACCTAGGGCGATTGGTCGTAAGCTGGCCTTCAGACTGGAGTAAAAGATCGGCCACTGCGATTGCACTTCACTCCACGAACGAGATGTCATCATGTTACTGATGGCGGTCTTGGAGTCTGGCCTACCTATTGGGGTGCGTTTACCCGCTGCCGCTCTTGGTGTGCCGGTCATCAGCTCTTTGCCTGCAACCCCACCCATCAGCATAGCGTCAGTAGCGAAGATGACTTCGTTGAGGACGTTGCTCTCGGTGGTGTCTGAAATCTTAAAGAGCTTGCGTATGCCGTCTGTAAACCGGCTCATCAATGAGTACGGCGAAGCCTTGTACCGAATAGCCCGCAGCAGGGCCTGAAACTCCGGGCTTGTCATTGCTTCGGACACGAACTCGTGTATGTCCGTCAGCCCGTACACGGTGGAGTCGGTCAACCCTTTAAGAGCTAGCATGGCCTTAGCGTGGTTGAACAGTTCGTTCAACTGGTCATAGCCTTGCCGACGGATGCCTGTCAACGAATCTGGGTTAGAGATTAGATGCTCTGCCGTTGCATGCACGGCTTCATGCAGAAACAAATGGTTGGTCAGCGCTCCAACACGCATAGACATCGTGTCTGTGTTGGGGTCGTACTTACCGTTCCAGTTGTATTGTGTGTTGAAGAACTTTGCTGAGTCAGTCAACAGCTGACGCTGCCCGTCTGTAAAGTTGCCGGACTCACTGTTTATGGTGTCAAACGCTTCTACCAACTCACCAAGTTTATTGGACTCTAACTGGCGCACTATTTCGGCCTGCTTGCCTTGTGGCAGAGTGGTAATCACTAAGTCGCGGAGTGCAGTCAGGTAGCCGTCTAGTGTTGCGGGGATACCCGGAGCGTTAGACAGCGGCGACATCTCATCCGCATCCACCATTTGGGTCTTGGCCGTGATGTTGGCGTCTAGCAGACGTTGCGCCAACAGGGCGAAGTATGGATCAGACTTGGACTGCGCCATCAACTCCAGCACTAACTTAGTGTCGCCCGCTTCAATTGCCCGCTTGATGGCAGGGTGCACTTCGTACAGCTTGCGCGTACGAGGTAGATTCTTTGCGGGGATTTCTGGTTCCGCAGTTTCTTCCTGCTCACCAAGCTCTGTCTCCACAATTTTCTCGCTACGCTGCCTTGGGGCCTTTGGGATTTTTGCCCCAGTGCTTTTCTCTGTGTCTGCCCGTAGCTTTTCTGCGCGGGCGTCTAGCTGCTTTCGATACGATGAGACTGATTTCTCAAACGCAGCGTTGGCTTCGGCCGTAGCCTTGTGGTCGGCGATCAAGTCATCCAGCAGTTTGATAGTCTCTGTGTCTAGGTTTTGTTCGATCCATGTACGGAACTCCTGTGCGTACTTGCCGCCCTCGCCGTAGAACGTGGAGTTAGCGCCGTAGTTGCGTGAGTCCAATTCAAACATAGCTAGGTCATACGCCACGTCACGCAAGGCATCACCAAAAGTTTCCCGGTTGGTGTTTTGCAAATAGGTGGAAGCTGCTTTGGCCGGTGCTGACAACTTACCGCCTAGCTGCACCATTTCACGCAAGACCCGTACAGCAGACCGAAGTTTGGTGTCCGAAATCTTGTACGTCTTTGATGTTGTGCGTTGCTCGGGGCGGCGTGGTTTCCCACTGGAAAGAGGCGGGTACTCTACAGTTTCGTTAACACCCTGCGAAATGTCTTCGGTGTAGGGTATTACGCCCCTGAATGGACCCGTAGCTGGGGCAGCTGTTGACTTTTTGGATATCTGCACGCCCGTGCCTTTGCCGGACGACTGGTCGAGGTACGACTGCACCTGTGCGCTGAACTCCTCCATGCCACGGCGTGTGGTCAGGTCAGGCAGGCCAGCGCGTTTGAACATACCCGATTGAAGTTCAGCGGGCGCGGCCTGAAGCCTAGATAGTAGTTCTTGAAAGGAATCCATCCCGCCCACGCGGTTGGCCAAGTAACGCAGCGCAGCTTGCACACCGGGCGAGGTTTCCTCACCGGGCTTGGCGATGTCGAACTCAAGGAGGGCACTGGAAGCCGCGTTCTTCGGGGCTCTGTGCTTCTCTTGTTCAGCAGGCGTGGCTGATGCTGGCTGTATAGCGTCGAAGAAGTCTTTGATCTGCTGACCTTCGTTGGTCTGCACGATGTGTTCGGTGCTGACAGCAGGAGCAACCTCTTGCTCAGCTGGAGTTTCGGCGGCTGCTTCTTCAGCAACAACTTCCTCGGCAACGGGCTCACCCTCAATAGGAGCACCAAACTCGTCGCGCTTGGTTTCACGCTCAGCTGCTCTACCCTCAAGCATGGCTTTTTGTTCATCCGCTACGCGTTGGCGTTCAGCGGCAGCTGCGTCGGCTTCTTCTTTACGCTGGGGTGCAAACATGTCACCCTGCATAGCGCGGGGCTCGCTCACCCGCTCTCGAAGCTTGGTTATGGCAGCTTGAGTGTTCCGCTGCTCATGATCCATGAACAACTCTGACAGCGCTTTAATTTTCTCTGGCGTGTTTACGTCGCCAAGCCGTATGCCAAAACGCTTGGCAACTTTGGTTGCCCACGTAGAGTCGTGCATGCCGTTTGCTTGCTCTGCGGCTCTGTTGGCAAGATCATCTTCAAGTATTTTGATCGCTGCCGCTGGGTCTTGCCGGGTCTTATCCAAGCTGATACGCAGCATGTCGCTGACCGCAGTGGGGTTTGCGCCAAACAAGTTACCCTGCATGGCGCGTGGCTCTGATACGGGCGCAGCATCTATCGCAGTTTGGATGTCTTGCAACGCTTTACGAGCGTCGAACATCGGGTTCTTCATAGACTCCGCAAGTTTATTGTTGCGAAGGAGACCTGCATTGGCGTCAACTACACCGGCCAAGTCCCGCTGAACCATCTGCAAACGACGCCCGTCAGCAGGTGACGGATTACGCAGCTCAAGTATTTCTACCGCCTCTTGTCTGAGGTCGTTGTACTGGCGGTTAAAGTCGTCAAACGCTTGAGGTGTCAGTGCAACGGGAGGCTGTCCTTCTCCTTCATCAAATCGTCCAGCATCCGGTCCAGCAGATACCACTCTACCTGACTTAGTGCCACCAGCTCCTCCGGGGGGCTGTCCAGCTCCGGACTCGCTAGCCATTTCAGGGCTTTCTCCACTTGGAGGTTCGTCAATTCTTGCAACATCTTCGTCTCCTGCAAGCGTATCTAGGATTGTTTTGCCCGGGGCTGGTTTCTTCCGGCCCTCTGGTCCTTTGCCAAACGCCACATCGGTGGCAGACGTAATACCAGCACCGCCAAAGCCACCCTTCAGACCGCTGTTGACAAACCGCTCAAAGTTCTTCTCGGAGAAAAACTCTTGGTTCTGATCCACAAACTTCTCAGCGGCAGCGGATGAAACTTCCTGCAACGCCTCAGTGCCGCCCTCGGATACAAAGCCTTTCACGGCCCCTTTGCCAGCGCGTTTGTACCACGCAGCTGCCAATTCTTCAGGGCCAATACCTGTCTTCGTGGCTTTACGCAGCAGTGCAATAGGGGTAATGGCGTCCAACGCTGCGTTGAAACTGCCAAACGCAAGCGCAGCACCAAGGTCTTGCTGACCTGTGGCTTCGTAGATGTTCTGGTAAACGTCAGGGATGTTCTGCGCGGCGGACCCCGCCACTGCGCCCACGGCCTGATATTTAAGAGCAATTTTCTGGGCTTCTTTTGCACCCACATCAATGGCAGCGTTTTTGATGCTGTCCAGAGTTTCCTTGGTAAGCACGTTCTTGGTAGCTGCGCGTGCTACTTCCTGCGCGGCCATCCGTTCGGCGGCTTGCATGGCTGCGGTTTTTGCTGTTTGTGCGGCAATACCGCCAACGCCACCCGTAACCAAGCTTGGGATAAGCGAAGGAATTGCCTCGCCGATGGCCTCTTTAACGTAGGTCAGCGCGTCGCCAACACCCTTAATGTCTTTATAGGATGCAACCTCGGCAGGGTAAAGGCGCTCGGTCTCTTTCTGGTACGCAGCAGCTTCTTCCAACTGCTTCTTGGCGTACGCGTCATTCCCGGTGGCTTTGCCCACCATCGCAGGGATGATGTCTGTGGCCAGTGAGGCAAGGCCGCGCCCGCCACGCTTGATGGACGGAATGAACCCGGACTCGCCTTTTGGTGCTAAATCACCAAAAAGCTCCGCACTTAAATCGCGGCCCTCCGGTCTATTTTCTTCTTCAGTAGGTGCGCCAAACAGCTCCCTAGACAAATCACGACCGGCCATAGGCCCTCCCATTATTGGATAGTGTAGCCTTTAGCTGCTGCTGCGGCGCGGACTTCTTCTTCGGATTTACCAGTAGCTTGAACTGTACGTGTAATGTCGCTTGCGGTAAGCACTTTACTGCCGCTGGCACCACCACCAGCACCGCTTGGCATAGCGGCTCTGTACCTATTGCGGATTGTTTCAATTTCAGCGTTGTTTGCGGCCAGTTTCGCCTGCGAAGCTTTATCAGTTTTCTTCCTAAGCTGGAAGTTTTCCAAATCAAGCAGCTTCACATTATTATCACCCTGCATGAGCTTTTCCAAGGCAATAGCGTTGGTCGTACCCTTATCTGGGCCTGTGTACCGAGCACCGTATTTGCCTGCGCCGATCTGACCCAGACTTTCTTGGAACGCCCGAGCGCCCTCTTCGCCGGTCTTGCCAGCAAACGAAGCCTTGCCAGACTGAATAGCACCAAGCTGACCCATCATGCGCTCGGTTTCGCCCGGTTTGTTTGCCGTAGCAGCTGCTGCTCTCTGGGCTTCACGAGCCAGTTGTTGCTTGACCTCCGACTCAAACACCGCAAGAGACTTGGCATCATTTCTAACGCCGAGGTCTTTTCTACCTTGCAGCAGCATTTTCTTAGCGCTGAGCTGTGCGCCACCAATCTCATCTTCAGCAGCGCGGATTTCTTTCAGCGACATATCGCTACGGTCCCGCTCAAGGTCGGCCAGTTTTTCTCTGGAGTCTGCAAGCAGCTCTTTTGACCGCTCAATCTTGTCCATACCTGCAATGTATTGTTCAGAGCCAACTTTAATGCCCTTACCAATTGACTTGCCAAGTCTCCCGGGCTCCGACATTATGGCCGCGCCCATAGAAATAAACGCCATGCCCTCGTTAATCGCTTCTCGTTTACCTATTGCTTTTGAGCGTTCTTCCAGCAGGTTTTTTCTCTCGCTGAAGACGTTTGCTTGTTTGGCCTGATCAGCTACCAACCGTTCTTTTTTAGCTTGTGCTTGCCGGACGCCTTCGTCACCCAGTTGCCGTGTCTCCTCAGCGTACGGGTCAGGGGCTTTATCCATACGGGCGCGTGTGGCGTCGTACAGCGCTCCAAAGTCAGTGCTACGGCCACCGCCACCACCAGCGCCATCGCCACCGCGACCAGCGCTGCCCATAGTATTTATATCAGGTGGCAAAACTGCTGCCTGTCTGGCTTCAGGTGTACCACCCAAACCTTCGTCGGGGATTGCGGCAGGCGCAGCAACGGCAACAGCAGCTTTACTAGGGGCAGTAATCCTCCCGGCTTCAATGTCCATGATGGTCGATAAACCAACAGGTTGATTGTCATCGCGCAGAGCCTGCGCTATGGCGTTAACTTGGTCTCTTGTTGGCTTTGGCCGGTCTTCCGCTATCTCCCCGGTAGAGCCACCAAACTGAGGGTCCGTGACAAGGCTGTAGTTGTTATCTGCGTCAGGAGCTGCAAACGCCACGATGCCCCCACGAGCCATGCTTGCTTCGGTCGGCAGCATGCGGTCCATCATCTCATCAGAAGCTGCACTGGCAATACCACCTTGCTCTGGTGCGGCGGCAGAGATGCCATCACGAGCGGATGCTCGTGCTCGCTGGATGCCTTCAATCTCTTTAACGCGCTCGTCGTCTTGGTTTTGCGCGGCCTGTTGCTTGGCCTGCTCCAGCTGGGCGTCGCTCAATTTACTCAAAATGTTGGACACGTTCGCGTCGCCCGTGACACCACCCTCGGCCATGAACTTGGACAAGCCATAAGCAGCTGTGCCCGCGCCTATGAGCTGCGAACCCAAACCCGGCTCGGGCTCATACACCTGTTTCGTGGACTGTTGGCCAAGCGGCAAACCACGGATCATGTCAGACATAAAGCCCAACTGTTTGTACGGATAGTTCTGCTGGTTCTGGAAGTCTTGATAGGCTTGCGACAGGCCCTGTTGCTGCAACGCCTGCTGCTGACCACCATAAGCGTTTTGCAGCTTATTGATGTCCATACCTTGAGCAAATTGCTGCCCGCCCAGCGTGCCAAGTTGACCAGCACCCTGCAACGCAGTCTGGAGACCCTGCATACCGTAGCCTGCACCGTATTGTTTGGACTGTTCTGCAAGCTGCTGCGCCTGCATGTTACGAGCTTGGTCTGCGTTAAATTGATTCTGTGCCTGTTCGTAGGAAGACTGAAGACCCCTAGCTTGAATGTCACCCTTTTGTTGGGAGAGATTTCTTGCTGCTTCGGCCTGCATAATGGCCTGACGGCCACCACCAAAAGCACCGGACTTGGTTGCTTGGCTAGCTAACTGCGTACCGGCGATGTCGCCTTGACGCTGG
>TARA_R110000868_G_scaffold408964_1_pt1 | contig 18947 bp, 19 predicted proteins | sample TARA_R110000868 | Tara Oceans TARA_R110000868 (sample SAMEA4397489) | marine metagenome | biome: Polar Biome; feature: [SRF] surface water layer (ENVO:00010504); material: water (ENVO:00002006), including particulate matter (ENVO:01000060) such as... | depth 5 m | reverse complement strand
CCCCCCCCCCCCCCTAAAATGAGATGGCCTTGATTTTGTCTACTCCGTCAATGACCTGTTGGACTACGATGATTACCGTAAAGCGATAGAGAGAAATAACGTCAAAAAGATTTGTATCATCACGGCCTTATTGGCTCGGAGTTTACCAATGACCTTATCAACGGAGGATTTGCAGTCGAGGTCGTTGATCCACTGGGCTACTCTCTTCCTACCCTGTTACCAGCAGGTAAGCCGGTGTAAGCCTCGATGGAAGATCAAGGCGCCAGGTTGCATTTCGGTCCCTTGGTTACTGCAATTAACAAGCACGAAAACGGTAGGCTAATCAGTCTTAATACTGACGATACGATAGCCGCAGATATAGTTGTTTCAACGGTGGGTGTACGCCCCGTGTCGATCTGGCGCATGCCTTGGGAATAGCAACCAATCGCGGCATTGTTACTAACCGCCTGTTGGAAACCCGCGCGGCAAATGTCTATGCACTGGGTGACTGTGCTGAAGTCAAAGGTCATGCGTTGTTTTCCTTAGCTCCACTTATGGCACGCGGCACGTGCCTTGGGAAAAACCTTGGTGAGGTGACAACCACCCTGACACTTGGGGTAATGTACCGGGTAAGCGATAACCCTTGAGAAAGTTACGTCCAGCAAGACTGTGTGGCAGGGACCCCGCAGCGAGTTGCTGCTGGAGCCGCATACTGATTTCTATAAACGTCTGATGCATGGGATGGATATACAAACGACATACACGTGGCGAATTAGGTCAGCCTCATTACGGTGAAGTGATGCTTGAGGTATTTCAATCGGCGGCCAGATTTGATTTTGATAATTAACGAGTCTACATCAGGACAGGTATTACTACTTCATAGCTTGATGCTAGAGCGCTTAGAAATAATTGCTCAGGTGTGCAATTAGTGTTGTTAATATCAACCGCGGCAATCAAGGGTAATAAATTATGACTTGTAAACCAATATCAAAAGAAAGTGAGGTGCCATACCGGAGCGGGTACAGCCTTCCGCAATCTTACTATCTCTCTGAGGGGCAATTTCAAGAAGACCTTACCATGCTTATTGAGGAGCGCTGGCACATGGTTGACCATGTGAGCTCAATCCCTAAGCAGGGCGATTATCTGCTGTTCGAAATAGCGGACGACAGTGTCATTGTGGTTCGAAATAAGGATGATCAGATCCGCGCACACCATAATGTTTGCCGTCACCGCGGGTCGGTAATTTGCGACGAGGTCAAGGAAAGTGTTAAGCATCTGAGCTGCCCTTATCATGCTTGGACCTATGATCTCGACGGTAACCTCCTGTCCAAACGCAACATGCCCGAAGAATTTGACAAGGAAGATAATGGCCTTATTCCATGCCACGTACGTGTCTTTCATGGTCTGATATTTGTATGTGCTTCAAAAGGTCAGCCGCCAAACTTTGAGGCCTATACCAATCGTTTTGAGGAGTTTCTTAAACCCTTTAATTTGGAAGGCGCGAAGATTGCCTATCGAAAGAGTTTTCCTACAAAAGCCAATTGGAAGTTGTGTTTTGAGAACTTTATCGAATGCTACCACTGCAAGCCATTGCACAAAACCTATAGTGGGGTGCATGACGTGTCTGCCCAGAATCTACTGGGCACCGGAGGCGAAGAGCTGTATCAGCACCAAGCCGCGTGGGAGGAGAAGACCAAAACTCTGGGAACCTACGTACCGCCATTTCAAGACGAAGCGGATTCTGAATTCTTTCAGACGGGGCTTCGCTGGGAAATCGGCCACGGAAATGTGTCGGGTACCGAGGACGGTAAGCCTGTAGCACCTCTGATGGGAGATTTTAGGGAGACAGGATACGACGGCGGCCATACCTATTGCTTGTTTGGCCCATTGTTCACCTCGGTACCTACCCAGACCATGTACTGCTGTACCGGTTTGTGCCCATAAGTGCACAGGAAACCGATACGGAGGTCATTTGGTTGGTGCGATCAGATGCCGAAGAGGGTGTGGATTATGATTTGGATCGGCTAACCCATGTGTGGACGACTACCTTTATGGAAGATAAAAAAATATGTGAAGACAACCAAAAAGGCGTCCAGTCGAGTGATTATCAACCTGGTCGTTACTCCCTGTTGGAGACACGAACCACCCAGTTCGCTGACTGGTACATTAAGAATTTAGTCAGCGAGAAGCACCAGCAAGACGATGAGTAGACCTGCGGAATCAAACGGTCTGCAGGTTAGTTGGGCTGCCGTTCTTGTAATTGTCTATATTTGCTCGCTTCCTGGGTTCGTAATGAACTTTGTTCCGTTGCTTGTGAGTGCAATGGTCGCGAGTTTTGATCTCAGCGAACAGCAATCTGGATTTATTGCTTCAGCGGATATGGCTGGTTATACCGTGGGCGCAGTCGCAGCGTTTTTTATCATTGAAAAGGCTAATTGGAGACAGTTGACGCGTTATTCATTGTTTCTAATGATGCTCGCGAATGTAATAAGTAGCCAGGTCGACGGATTCTCGGCCTTACTGGTACTGCGATTTCTTTCCGGTGTGGGTGGTGGCATGATGACTGCTGTGATGCTCTCAGTGATCGCCCAGATGTGTAATCCTGACGCAGTTTATGGCTTGTGGTTCGCAGTGATGTCGCTGATCACTATCGTTGGTATGGCGTTGTTTCCAGAGATGCTTGAGAAGGCGGGTCTCGGTGCAGCATTTTTCACTCTCGCTGCGATGCTAGTTGTGTGCCTGCCATTTCTGAATGCCTTGCCTCAGGGAGCATCCAATACTAGATCGAAAGCTATTGCTCCAGCCGGAAACAAGCCGGCTGTACTCTTAATTCTCGCTTCAGTTTTTGTCCTCACAACAGGCATAGGAAGTTCTTGGGCCTTTTTAGGGCAGATTGGTTCTGCCGCAGGATTGAGTGTTGAGCAAGTTTCTTATTCAATCGCTGCTTCCGCCGCTGGTGATGTCATTGGTGGTATATCGGCGGGTTCGCTGGCGCTTATCCTAGGGCGAATTCTGCCTATCAGCTTTTCTTGTGCCGGTTTGGCGGCCGCTATGTTATTTTTGATGCTCGATAAGCCGTCTTATCTTCTATATACACTCTGCTGTTTTGCCTTTTACGGACTTTGGTCCTTCGTGCTTCCCTATCTACTGGGAGCTCTTGCTGAATTAGAGCAAAGTGGCCGTGCCCTGTCTCTGGGAAGCACCGCCCAAGGGGCTGGCTTTATGGCTGGACCATTTTTTGCGTCGTTACTGCTTTATAGAGGAGGGTAGGATACGATATTGGGCTTTTCAGTAATCTCTATAGTGTTGTGCTTTACCCTGTCCTTCTCTCGACCTACTCCCTGCGTCAGGCGCGCCCATAATTGGTTTCAGCTCATCTTGATTGGTAGGTTGCGGATTCTTGGGCCACCAGCGTCCGCGATAGCATTGACCAATGCGGCGATTGTTATCGGTACTGAGTCTTCTCCAACACTCAGTGGCGCTCCTGTCCCTGGTAGTATTTCAATAACAACTGACGGCATCTCGTGAATTTTGAGAACGGGATAATCGTGGAAATTACTTTGTTGTACTTTGCCATCTTTTACGGTGATCTCGCTGTGTAGTGCGTTTGTTAGTGCGTAAGCGACGCCCCCTTCTAGCTGTGCTCTGACAACATCCGGATTGATCACTGTTCCGCAGTCAATTACGATGAACACCTTATCAAGGGAGAGCTTACCTTCTGCGTTAATAGTAACGTCCACCACGGCCGCTTTTGAAGATGTGGCGCCATAACCAGCGTAATACTCGGTATCGCTTACCGCAATTCCACGACCAGAACCCTCGTGTGCGTTAGTTGTACTCCATTCCGTCAATGCAAGCATTTTTTCAAGTACGCGGCGAAGAGTCTTTGCGCGTTCTACTGCAATTTCGTAATGTTTGATATCTGATGGAACTTTGGATTCATGAAGCATCGCCCTGTACACGTCAGCCGGATCCCTACCTGCGAGCCGTGCTAATTCGTCGAGAAAACCGAAATTCATCCACAGGTGCTGAGTATAACCTACGCCACGCATCCAGCCAAAAGGGATCGGGCTTTTAGTATCACGATTATATTCAATTTGTGAGTTGGGAAAGTGAAACGGAAATTCAGTAGCGCCATAAGCTTGGTCGCCACCCTGGCAGCTGGCAACCCGGCAGACCCAAGCAGAGATTTCTCCTCCTTCGTCTATAGCGCCCTCGTAGCGTGCCATGGTTAGTGGTGCGTAAAAGCTCTTTTGTATACTTTCTTCACGACTCCATAGTAATTTTATAGGTGTACCCGGGATCTCCATCGCAATCTGTACTGCTTGGTAGATATAATCATTTTCTGCACGGCGGCCAAATCCTCCGCCCGAGCTCATCAGGTTAAAATTAACTTGTTTTCTTGGCAGCCCGGTGAGTTTGGCGATGGTTCTAAGTGCCTCATCTGCATATTGAGAGCCAGACCAGACATCTGCGCTAGACTTCTTAACGAGGGCGGTACAATTCATTGGCTCCATAGGAGCAGGGTCCATGAATGGATACATGTATTCGGCGCTGTGAGTCTGGGCAGAAGTTTTCATAGCGGTGGGAACATCACCTCTAGACACCGAAAACGGCAGTGCGTTGTCCAATTTTTTGGACAATGCTTGTTGTAAATTGTCGCTGGAACTGTGCTTGTTATCACCTTCATTCCACACTATCCTCAATGTATCTAGTGCTTGTTTTGCCTGCCACCAAGTATCTGCCACGACAGCCACGGCGTCGCTTGTCGTTACCGGCGTGGCCCATAGGTCTGGATCTTCACCCTCCGGAACCGGTGAGTTATAGCCGACATGTCCACCTTTAAGCCGAACAGTAACTGGGGATCCAGAAAGGTTGGCCAGTCCGGTTTCATCTAATTTTTGAAGCGTTCCACCGAAAACTGGACACTGACGAATTGCTGCATGGCGCATACCTGGTAATTCAATGTCGATGCCGTACTCGACGCTACCGTTAGTAGCTGGTTTAAGATCAACGCGATCCATAGAATTTCCGACCAGTGTCCATTCCTGAGGTGACTTCAATTTCAGTTGGTCCGATGGAGGGGGTGTCATAGTCACGGCTGTAGTCGCTAGCCCTGCGTAGGAAAGCATTTTCCCGCTGGTTTTGTGATGGATATGATTTTCAGACGCTACCAGATCGGATTCGTCCCACCCTGAATGTAAAGCCGCGGCTTTGATTAACATTGTTCGAATTTGAGCGCCCGCTACACGTGCTGGATCAAAGAGATAGTGAGCTGACATACTGCCCAATGTGGCGGTCCAAACATATACGTTGTTGTTATCAAGGTGCGTATTGGGGTCGTAGAATTCGGTGTTTACAGAAGACCATTCAACCTCGAGTTCTTCGGCCAGCAACTGGGAAATCGTCGTGGTGACAGCTTGGCCAATTTCGGATTGAGGGATCTTAAATGTCACAGAGTTGTCGCTGTTAATAGTCACCCAATAGAGGATTTCAGTGTTATCTTCTAAGGTTTTTTTCTCACGACACCCCCCAAGGGTAATGGGGAAGGTAGCTACTGCTGAGGCGGTTGCAATGTGGCTTAAGAAAGTGCGGCGACTAATAATCAATTTACTCATGATTTTTCTCCCTCAGCGTTGTCCTTTCCGGCTGCTTTTATAGCGCTTCGGACTCTGACGTAGGTGCCGCAGCGGCAGATGTTAGTCATTTCCCGATCAATATCGGCGTCAGTTGGATTTGGGGTTTTGTCTAGTAGAGCTGCGGCTGACATGATCATGCCGGACTGGCAGTAACCACATTGAGCTACGCTAAGTTTTTGCCATACTTGCTGCACTGGATGGTCAGCATTAGCAGAAAGCCCTTCTATAGTAGTGACTTCTCGGGCTCCCACTGCGATGACTGGATAGATGCAGCTTCGAACAGGTGTGCCATCCACGTGGACAGTGCACGCTCCGCACAATCCCGCGCCGCAGCCGAACTTGGTTCCTTTGAGTTTCAATGTGTCGCGGAGTACCCAAAGAAGCGGAGTTTGACCGTCGATGTCTACATTGATGTCTTTATTATTCACTCGTAACTTGATCATTCGTGACTCCTGTTTAGTTCAGGTGCTATTGCGAAATATCTTCAATGTACATAACTATAGTTGCTCTAGTTCACCGTGTTCTATGTAGTTTGCACCGTCAGAACCGGATGGACCCTGCTTTAAAGTAGCGTGAACCTTTCATGGTACAAACCCATTTTCATTAAGAATTTTCTTTTCTTGCTTGTGTTTAAAAACTAATTGCATATCTGAGCAATTAAAGATAATTGCGCACTTGAATAATTAAAAATTAATTGTATACTTGAATAATAAATTTTGCAATGTTGAAAACTAGGAGTCGAAAATGAATAGTTATCGGATTGGTCAGATCGTGCCAAGTTCCAATATCACTATGGAAACAGAGATACCGGTACTTCTACGTGCTCGGGAGAGTATTTCTCCGGAGCGGTTCACCTTTCACTCTTCCCGCATGCGGATGAAGAAAGTGACCAAGGAAGAGTTGGCGGCGATGGATGCGGATAGTGATCGTTGTGCCCTTGAGCTGTCTGACGCGAAGGTCGACGTGATGGGCTATGCGTGTCTTGTAGCAATTATGTCGATGGGTATGGGGTATCACCGTGCTTCCCAAACTCGACTACAGAATGTCACTAAAGAGAACGGTTCTCCTACATCGGTGGTTACATCTGCGGGGGCTCTGATAGAAGGCATTAAGGCGATCGGTGCTCGGCGAGTTGCGGTCGTTGCACCCTACATGAAACCACTAACCAAGATGGTGGTTGATTACATCGCAAATGAAGGCATCGAAGTGGTTGAATGGCGGGCGCTTGAAATTTCCGACAACCTTGAGGTTGCGGCGCACGATACAAAGAACTTACCCGGAATTGTTGCCGAAATGCAGCATATTGATGACGTTGATGCTGTTGTTCTATCTGCGTGTGTGCAAATGCCGTCACTTGCTGCTGTGTCTATCGTTGAGGCTCAGGCTGGAAAACCTGTACTAACTGCGGCGATAGCCACAACGTGGTCGATGCTTAAAGCTTTAGATCTTGATACACGAGTGCCCGGTGGCGGCACTCTGCTCTCAGGTAACTATTAAGAGGAATATATTATGGTAACTGGTTATAACGTCCACGCAAATGACATTCGACAGCACTTGATTTGTTACGAGGGGAAGGGTCCCGATTTATTGGTGGTGCCAGGTATTACGTCGCCCGCCATAACGTGGGGTTTTGTCGCCGAGCGACTCAGCGAGTATTACAATGTTCATGTACTTGATGTGCGTGGTAGAGGGCTGAGTCAAGCGGGGGATCTCGACTACTCTTTGGAAGCTATGGCAGATGATATCATTGCCTTGGTAGATACAGGTTATTTTAACAAGCCCTTAGTTCTCGGACATTCAATGGGAGCGCGCACAGCAATTCGAGCCGCGGCGAAATCACCTGATTCGTTTTCGGGACTGCTGCTAATTGACCTACCGGTTAGTGGGCCGGGGCGAAGAGAATACCCGTCTCAGTGGTCTTGGTATGAAGATTCGATTGTAATGGCGCAAAAGGGTTGCTCTGCTGAAGAGATGAAAAGTTTTTGCCCAACGTGGTCAGAAGAACAGTTGACGGTTAGAGCTGAGTGGTTGCATACGTGTCAGCTTGACGCGATTGATACGACTTACAAAGGCTTCCATACAGACGATATTCACAAAGATATACCGCATCTCAAATTACCGCTTCGACTTGTGGTCGCCGGTGGTGCACCTGTCATTAATGATGACGATGTCCAGGAAATTCTTGAGCTTGCTCCACATGCTGAGGTGCGAGTCATTGACGGTGCTGGGCACATGATCCCATGGGATGATTTAGAAGGATTCCTTAGCGCAGTGACTGATTTCGCCGCTGCATAACAGTACATTCATAAATTATGGAGGTTGTGGTTAATGGATCATGCCAGTTTCACAGAAATTTGCCTGCACCAGCTGAAAATGTCAGGCGTACACGATGGCGAGACAGTCGTGGTGCTGACACAAGGTGACGAACGGCGGGAATATGCCGATGCTTTTCTTGCTGCGGGACGTCGCCTGGGAGCGAATATTTATCATTTACGTATCCCCGCCGCTCCTATTACTGGGGGGTGGGCCGTTGGGCAGACGATGTTGGGCTCGATGCCAGAAGTGGTAGACGCGCTAAAGGCGGCGGATATGTTAATCGATTGTGTTTTTTTATTGTTTTCTCCAGAGCAGATAGCAATTCAAGCCGCAGGCACGCGGATACTCACTGCCATTGAACCACCTGAATTATTGGCTCGAATGTTACCTAGTAAAGAGCTACGTGAAAACGTTGAATGTGCGGGTGAGCTCCTCGCAGGAGCAAAGCACATGCGCATTACGTCTCCTCATGGTACTGATGTCTCATATACGCTTAATACCTTCCCGACGCTTCGTGAGTACGGGAGTACAGATGAGCCGGGGCGGTGGGATCATTGGCCTTCCGGTTTTGTTTTTACAGGAGGTGATGATGATGGGGTCAATGGCCAAATTGTAGTCGCGCCCGGAGATATTTTGTTGCCGCAAGGTATCTACGTTCGAGAGCCTATTATATATACCATTGAGAAGGGTTGGATCACGGATATTAGGGGCGGGCTCGAAGCTGATCTGGTGAATTCTTACATGTCATCGTTTAACGACGAACGGGGTTTTGGAATGAGTCACGTGGGCTGGGGGATGAACCCTAATGCAAAGTGGCATGGTATGGAACCCGGGCTGTTTCCGGGGGGCATGGGTATGGAGGCTAGGAGTTACCTAGGCAACGTGATGTTTTCAACCGGCCCGAATAATGAGTTAGGTGGAAGTAATGATACCTCCTGTCATCTGGATATCCCCATGCGCGGTTGCTCTTTATTTCTCGATGATGAGGCCGTAGTGCTCGATGGAGAGATCGTTGTAAAGGAATTGCAATTTACTTAAGAATAGTGGTTTCAAGCACCGATTACTGTCTAATTAGAGCGGTGAAATTGGGAGTTTATTATGTCTAAGCAAGAAAGTGTTTATGCGGCAGCGGGCTTTGGTGCATCGGTACCACGCGGGAAGAGACCTGCAATTGTTGTGGTTGATTTTTCTTATGGTTTTACCGACATAAATTATCCCACAGCAGCAGATATGTCTTTGCAAATAGAGGCTACTCGAAAGTTGACGGATTTTGCACGATCGGTAGGTATACCCGTTATATACACCACCATCGCGTACCAACCCTGGGAAATTCAAGCGCTTCCCTGGCTTAAGAAAGCTACCGGAATGGCGGCGCTAGAGGCGGGTAGTCGACTGGTGGAAATTGATCAATCAACGGGTATTCAGCCGGATGACACGGTATTGGTTAAACACGGTGCGTCCTCTTTCCAAGGCACGAACCTAGCGGCGCTTCTCACGGGGGCGGGTATTGATACACTAGTGGTCACTGGGGCCACCACATCTGGTTGTGTCCGAGCAACAGTAGTTGACGCCGTTCAGTCTGGATTCAATGTATTGGTTCCTGAGGATTGCTGTGCGGACAGGGCGTCAGCACCGCATGAGGCGAATTTGTATGATATGGCACAAAAATATGCTGACGTCATTGATTCGGGTGATGCCCTTACCTGGTTGCGTTCGGTCGCATAGGGGCAATAACGACCAAGTACAACTGATATTGGATAGGATACTTTTTATGTGGTGCCTATTCTAAATGGCTAAGGTGTTTTTATGAGTGGCTACACTTTACGGGATTTTGGGGGCTGCTTTCTGACAACGGACGGTCCCTCAGTCGATAATAAGCAATACCCCGGTGTTTGTGCCTATGTTGAGTGGTTTATCCCCGAAAATGCGCGCGAATTGGCAATAACTTTTGTTCATGGAGGGGGAGGGCAGGGGTCCGAGTTTTTGCGCACGCCCGACAATAGACCAGGGTGGGTTCACGCATTTCTAGCGGCTGGTTATCCGGTTTATGTGCTTGATCGGCCAGGGCATGGTCGCTGTCACTGGAACGAGTCGGTCCTTGGGCCCTCAATGGGGGTCCCCAACTACGAACTTCTGTACCCAAGATTTGTTGAGCCGGCCAAACATGAACTCTGGAAGGAGGCGTCTTTACATTCTCAGTGGCCGGGAGACCCTCAATGCGGTGACCGCTTTATGGCGAGTCAGGGTGTCATGGCGACAACGCTTGAGGCAGCTCAGCGTCACGCCGAAGCCATAGCCGATCAGCTTTTTAAGTTGACAGGCCCTACAGTTATTCTCAGCCATTCCGCCGGTGGGCCATGCGGCTGGGCGCTAGCGGCTGTGGGAGGTGATTCTGTGGCTGCAATCGTGGCAGTTGAGCCTCTCGGCTATCCGGGGCAGGAGCATTTGCTTGGTTGTTTTGATAACGGATTGGCGGCAGCGTCCTTCGCTGGAGAATTTAATCCTTATGAGCGCCCAGTTTTACTGGTAACAGGGGAGGCAACGTGGATGCGCGAAGCGAACGCTAAAACGGCGGAGTTTCTCGTTGCTCAGGGTTATGGTGCGGAGCATATCCTACTGGAAGAACGGGGTATTACAGGTAATGGCCATATGATGATGTCAGAGCTTAATAGTGACAAAATTGCTGGATTTCTAGTAAACTGGTTGGATGAGCTTTAAGAAATGTTGACGCTGTTTTTGTGTTACTGGCTATTATATTTAAGTGTCAGTAGTTGATTTTTCCTGCTGTATGTTTTCATCCTAAATTTATGTCCGACAATAAAAGTACCAAGCAAAATGACAGACAAGATCTTAGTTCCCAAAGTCACCGTAGCTAAAAAGAAAGCGAGTCCGCTTCGAAAGCCGGGTCGACCGATTAAAGATACAGATCTACGTGAAAAGATCTTGGATCAGGCCGAGATTGCTTTCTCTAAAGGTGGTTATCTTGGCTCAAGTACTCGTAAAATCGCTGTGCAAGCTGAGGTCACTCAAAGCTTGATACGCTACTATTTCAGATCCAAAGAAGAGCTGTATCAAGATGTATTTAGGCGGCGTGGTAAGCTTCTCGCTGCGCGACGACTTGAATTACTGGAAAAACTGGTTGATTCTGAAAAACCGTTCGAAGTTGATGATGTAATCATGGCGTATATTGAGCCGCAGTGGGAAATGAAGTATGACCAGGAAGGAGGGGCGGCGTTCGCCGCTATGCAGGCACGTTTGCACTCTGAGCCAGAGGAGCAGGCTTTGCGTTTGCGTCGTGAGATTTACGATGGCCCTGTGAAACGCTATTTGGAAGTGCTCGGCTCCTTACTTCCCCATATCCCTTTTGAAACGCTCAGCGTGCGGATGTCGTTTCTTGTCGGTACATACATGTTTATGCTGAATGATTTGGGCAGAATCGGTGATTTCACCGATGGACAGATTAAGTCACTAAATAAGAATGAAATGTTAAAACAGCTCGTGACCTTTATCTCAGCAGGTTTGCAAGCAGACCCTCCGTAATCGAAAACTTTGCTATACAATATCTCTGGTTCTCGATTAAAGCACTTTCTCGCTAGTTCAGTTTCAGGTAGTTTCATTCACTTATTTCTAGGCAATTGCTGAATTAGATTTGGGCTCTTGTCTTCATGAGCAAGTGAATAGGAGCTATCTCTTAAACCTTAAACCTTAAATCCTCTTTCTTGAACCTGCCTAAGTCGTTGGCTGCGACCTGGGTGAGACTCGTTGGGAAATTGAAAAAGATGTTACGCGATATCGATCCCCCCAAAGTTTCCTAACCATTTAGTCGGCGAGGATGAGTCATTGCATTTCAATCAAAGAAAGTGTCCGGTCACACTCGCAAAACCATTTAATTGTGTGGACGAACAATTAAAGTTTGTGTAATGTTGCGTTCGACAAAATCAATTATTAGTGGTCCGGTCCAGATGGAGATATTGAAAATGGGGAGCGAACATTCGAAACTAGGAAGTCGCCCTGTGGCAACGTTAGCCTTAGCAGCAGTCATCTACGCCATGTCTATTATTTTGATTGATATTGCCCCTTTCTTTATTGGCATGTACGTTGATAATTTTGGATTGTCTTTATCTCAGGCTGGATTTGTTCAGACCGTGGATCAGGCTGGTGGGATTATTGGTGCTATCGCCGGTTTTTTTCTGATGCCGCGTGTCGCATGGCGTACGTTGATAATTTTCGCGTCAGTCATAGCCGTATTTGCTAATATTCTTACTGCCCAAGTGGATACGTATTTTCTACTAGCTGTAGTGAGGTTTGTTTCCGGCTTTGGGGTTGTGATGATTACAACGGTCACAGCTTGCATGTTGGCACGAGCCGCCTCCCCAGATCGGGCTTTTGGCGTTGGGCTTGCGCTTGGTATGCTTCTGTCTGCCGTAGCAGTTTGGCTTTTGGGGGCGCTACGCGAGGAATACGGGTTTTCTGCTAGTCTCGGATCGGGCGCCCTCTGGTTGGCGGCAGGGCTGATTCTTGCTTTTTTTATTCCGGGGAGCATCGGTGGTCATACCGAAAAGTTGGACAATCAGCCCCCAGGGGCGGTGGTATCCCATGCCAAAATCATGGGCTGGGCTGGGCTTATTGCACTGTTTCTTTTCGGTATCAGCGTAAATGTCGTATATGGTTATGTAGAGCGAGTTGGGCTTGCTAATGGCCTAGATCAAGTTGAAATAACTAACGCCCTTGCGTTGGGTTTTATATTTGCAGCTTTCGGAAGCTCAGTCCCATTAGTTTTTGGAGCCGTTGGCGGCCGCTTGAAATGGATAGCTTTCACGACCTTATTACTTCTTGGTTCGTTTGTGGCTCTCTATATGGCTGGCTCAGTATCACTCTACACCGTTGCTTTTGGAGTCTATACGTCGACGTGGGGCATGGGCTTGGCTTACTATATGTCCTTTACTGCAGAAAACGACCCTGAAGAACAATTTACTCGAATGATGTACATCGCTACGGTTGCCGCTCAATCTGTTGGGCCTGCGATTGCTGCGGGAGCTTTGACTGGAGCTCCACTGTCCGTGGTTTTTGTAATTGCTCCCGGTCCCGCGTTGTTGGCAGTTATACTGGTTATCGTCGTGTCTGCTCGCGTTCGAAAATTACAGCTTGAAAAACGGTAGTAATCTAGAATTTCTATTTCAGAAGGTTTTCTTGTATTTCTATTCAAGCGTACAGCAACAGTTTTGTATAGCTATCCTGTCCAATCCCAATATTGCTTGTAGTGGTTAACCTTTGTTTTCTTATTTTACTACCAAATGCCCATCTAAATTCACTGGCCAGAATAGCTGAAATGGGTTTATGAAAATTGAGGTGTTATTTGGCGGGGGAATTGGTGTTGTTTTCGTTACTTTGTCGCCAAAAGCTTTAGTGGCTATTTAAAATAATAAATCACTTCTTATTTACATAGAAAAACCATGATGTTGATTATTACAAATAAATTTAACTGGAACACTTACAACTGAAAGCTTTTATTTGGGAGGAAAATGGCGCTTATTCCACCGATACTTTAATAAAAAATATAAATGAAAAAGTAGTTAACTCTAATAACGGATAATAAGGTACGGAAAGGATCAGTTTCTTAACGGTTCGATGGAAAATTATAGTGGGTATTGTTCTTGCCAGTGGCTTATCGGTAGTTCTTGCCTGCGCTATTTTTGTCAACTTAGAAATTGAGCGCATTGAAGAGGCTATGTCACGAGAAAGCCTTGTGTTGAAAAATGTTGTTGCGGGAAGCGTAGCAGGAGCAATGTCATTTGCTGATGCTGACTCTACGATGGAAGCATTACATACATTAAATGCCAATTCACATATTATTGGAGCAGTTATTTTTAATAATGAAGGTGAGTTATTTGCAAGTTATGACCGCAATAAACCGGATCAGCTTGACCCTTCTATCCCCTTAGGATTCCCTTCTAATCCAATAAGAGCTGAGAAACAGGTTTTTACCGATCGTTTTTTCGAGATCTCTAGTAGCATTGTGTCTGAAAGTAAAAAACTGGGAGATATTTATATAAGAATGGATTTAACTGAGGTTGAGCAGGCGAGCAGTTCGCTGGTAACGGCTGCAACTATCATCACTTTGATAGCAATGGGCTTTTCAACCATCTTGGCCTTGTTCATACAGCGTGCGATTGTTTTGCCGATTAATAGTGTTGTCTCTGCTTTACAAGATATTGCCGAGGGGGATGGGGATCTTACGCAAAGGCTCAACGGCAACAGCAAGGATGAGCTGGGTGAGTTAGCAAGATGGTTTAATGTTTTCATCGAAAAAATTCACTTAATTACAAAGAGATTCAGTGATACTTCGAGTAATTTAACGGATTCGGCCCATGAATTATCTTCGACTATGAAAATAACCACTCAAGGTGTTGTTACCCAGCAGCGTGAAATTGATCAAGTGGCTTCAGCGATTACTCAAATGTCTGGCACCGTGCAAGAGGTGGGAAGAAATGTTGCTAATGCAGCCAAAGATGCCGAGGAAGCGGATAATCAAACTATACGTGGACGTCAAATAGTCAACGAGACAATGGACTCTATAGAAAGCTTGGCTAGTGAAATCGATCGCGCTTCAGATGTGATTATTCGGCTCCAGCAGGAAACTGACAATATTGGTTCTGTACTTGAAGTGATAGGCGGTATTGCAGAACAAACTAACCTGCTGGCATTAAATGCGGCTATCGAGGCTGCTCGCGCGGGAGAGCAGGGGCGAGGTTTTGCTGTTGTTGCTGATGAAGTCCGTTCTCTTGCAAGTCGAACCCAGACGTCAACTCAAGAGATTCAAGTCATGATTGATAAGCTACAGAGTGGCGCTAGAGACGCAGTGCAAGTGATGAAAAAAGGAAAGCAACAGGCATCACAAAGTGTTAAACACGCTGAAAATGCCGGCCAGTCTTTGGGTAGAATTACTGATGCCGTGGCCAAGATAAAAAATATGACCCAACAGATAGAATCTGCGTCCCAAGAGCAAAGCTCAGTGACTGAAGAAATTAATCAGAGTGTAATCAATATTTCCGTTGTTGCGAATCAGACTGCAGCGGATTCACAGCGAATAGCTAAGGGTGGCATAGAGTTATCTGAACTTGCGCTCAATTTACGTGGGTTGGTAAGTGGTTTTAAATTATAAAATTAAATGGTGTTTTCTTGTCTTGTTAAAGTTTAGGGTCTTATAATCTCTATTCAGTACGGCATGACAAAAGACGATAGTATCGAAGATAATGTACAAGTGTTTTGAAAAAATAATAATTTAGAAGGGTGTCTTATGATGTCGTTTATTAAAAAATATTTACGTAAAATGATTGCAATAACTCTAATTCTAATTATTCAGCTTTGTTTTTCTCAATACGTTTTAGCATGTTCAGCCCAAGAGTTGCCAACGCTTCCAAATATAGAAACGGCTGTTACTACTGAAATGGTTAAAGCTCAAAAAGGTGTAAAAAATATATGGTTAAAGCTAAAAAATATCTAGACTGTAGCAAAAGCACAAAAAAATATAACGTGATGGTCGATAAGATGGGAAAATTAGGTGTCGACTTCAATATAATTGTTAAACAATACAAAGTCCTACAAAAAAATAAATGACCCTACACCGTGGGATGCAATCGGAATGATTAACAAAGAAGAAGAGGCTGTTTGGTATTCGGTGATGGGCAGGGATGTCGCAGAGACAGGCTTGCCGGAGCACTTCGGCACTGCGGTTGCTTTATTAGTGCCTTGGCCGACGGCATTTACATGGATCTCATGAATAGTGATGTTCTGAGGGCTGGGTTTAATCGTTAGCAGATTTTCGTCTGGCGTAAAGTGACCGATTGAGATCGACACTGAAAACCAACAGGTATAATCGTCGGATTAAGAGAGTTAAGCTGTCATGTGGATCAATTGAAAAAGCTATACGCCAGCCTGTTTTTGTTAATCATCATAATGTCTAACAGTGAGTACTGTGGCACGAACTTACTGGTCAGTCGAACTGGGTGATTGGCTCAGCCGTAATGGCCTTTACCCGCTGCTCTGAGTTTAATGCAAAGGGGGCGAAGATGGTTGCTGTGATTCTTTGCCAGTTCAAGCGGTCTATCATTACTATATCGCTCCAAGCGGCTATTTTTTTGGGTTGTCCGGTTGCTGGTCGGGGTGTGCAGAGATGAAGGCTGGGTTTTTATTGCAATGTCCATATACATTTAAGATTAATGGGTAAGCGCTCATGTCGACTTTCTGCTGCAGCGCATGGTAGGTTTGAGGAACTAAATAAGCATCTACTAAATTAGGGTGACTGCCAGAGAAGTAAGTCCCTTTAGAGGGGTTGAGATTTTGGCTAATGGTCTGTTCAAGAGAAGAAAATCCCTGGTGTATCCAGTGATGGTACCAATTAGTTCTATTCTCGTCTGATACAGCCAGTTTGTTTTTAAGATATCGAAGGACCTTCAGATTGTTTAGTGGATGGATATCGCAGGCAATTAAATTACAAGCTTCACGTACGATAGCGGCGGCAAAATTGTCTATAGGCATCAGTGGTGTCTGTGGATATTCCGCTTCTAACCATTCAACAATGGCTGTTGATTGAGATATTCGACGACCATCATCGAGCTCAAGCGTCGGTACCATTCCCTGCGGGTTGATCGCTAGATAGCCAGCTTGTTGTTGTTCTTTGGCTAGTAGGTTTATCGGTGACGACTGATATTTAATTCCTTTTAGGTTCAAAACAATCCGGGTTCTATAAGCCGCGGATGACCGGGAATAATCATATAGCTTCATTTTCTCGCCTATTTATTAGTTAAATGAACCACTTTCCTTTTGAGGTGTGCTCAAAGGGTTCTTTTGTTCGACTTCATACTTACCCCCTGTGTCAGGATAGTAACGGTGTGGAAAGATCCAAACTTCGAGCCCAAGCAAAAAGCTTTTTACTACGAGAGGGTACTGAAAAACCCAATGCCCCGCTGGACAGCCAATGACGCTAAAGTCTATGCAGTAACTCACCCGAAAGACGCCCTCATGAGAACCTTGGAGCGCGCCTATGTTTAGTCTATAAGGTAACCACGCAGACCAAGCCGAACAAACTATGAAAAATGTAGAAGCAGCTATTAACTGAAGTTGGTTCAAATATATCACACATTGTTAAAACAACAACGTCTATTACAAACCCTCGCTTTCGTGAAGATGTTTACGGCGGAATCGGTAAATGGTTGAATGCGTTCACCCCATTTCAACGAGCTTAGTGGTGGCAGGTTTAGCGCAGCCACAGTGGCTGATGGAAATTGATGTGATTGCCGTTATACCCGAGTAATAGGTACTTGAGTCATCAGAATTTTAGTTCTAGTAGTATGATCGATACATAAAAATAACAGGAATAAATTAATGACTTTTTCTTTAGTAGCAAGATGCCCCGAAGGCGGCATGTATGGCACTGTAATTAGTTTCTCTAGTATTTGTGTGGCTACACGTTGCTCATTTGTAAAGTCAGGGGTTGGTGCCGCGCAATCACAAAATATTACTGACGGCTGACCCTGAATTAGGGCCAAAAATATTAGAGTTTATTGAAAAAGGTTTAAGTGCCAAACAAGCTATCGATCACGTAATCGTTGGATGTAAAAAAATTCAATGGCGTCAGTTGAGTGTGATAGATGATAAAGGTCGAACCGCTTGTTTTAGTGGTAGCGAAGCCTTAGGCATACATGCCATGGCCGAAGGCGAAAACTGTGTTTCCATGGGTAATATGTTAGAGAGTGAAAATATTCCGTCCGCCATGATTAAAGATTTTGAACAATCCGAAGGTACACTTCCTGAACGTTTGTTAACTGGTATAGAGGCTGGGTTGGCCGCGGGCGGCGATGCGGGGCCTATCCATTCGGCAGGTATTTTAGTGGCTAAAAAAGATGTGAGCTGGCCTATGGTTAACTTACATGTTGATTGGGATGATGAACCTGATAATGCTGTCCGGTAATTGCGCTATGTGTGGAATAACTATGAACCTCAAATGAAGGCTTACATCAAGTGATCAGTAAAACCAGAAGGCTCGGAACCCTGCGGCGTTCCTGGTGATCCTATATAAGTAATTAGGGGTGTATAAATATTATGGCTGATTTAGAATGTTAAGAGTTAACTAACAAGCTGATTCAATTCAACACCACTAGCTTTAAATAGAATTTGAAATTAATTAATTTTGTTAGTGACTACCTAGTTGAAAGGCTAGTATTTACAGTGTGTTCGCCGAGTAAACGAAAAAAAATTTTTGTGTGGCTAGGCCGTTATTGTGGTTTTAGCCCGCGCCAGATTATGAAAGAAGGTAGTAGTTATGCAACGCTGGGTAGCGGGGTCGAGTTGGTAAGGGCTGTGGGCTATGGTTTGCTGAGTTTGTTGTTGGAAGTGAGTACCTTGGGAATGATTAGTCTAGCATATGCTTTTAAATGTGAGGCGAGTAATGTCCATGATCATACTGAGGATGAAATACCTGAGGATGTTGACCTTAAAAATGTGGAGGAGTGTCAAGCGGTGGCTCAGTTAACTGAGGATATACTCAAGGGAAAAATTCCGCCGGTACTACGGAAGATCAAGGCTGCACACTATGGGATGGATATTGATGCGATACGCCGGATTTTAAAAAGCTTGCGGTCGGCTGGCATTTTGGAAGACGACAAGCGGAACAGCTATAAATTGGGCGACGTTTTTACCGTTTTTAATGAAAAGGAATAATGCTCTGCTTTCGGTGTGGTGCAGCGGGAGTCCTATTGGATTAATCGAAAGAGTGGACTTATTAGGCCTATTTATCGACCGATTTTAAAAGTGTAACAATAAATGTAGTATTTATGGATTTTCCTGTTTAAGTTATTGAATAATAAGGCATTAATACCTATGCATCATAGGCGTGTGTTGGGCGGTGGCAGTAGGTGCAGTCATTTAAGGCTTCGTCATTATTTGGGTTAAAGAGGGTATTAGGGTGGTGATGTTACGATAAATGGGACGTAATTTGTATGGGGCAGGGGGAAT